>Ga0123338_10005405_pt1 | contig 10949 bp, 6 predicted proteins | sample grotaG_FD_89793 | JGI IMG/M metagenome (GOLD analysis project Ga0123338, IMG submission 89793) | Glacier valley bacterial and archeal communities from Borup Fiord, Nunavut, Canada, to study Microbial Dark Matter (Phase II) -... | ecosystem: Environmental > Aquatic > Freshwater > Ice > Glacier ...
GATGACCGGACAAAATGCGATGGTAGCAGGAAATGATGGATATAGTGTTGTAGACAACAAGGCGACAGGCCTCCGGACTAGCAAGGGCGCCGGCGGCGAGCTGGAGCAGAAAATAGTTAACGGCCAGGTACAGCAAGAGACCGTTAGGAACAGTGCTGGCGGGGTAGGTCTAAGCAGCACTATTTCGCGGACGGCGAATGCAAATTTACAGGAAGCAACGTCGAACATGCAGTCTGCAGCGGGACAGATCACGGCAGAGCGGTTGGCTTCGCATCAAAGGGCTGTGCAAAACGCGAGCAAAGGTTCCAACAGCGTCCAAGCGCAGGAAGCCAGAGCATATGCAAAGAGTTCGGAGGCGGCGCAGAAGTCGGCGCTGACGGAAGCGGCGGAGCAGACGAAATCTCAGACTGACAACAAATCGAGTGAACTTGCTAATATGCTTTCTGCGAGTGCGGCAGTCGGAGCGAGCTTAGGGATCGCTAAGGTCGGCGGGGAATACAGGCTGGCACAAACCAACAAAGACGGGACAAGCCACCAGATATCTCTTTCACAGAAACAAGGTGAAGCCTTCGAACGGTCCCTCGCGGCTAAGGAAGTAAGTTCGAACACCAAGTCTTTGGCTCATGGTAGGGGGCATGAGGATAGTACCACAGTCTCTTCGGGTAACAGTTATGGTGTTAGCAAGAAAGCTTCGAAGTCGTATTCCGAGTCGGTAAGTAATGTTGCTACCGCTTCCAGAGCGGTAGACGAAGCGCGGAAAATAGAGGCAAGCGGCAACACCAATGCAGAGACGGCTTTCGTGACGGATTATGCAAAATCTAAAGGTTATGGGACTATGGACGGCGGCGCCGGAATGCATAAAGCGATGGACGAACTGGCGGCTATGGGTACGTCTGATCCGCAACGGTTGCAAGCGCTGAAGAATGAGTGGGTTGGCAAGATGGCCGCTTCGCTTGGTATAGGCGGAAACATTGATAAGGTAGGTGCTGCCTTGACGGCGGCTGGCGGAAAAGTAAAGGGGGCCGGGGCTGTCGATGCCGAGATGGAACGGCTACGGTTGGCTACAGCAGCGGCGCCGAGTTCGAGGGGATCGGGGGTGACGGCAGCTGGGGTAGAGCGAGCGAGCATACCAACTGTTGCAGGTCCGGACGCCAAAGGTGCCCATGAAAGGATACAAGGGAAAGGGACAGAAATTGATAATGTTGGGAAGAATATGTCTCTCTTGGCGCCGGTCGATGTTGTCGACAGGGTAGCAACCGGTGTTGAAAAGTGGGTAAGAGGTGGAGAGTTTGGCGTGGTGGGTGAAGCAGCGCGTGCAGAGGATGCCAGAGATGGCCACCAGTATTCTGGACATTCTGGGGAGGGGAGAGCGTTAGAGAAACTACCTGTCGTCGTTGTGGGCAAGGCTGTTGCCGGAGGCATGGGTGAAATAGGTAAAGCTGGCGTTGTTGTGGGTAAGGCTGTTGTCGGAGGAATGGGTGAAATAGGTAAAGCTGGCGTTGTTGTGGGCAAGGCTGTTGTCGGAGGAATGGGTGAAATAGGTAAAGCTGCAGCCTTTCCTATCACGAGTGGGAAGCCTATCACGGGCGGGGCAAAAGCTGCGGCGACTATTTTGGGGGCGGCGCCCCCGTCCGGAGGGGTGAAGCCTTCTGATGTTAAGCCGCGTGCGAAACCGAGTTGATTGATGACTGTGCCCCCAGGCAAGATGTTTGGGGGCACAGATGTTTCGGGGACGGCGAAGACGCTCTGAACTCGTACAAAAAAACTACTTTATTATACATTGCGGCCGGACAGCCAGATATCAGCTGGTTGTCCGGCCGCCGATGTCTATCAAAACATCTTTCTCCGTGTAGTAAACCCAAATGCCTTCTTCGGAGCTGTCTAGGTTGACCCAAAGCGCGCCTATTTCGGGGCATGGCACCCGACTGCCGACCGACCAGTGGACTTGGGGCAGTCATCTCGGCGTTTTGGGTCAAACCAGAATATTTGTTAAATAGTTATACGGCTAACGGCTTTTTTTGCGCCGGCTGACATAATCCCAAATAGCGAGCCCGCCAAGAAACACGAGCATAAAAAACTAACCATAAGCAATGCATCCATTTTGTTCTTCTCCCTGCCTTCAAGACTCGTTGAATCTTACAATCATCCGCTGCCTGACTTCATCAATATTAGATCCATCGTATCGGACTACATTGGGATGAGTGAAGCTGGCATTAAGATCGCTTGCTGGCATAATGACAAGGCCACGTGGTCTATGTTTAAGCCACCGCTCAACATAATCTGGCCAGTCGTCGACAAGAAGCGCCCCGTACACAAGTCCCTTGTCGTGGGCTATGGTAATGCCGTCGATATAGTCAGCCAAATGTTTGTTGCACCATTCCACTTTTTCTGACCAGGCGATATGCTTCGTCGATGGGCCCTTGGTCAGGACTGATATCGAATAGCCGATCTCCTTAGCAATCTCAAGAACGTCCCAGCCGAGCTTGAACTTTTGCAGGTTAAGAAACCATCCGACCTGTGAGGTGATCACGTGACGCCTGGCCTCGATGTAGGGGATATCGGAATAGAGCGTCGGTGGCGGTTCATACTCTGATGCGATACGCTGGAGGTCTTTAAGCAACTGGCCGTCGTAATCAGCAAGCGTCCCATCCAGATCAAATAATGCTATTTTAGAGCGCTTCATGTTTGGACCCCCAGTAAATATGGTTCAGGATTAAGGATAGGAGGCCAGAATTTCTGCTCTTCTTATTCTTGTCAATGAAAATAATCCGGAATTTCTGGGGCGGGTGGCGCCTCGCTCTGCCAAGGGCTTCTAGGATCTAAACTGGTGGGGCCAAGCGTGTCGAAGTCGATCGGATCTGTGTTGGGCACAAATACAGCGTCTTCAAATAACATCCTAAAAATAAACCAAATCCCCATCGCGCCGGACGCAATAAGACAGAGCCCAGAGAATGGTGGTGGTAGGCTGGTCCCGGTTAACAGCGCAGCAGTCCACCAGAACAGTGCTTTATTACTAATTCTCTTGTTTGCCATCTCCGCTCCTCATCTTTTGATGCTCCAACATTTCCGCCCTACAAGTATCATCGAATACCTCGGCGAGGCCTTCTTTTCTTCTTGGGATCAGGCTGGACATCTTGTTGCTGCCGCCGTCGTTGTCCAAGCTTATCGTAGATAGCTATGGCTCCTAATGGCACAGCAAGCATTATCCCTACAATGTTTATGACATCAATCGGTTCTGGTTTCAGATTAAGAAAAGATTTAATAGTTTCCAGTATCATTTTTGACCGTCCCCAATGGAGAACCTCACCGCAAGCAACGGGTATCTTTAGCGCAACTACTGTAAACGCTGTGGGACCTATAGCAAATAAGCCGTACCAGAGCAAGTGAAACAAAACGATAAATAACTAAATAATCTAAATAGATTGCACGTCGTCGCATAAAGACACTGTGAGCAGTTTGAGAGTCTGTTTAGTGTGTATTTTAGATATTATAGTTCGATTACATCTCTCCAAATACACTGGATTACATCCCGTACTGGACTTCTAGTGGACTTCCATAAAAATAAAAGGGGTTAGCTAAATTAGCTAACCCCTTGTTATTATTGGTGGGCGTTGCAGGGTTCGAACCTGCGACCCCTGCCGTGTGAAGGCAGTGCTCTCCCGCTGAGCTAAACGCCCGTGATGCATATCTGATTACCAGAGCAGTCAGTTGCTGTCAAGGGAATGCTGATATAAGTCTCCCCGGGTACGGCACTCCTGCCAATCGTCACCTGACTAGTAGACAGCCGGATCGGGTGAATCAATCATCGGGTTGAGGCGGACAGCCAGAGAAAAAAGATACGGGTAGTCATGCTTTAAATGCTGCATGTACATGACCCATTCGCGGGAAAGATGCCCAAATACCCGCTTGATATCGCCGTTTATGTGATCACTATCGCTCTGCGGCATATTCTCAAACGTATCACGCGCTTCAAGCTCCTCTACCAGGTGAAAAACAGCCCAGAGAAGATCGGTAAACTCTTCATGCTCCAGGAGTGTCTGGTTTTCCAGCAAGCTGACCAGAAAACCCCGTTTTTCAACCAGAAACTTTTTTAATACAAGCTTTTCACAGCGGCTCGACTCAATTTTGATGTCGCTTTTCCGCAGATATTCAAGCGCCTGTAAAAATTCCTGTTCCTTCCATGTTCCGTTAACCAATAGATGGCGTTTCAGTTCGTCGCAGGAAACGACATACGCCGATAATTCTTTGAGGAGGCGATTGCCGGCTTCACTGAAAAAAACTCCGATAACCATATTCAGTTTTCGCATGACAGCCTGACGCTCTCTCTCCTTCAGCACCCGTTCGATCATTAATGTAACAATGATGACATAAACAGGCAAAAAAGCGAGATTACCGAGAAACCATATTGTTAATTCTTTCGCGCTGCCGAGCAGCAGATAGTCCATGGCGTAGAGAGCCAGCGAAACAGAAAACAGGGTACATACCATCAGCGTCTTATTGAGGATCAGTTTACGTAGCATGTAGTATTGCACTCCTTAAAAATAATGTGGTTCAATATTCCCTGAGTGCATCAACAATCTTGAGCCTGCTGGCCCTGACGGCCGGAATGACGCCGCCAATGAAACCCATTGTGATTGAAAACAGCAGCGATTTCCAGGCGATGTCAAATGTCAGCGTAAAAGAGAATGCCAGCTCCGAAAAGGTCTGCCAGTTCATCGTTGAAATCGTGATAAGTTGCATGAATGAGGCGCAAATCAGACCGGTGATCCCACCGATCAGTCCCAAAAGCAGTGATTCAAGTAAAAATGCCGCCAGCACGCTTGAACTCTGAAAGCCGAGCGCCCGAAGAGTGCCGATCTCTCCTACCCTGTTGGCTACGGCGGCGTACATGGTTATCATGGCACCGATGATCGCACCGATTGAAAAGATAACCGTCAGCGACAAACCGAGAATCCGGAGGAATTTTGCCATAACTTCGGACTGATCGCGGTAATACCTGGTTTCGCGGCGCACATCAACCGTGAGGCGGGGATCAGCATCCAGCCTGGCCTTGACCGCAGGAAATTCAGCGCTGTCACGCAATCGAAATGTGAGCGAAGAGTACACGGGACGCCGAAACGCCTGCATCAACTGTGTTGCATCACCCCATATTTCGGAACTGAAGCCGGTCGCACCGGCATCGAAAATACCGACCACTGTCCAGTCACGCATACCGAAGCGAAGGGTTTCACCAATTCCCCCACCCTTGAATCGAGTGGCAATGCTGCTGCCGGCCATAATTTCGGAGGAACCGGGTCTGGGCATCCGCCCTTCACGTAACACTACTTGCGGCCTGAGCTGCAGCGAGGCGCTCTGTATACCGCGTATGACCACATTGGCCGGCTTGTCACTCCCCCTTTTCGGGAGGCTGATCAGTACGACCAACTCCTTGGCCAACAGCGCTTCCCCCTGACTGCCGGTCGCAATATCGGGCAGACTTTCGATTATCGCCGCCTGGAGCCGCTCGACACCGCTCTGCACCTCGGAGTTGGCGGATTTACGTGTAATTATCACATTATCGTCTGAACCGGTTTCAATCAGTGTTTTTTCCAATCCTGCCGACAGCATCAGGATCGAGGCAAAGACAAACACAACCAGAGCCATTCCGGAAGCGGTTAAAAATGTCGTCAATCTGCGCGTGATGAGATTTCGGAGGGTGTATAAGATAGGAATTGCCATGGATTATAGCACCGGCAGCGTGATAACGAACCTGCAGCCGCCGGCAGGAGGTGATTCAACAGATAGAGTCCCACCATGCCCTTCAATAATGCGGTAGCTGATTGCCAACCCGAGTCCGGTTCCGGCAGGTTTTGTAGTCCAGAATGGTTCGAAAAGGTGTTGAGATGCATCTTTTGCAATTCCGGAGCCGTTATCGGTGATGCTGATGCTGACGTCGGCAGGAGTTACGCTGCATTCAATCCGGATTTCCCCCCCATAGGGCATTGCGTCGGCAGCATTTTGCAACAGGTTGATTAAGACCTGGTGAAGCTGGTTCGGATCAACAGTCACTTCAGCCGATTTCGGCACAAGATTCTGTAGCGCTATGGACGCAAAACGAGGATCTTGATTCAAGAAAAGAAACTCCTCCTCGACATAGGCATGCAACTCTATCTGTTCAAACTGCGGCGGTGCGGGACGTGCATACATCAGAAATTCTGATATCAGCGCATCGAGTCGTGCGGCCTCACGGGTAACAATTGCCAGAAGCCGTGCATCCGGGTCCTGAATATCTGTCGCACTGGAGAGCAGTTGAACCGATCCACACAACGCCGCAAGCGGATTGCGTATCTCATGCGCCATGCGAGCGGAGAGTTCACCCAACGCCGCGAGTCGATCCGCTTTTTTCAGTGCTGCTTCCATACGCCGGAAATTGGTTATATCCCTGAAGTTCAGTATATAACCGGCCAAAACTCCTTTACTGTCATTAAAGCGGGCAACACGATACCCCAAAATCATGACAGTACCGTCAGCAGCTTGATATTCAAACTCCCGCTTTTTTGAGCCACCGTCCGGATTATAAAACCCGGTCAACTGCGGAAATACCGTTTCAATATCCTTGTCATAGGCATCAGACTGACTGAGTCCAACAACGGCTTCGGCATACGGATTAAAAACCCGGATTCTACCTGTTACGGTTGTTGTCAAAAGCCCACTTTCACTATGGGCAACTATGGCGGAATTCAATTGAGTCAGCTCGAAGTAATCGATAGTAGAGCGCTGGAGAGCCTCTTCACTCAAGCGGGCACGTTCTGCTAATAATCCGGTAATAAACGCGCTCAATCCAAAGGCAATAAGGTTGAATGATATCGTGTAAAACAGCTGTAACGCCCCGACCTGTTGAGCATCTTCCTGGCTTAAGCCGATGGATGAAAGATATCCGAAGTACTGAAAATCAAGAATCGTACCGTAGAGAATTCCACAGAGAGAAGCGGTATATAACGCCTGGCGCCGCCCGAGAAGCATGCCGGCAGTCATGATCGAGAGGAGATACAGAAACGAATAGGGGCTTAAAATACCACCGGTAAACAGTAGAAGGACAGTTACAAACAGCAGGTCCCAAATAACCTGTAAATAGGTGAGAAAGGGGGTAAATTTCTGCCTTTTGAGTGCCAGCAGGGAGATTAGTGAGAACAAAAAAGAAAACGCCATCAACCTGATTATACCTGGTTGAAAGCGTTCTGTTTCTACGAAAGTATCCTGCAGTTTTAAAAGAAGAGTTGACGCCAGAAACAGAAAGGAAACAATTATTCTGGCATAGATAAAGAGCCTGAGCCTTCGTTCAGAGCCCATAATCAACCGCCGACTGCTCCCGCCAGCTTAAAGATCGGCAGATACATGGCAACAACCAGGCCACCAACGGCAGTTCCGAGAAACACCATCAATAACGGCTCCATCATTGCTGTCATGGCTCCTACGGCATCATCGACCTCATCATCATAAAAATCGGCTATTTTGTTCAACATGGCATCCATAGCCCCGGTCGCTTCACCAACTGAAATCATCTGGACCACCATCGGCGGGAAAACACCGCAGGCAGCCAGCGGTTCCGCCATGGTCTTACCTTCAGAGATCGCCTGTCGGACGGCGTAGATCGCCTCTTCGACAATTTTGTTGCCGGCTGTTTTGGCAACAATTTCAAGACCATCCATGATCGGCACACCGGAACTGACCATAGTTCCCAATGTTCTGGTGAATTTTGCTACGGCAACCTTCCTGATCAGCGGACCTGCAATCGGTGCCTTTAGAGCCATTCGGTCTATATTTTTCTGCCCGATCGGCGTGGCGTAATATTTTTTTATGGCCCAGATCATCGCATAGAAACCGGCGATCAATACGATCAAATACTTGATAAGGAAGTCACTGAGAGCAATGACGAATTTGGTCGGAGCGGGTAACTCACCGCCGAAATCAGCGAACATTTTAGCAAAGGTCGGTATAACAAAAACCAGAATAACACCAACAACCACGACAGCAATAGACATAATCGTGATCGGATAGACCATGGCTCCTTTGATCTGCTTTTTCAACTTCATTGACTTTTCAATGTAGGCGGCCAGACGCGTTAAAATAGTGTCCAGAATACCGCCGACTTCACCAGCGGCCACAAGGTTCACGAACAGCTGGTCAAATGCTTTCGGATGCTTGCCCAGTGCGTCGGCAAACGTAGAGCCACTCTCGACACTTTCCTTGACCTTGTACAATATTTCCTGAAAAGCCTTGTTTTCCTGTTGCTTTGCCAAGATTTCGAGGCATTGAACAAGTGGCAATCCTGAGTCGATCATGGTCGAGAATTGCCGGGTGAAAATAACAAGATCTTTTTCGTTTACCTTTCCGCCGCCACCGAATTTGGGCAACTTGAAACTCAGAGCTTTGGATTCCGGCTTTATTTTTATATTACTGAAGCCGTATCTTTTTAGCTGCGCTTCAACGACATCAACAGTCGCTGCCTCGATAACACCTTTTTGTGTGCCACCGGTTCTCGTGCGAGCTTCCCAGTTAAATTTCGGCATTACGGTTCTCCTTCATCGATTCAGTGCATCTGGGGGCGGCGATGTATACCTGCCGCAGGGTTGCTGATCATTTGTTTGAGTTCTTCAGGATCCTGCGAACGCCCGAGCGCATCTTCAAGCGAAATCATGCGCTTCTGAAAGAGTGAAAAAAGGGATTGATTCATGGTCTGCATGCCGAATTTTTCCTGTCCGATCTGCATCTGTGAATATATCTGATGGACCTTGTCCTCACGAATCAGATTCCGGATAGCGGCATTTGGTACCATAATTTCGAGGGACAGAGCACGCCCTTTTGTTCCCATTCTAGGAATTAGTGCTTGTGATAATACACCTTCCAGAACAAAAGAAAGCTGAGTCCTGACCTGGGTCTGCTGATACGGAGGAAATACGTCAACAACCCGGTTTATGGTTTGAGCGCATGAGTTGGTGTGAAGTGTTGCAAGACAGAGGTGACCGGTTTCAGCCAGGGTAAGTGCCGCCTCAATGGTTTCGAGGTCACGTAACTCACCAACCAGTACAACATCAGGATCTTGCCGCAGGACATATCTGAGTGCGTTTTTGAAGCCTTTGGTATCAGCACCTACTTCACGTTGATTGACAAGACACCCTTTGTGAGGATGGAGGTATTCAATTGGATCCTCAATGGTGATGATATGTTCGCGGCGATTGATGTTGATGTAATCGACTATTGACGCCAGAGTAGTGGACTTGCCGCTTCCGGTGGGGCCGGTTACCAGAATAAGACCGCGCGGCCTGGCAGCCAGCTCCGGTACAATCGGCGGTAGGTTCAATTCTTCAAACGTCATGATTTTATACGGGATAACCCTAAAAACACCCGCCACGGCACCCCGCTGAATAAACATGTTTCCCCTGAAGCGTGAAAGTCCCTTCACTCCAAACGAGAGATCAAGCTCGTTTTCCTCTTCAAACTTATGCTTTTGTGCATCAGTCAGCACACTATAACAGAGCTGTTTCGTTTCGACCTGATTCATGGGGGGAAAATCCATGGGCAACAGGTGCCCATCAACACGCATCTGCGGAGGTGAATTGGTTGTAATGTGGAGATCAGAACCATTTGCTTCAACAAGTATTTTCAGTAGCTGATGAAGGTTGAGCATCGCGAGCCCCCCTTTTTAGTCGTCAGAAACAGTTATTCTTAACACTTCTTCAAAGGAGGTTACCCCCTCTTTAAGTTTTGTTAAGCCGGACTGACGCATTGTTTTGATGCCGATTCGCATTGATTCCCGTTTGATTTCAGCGGTGTTTGCACCATTTAAAATCAGTTCCTTGATCTCTTCACGCATCGGCATAACCTGATAGAAACCGACACGTCCCTTATACCCGGTATTGTTGCAGGCCGGGCACCCTTTGCCGCGCATACAGACATATAACGGAGCTTCATCCGGAGATACCCCAGCATCGATTAAAGCTTGCACCGGGATATCTTCCGGTTGCTTGCACTCACCGCAAACACGACGGGCCAAACGCTGGGCGGTGATCAGATTCACTGCTGAAGCGACCAGAAATGGCTCGATCCCCATATTAAGCAGGCGGTTAATAGTGGCCGGTGCATCATTGGTATGCAGCGTTGAAAGGACCATATGACCGGTTAAAGCGGCCTTGATGGCAATTTCAGCAGTTTCGAAATCGCGTATTTCGCCGATCATGATTATATCCGGATCCTGACGCAGGAATGAGCGCAACGCCGCCGAAAAATTGAGGCCGATGTCTTCGTGCATCTGCACCTGGTTTATCCCGGCAAAGTTGAATTCGACCGGATCTTCGGCAGTGGATATATTCTCCGACACTTTATTCAGTTCGGATATTGCTGAATAGAGGGATACCGTCTTGCCGCTTCCTGTTGGTCCGGTAACCAGTACCATGCCGAACGGTTTATGTATTTCGTGCATGAAATATGCTAAAGCCTCGGGCTCATACCCCAGTTTGGTCAAATCCGTTTGCAGGTTACCCTTATCAAGAAGACGCAGAACGATCTTCTCGCCAAAGAGTGTCGGAAGACATGAAACACGGAAGTCCATGTCCTTACCCCCCCCCAGTTTGATTTTAATGCGGCCGTCCTGCGGGAGCCGACGCTCGGCGATATCAAGTTCCGCCATAATCTTGATACGAGATGTGATCGCATTCTTGAGCTTAAGCGGCGGCTTCATGACTTCGTAGAGCACACCATCGATCCGGTAACGTACCCTGAAAAGTTTTTCGTACGGTTCTACGTGAATATCGCTGGCTTTCTTCCGGATCGCATCCTGCAAAATGGCGTTGACCATCTTGACGACCGGAGCATCCTCTGTCGCCCGTTCAAGAGAACCGACGTCTATCTGCTCATTATCGTCAACAATTTCGAAATCCTCAACATCCATGTCGCTCATGACGTCTGCCAGC
>Ga0123338_10005406_pt1 | contig 10947 bp, 10 predicted proteins | sample grotaG_FD_89793 | JGI IMG/M metagenome (GOLD analysis project Ga0123338, IMG submission 89793) | Glacier valley bacterial and archeal communities from Borup Fiord, Nunavut, Canada, to study Microbial Dark Matter (Phase II) -... | ecosystem: Environmental > Aquatic > Freshwater > Ice > Glacier ...
GAAACGCTATAAGCGCACGGATCGTCGCCCGCGATATTCTGCGGGAATCCCCCCGTGTTACTGCCATTGTGAGGGCCGCCATTGCCGCCGCGGAAGAAGAAGTTCGGAATCGGCAGGAAACTCACCGAGGGCATGGGCGGAGCTCCGAAACCGGGATCCGCCACAGCCAGCGCGGTGGTGTTCTGATCCTTCCGGTTCCTGTAAATCCGAATCGTTACATCGGAGAGCTGTTCCAGACATTCTTCGCAAAGGCGACCGCAAAGCCTGCCGTTAAATCGATAACTCATTGTTGATTCTCCTTGGTCGCTCTTTACGAGCGTTCTTGCTGACCTATAGTGAAACGGCGAAGCTGAACGTTTCGGTAAGAGTGAGGAAACTGGCCGCGGTTATGGCCCTCGCCTAGCTAAGATGGGGTCCGTTATTGCGGCTCGCCACAGCGAAACGCTTGCCTATTACTTCGCTGGATTGCTGGAGCAGGAGCGCGTGCACAGCCCTCGGTTCGCGCGGCACGATGACCCTGCGATGTTTTTGAGACAGAAACCGAAACCCTCGGGAACCCGCCCTTCGCGCTCCATGTAAAATTTAACGGGGTCATCTGCGGCAAGGCAGACGGTGACGAACTTGGGTTAGCCAAAGACCAGGATTCCAGGTCATTTTTGAGCGCGGAAAGCTGCACCATCGGGGGTGACCGAGCGGCGTATCGGGAGACGAAAGTCTTGAGAGGAATTGCGGGGGACCATCGTGTAATGCAGTGTAGGAGCCAAGGTGGCGAGCGAATTTCTGGACCTCCTTGCGCAAATGATCAAACCAATGACCGACAATTCTCGGCCCGAGCCAACGCCGCGGTGTTTTGCATTGCGGGCCACATAGTGCACGGGCGTTGCGCCCGAATGGAACATGATCCGTTTGTCGAAGGCGACGCCGAAGGGGCGCATTTCGTCATATGAATGCCCAGGGTAGTCACGGGAATATCGCAAAAGTACACAGATAGGCATTTGATGGCCTCGTTGCCGGAGAGCGCCTTCCCACCGTCGCTCTTCCCTACAAATCCAGGGCCGGGTTGATGGCGATGGCTTGCCTTGAGCCAACAAGTGCGCGGTATCTCATTCAGGAGCGTGTATGGCTTTGATGATCCGGCAGAGACCGCCCAAGAAATGCGCTAATTTATCAGATACTTATGATGGGACAGTCATCCGGTTGTTGCCTTGTCAAGTGTGCTTGTACTTCTTGTACAACGATCAAGCCAACAGCTTTGTTACCACTTCACCATGCACGTCTGTCAGACGGAAATTGCGGCCCTGGAACTTATGGGTCAGCCTGGTATGGTCGAAGCCAAGCAGGTGGAGAATGGTGGCGTGCAGGTCATGTACGTGGACCTTGTCTTTGACTACGTTAAAGCCCAGGTCGTCGGTCTCACCCATCACGAAGCCACGCTTCACGCCGCCGCCGGCCATCCACATGGTGAAAGCGTTCGGGTGGTGATCGCGGCCATCGCTGCCGCCCTGCACCATGGGAGTGCGGCCGAATTCGCCGCCCCAAATAACCAGCGTGTCTTCCAGCATCCCTGACCGTTTCAAGTCTTTAATCAGAGCCGCGGCGGCCCGGTCTGTGTTTTCGCAATTCTTCTTCAGATCTTTGGTCAGATTCGAATGCTGATCCCACGCTTCGTGATAGAGCTGTACGAAACGAACTCCACGCTCCACCAGGCGGCGGGCCAACAGGCAATTGTTGGCGAAGGAACCTTTGCCTGGTTCCGCGCCGTACATCTCGAGTGTTTCTTTGGGTTCCTTGGAGATGTCCATAATTTCGGGCGCGACATCCTGCATCCGGAAAGCCATCTCGAAGGAATTGATGCGCGTTGCAATTTCAGGATCGCCCTCGGTGGCAAGATGCGCTTCGTCCAATTCGCGGATTGCATCGAGCGAGGCGCGCTGCATGGCCTTGTCGACGCCGGGAGGGTTTGAAAGATAGAGAACCGGGTCGCCGCCGCTGCGGAATTGGACGCCCTGGTAAACAGTGGGCAGGAAACCGCTACCCCAACACGAGTTGCCTCCGCTGGGGCCTTTGGTGCCGGAACTGAAAACGACGAAAGAGGGTAGATCGCGCGTCTCGGAACCAAGGCCGTAGAGCGCCCATGCACCCATGCTGGGACGGCCGAATTGCATGGTGCCGGTGTTCATCAGCAGTTGGCCGGGTGCATGATTGAAAGCGTCCGTGACCATGGATTTGATGATGGAGACATCATCGATTACTTCGCCCAGATGGGGCAGGAGTTCAGAAAGTTCTGTGCCGTTCCGGCCAAATTTCTGGAAGCCATACTTCGACCCCATCAGTTTCGAGTTCGGATTGATAAAAGCCGCGCGATAGCCCTTCAGAAGCTCCGCCGGGGGCAGCGAGCCATCGAACTTCACCAACTCCGGTTTTCGATCAAACAGTTCCAGGTGGCTGGGCGCACCGGCCATGAACAGAAAAATAACGCGCTTGGCTTTCGGTGCGAAATGCGGTTGCTTAGGGGCCAGCAGGTCTACCGTTTCCGATGCACCGGCATTCTGCGCGATGAGCTGTCCCAGAGCGATACTGCCGAGACCGACTCCGCACTGCTCAAAAAACCAGCGGCGCGAAATTTGCCTGGGGTGCATGCCGCGATATTGATGATCCTGACAGTTCATCGCTATTCCTTTGTGATGGTTTCATCCAAATTCAACAATACGCGCGAAACCGCGGTCCATGCGGCCGCTTGCGCCGGCACAATGCCAGCAGGAAGTGGGCCGGTGAGCTCCAGCGCATTCGCATCGCCGCTGGTGAAGCGTGCGGACTGCCCGTGCAACAATTTCAGCAAAACCGCAGTTTCTTTTGGCTCAGGCCGCCGGCTGACGCACCGCTCGAAGGCATAGCCGATTCGGTCTTCATCCCGCGCTCCGCCATGTTGCAGCGTGTTGACCGCCAGCGCACGTGCCGTCTCCAGGAACATGGTTTCGTTTAGCGTGGCAAGCGCCTGCAAAGGCGTGTTCGAACGATCTCGGCGTACACAGGATACGTCACCGTTGGGCGCATCAAACGCCTGCAACACCGGGTACGGAACAGAGCGATAGCGGAACGTGTAAAGAGCGCGCCGGTAGCGGTCCTGCCCTTGCGATTCCGGCCAACTCTTCGGGCTGTAGCTGGTGGGCGGCAAGAACAGAAACGCCGGTGCCGGAGGGTACACGCTTGGCCCACCGACTTTCGCGTTCAGCAGACCGCTTGCGGCTAGCGCGATATCGCGGACGCTTTCGGCATCCACTCGAAAGCGCGGGCCCCGGCTGAGCAGCCTGTTGTCCGGATCTCGACCGAGCATATCAGGCGTAACGCGTGAACTCTGCCGGTACGCCGCTGACATCACGATGGTGCGGTGAATTTTTTTAAGGCTCCAGCCCCCATCCATGAATTCCACAGCCAGCCAATCCAGAAGTTCCGGATGAGAAGGCGTCTCTGCTTGGGTGCCGAAATTTTCCGCAGTGCTGACCAACCCGATACCGAAGTACGATTGCCATAAACGATTGACAATTGACCGTGCCGTGGTGGGTGCCTGGCGATCCACCATCCAGCGGGCAAAAGTGAGGCGGTCTTGCGGCGCGTCTTTCGGTAGCGGATTCAGGAACGCGGGCACGCCGGGCTGCACCAGGTTTGCGGGCGCGAGAAAACTTCCGCGAGTCAGCAGATGCGTCTCACGAGGCGTCTCTAAAGCCTGCAGTACCAATTGCGATGAACCTTCAGGGTGTTCCTTCCAGAGTTCCGTGATCTGGTCATTTACCGGTTGCCACTCCGGCACGGTACCACGCCAGTAGCGAAACACGGTCCGCACTTGCGAAGAGGTTCGTTGCCCGGCAGGTACGGAGAGAACGGCTCGTACGGCCGGGGGAAGCGGATCGGCCGTTGCACTCTGATCGTCAGTAACAGAAAGTCGAAAGCGCCCCAGGTTGGTGTTGTAGGGCGAATCCGCCTGGGCACTGTGCAGCTGTTCAAGAATGATTGTGAATGGCACCGCACCCGCGTTTTCAAGGGGCGTTTCAAGTGTGAAGACAACGCTGTGAGGCACGTTGCGCCGGCCAGGCCCGATGTCGATGCCCCAGGCGGTCTCCGGCTTGCCATCGATAGCAAATGCGGCGGGACCCAACTCGCGCGCGGTCTTGATGGATGCATTGTTGTAGCGCTTGTCGAGCGGGGTAGGCTTCATTCCGAAATCGGCACTGGCGCTGGCGAACTTGAGTTCTTGTTTCGTTTCGCCCAGCGTCACTTTGAATTCGGAAAGCGCCGCCATGCCGTCGGGTCCGCGTCCCGGTCCGGTTAGCGGAAGATCGCCATCGGTCATCAGTTCCAGCCGAAAGGCATTGATGCGGGCCAAGTTTGTTCTTGAGGTAAGTTTCAGCTTCTGCTGACTGGCAATGAAGCCTTCGCCCAGCAATGAGCCATCCGGCTTGCGTGAGAATTTTTCGCCGCCAGCCGAGGTATCGTCCACCGCCAGTTTCAGCACTTCCCACTGAGGCTGGGGCGTGGAAACTTGTTTTTCCCAAGCCGCCATTCGTTGCTGCCAATCGGGATAGCGGTGCTGCAGACTATCTTCCAGTTCGCGCGTGCCGCGGAAGATCTCGGCGCGTTTCATCTGCTCAGCGGGAGTGTATACAGCGGTGCGCGCTTCGTGCGAATCGTTCAGAAACGCAAACATGCGGTAATACTCTTCCTGCTTCAGCGGATCGAACTTATGGTTGTGGCACTGCGCGCACTGGATTGTAACGCCCAAAACGCCTTTTCCGACCGCTTCCATGCGGTCGAACATGGCCTCCATGCGGAACTGTTCGGGGTCGGCGCCGCCTTCCTCATTGATCATGGAATTGCGAAGGAACCCGGTCGCGACCATCTGATCTTGAGTGGGGTGCGGCAATAAATCGCCCGCAATTTGCTCGATGATGAACTGGTTATAAGGCAGATCGCGATTGAGTGCGTTGATCACCCAATCCCGATAGAACCAGGCTTCACGAGCCTTGTCTTTTTCAAAACCGTCGGAATCGGCGTATCGCGCAGCATCCAGCCAAACGCGTGCCCAGCGCTCCCCGTAGTGTGGACTGGACAGCAGGCGGTCTACCTGTTTTTGGAAAGCCTGAGGAGTTCGGTCGGCCAGAAAGGCGCGCGTTTCTTCAGGCGTGGGCGGCAAGCCTGTCAGATCGAGTGTGAGGCGGCGCAACAATGTAGTTTTCGCGGCCTCTGGCGAGGGGGACAGGCCCTCTTTTTCCAGCCGAGCGAGGATGAACGCGTCAATGGGAGTATGCACCCAGGCCGATTGCCGCACCACAGGTGTAGCGGGCCGAACTGGCGGGATAAACGCCCAGTGCTTCCTCGCCTCATTTGTGGTGACCTGAATTCCCATCGTTTCCGGCCATTCCGCGCCCTGCGCCAGCCAAAGCTTGATGGTGTTCAACTGATCGGCGGGCAGCGGCTTGGCACCCATAGGCATGCGCGCCTGTTCACCGCGGCCCATTACGCGCTCATAGAGGAGGCTTCTGTCAGCGTTGCCGGGCTCGATTACTTTGGATACGGCCTGCTTGGAATCGAGCCGGAGGCCGCCCATTTGCATTTTGGCACCGTGACAGCCTTCACAAGATTTCGCAAAGATGGGCTTCACGTCCGTGGCGAAATCAATTTTCTGGGCCTGAAGACTTGCTGTTACCAGCAAAACGCAAAAACGAACCCATTGTGCAGGATTGTGCATTAATTTATGAAAGAAGTGCAGGGTTTGTAAGGTGCTGCGGACGAAACTGTTCTACGGTCCAGCGGTAAGGCGGCGCAAATTCAAGGTCGATGAAATGGCCAGCGTCGTCGGCTTCGGTAAATACCACGTGAGCTGTGGCACCCAGATCGATCAGGTGCAGTTGGTCCCCAGGCTCAAAGGGCTCTTCAGCATTGACGGTGGCGCCCTCAGCCCAGATCCGCTCCAGGTTCGCTACCGTGCGGTGCCCATTTCGCTCGACGGTGATCAGATGGGAACAGAGAAACTGTTGATCTGTGTTCATGAAATTGAAATGGGCCAGGAAATATAGATTTCCTGGCCCGGTGACGCGTCGAACAGGATTGAACCTATTCTCATGACTTCAGAGTCCCCTTCTATTCGGGGCACATGAATGATATCACAGGGCTAGGCGAGCGGGGCGAAAATTTCGGCGACAGTAATGGAGGAATCGGCGAAGGGGGCGAGGCTGATAGTATCGCCTTCGGCGTACCACCGAACGGGACGGTCAGGGTTGGTGACTTTCACAGTTCGGCGAACGGGATTGATCAGCCAAAAGCTCAAGCACCCATGAGCAAGGCAAAGGGCCTCTTTGTCATCCATTTCGCCAGCGCGGTTGGAGGGAGAGATGACCTCAATCACCAGGTCCGGTGCGCCGAACACGTCATCGAGTTCAAGCGCTTTTCGGGCGCGATCAGCAGAGAGCAGTGCTACATCGGCGCGCCGGGCGTCGTACTCCGGGGCCGCGCGGAAACCGAGTTCCATAAATGCCGGACCAAATGCCGACGCGCGGGCGCCTAGAAGATCGTAAATGCGCCCCTGCAAAACTGTGTGCAAATACCGCGGAGGAGGCCTCTCTATTAATTGGCCATGATGAAGTTCGAATCGCTTGTCAGAATAACGCTCCGCGATTTCACGGCCTTCGTCGACAGTCAGGAGTTTGACGACCGGTAAAGCGCTCATAATGCCTTGAGGCTAACACGCTCTAGCCGATTTTCTCCGCGATCGATTTCGCCTGCAGGAACAGAAGCAGGTAGTCCGGGCCGCCCGCTTTTGAATCTGTCCCGGACATGTTGAAACCGCCGAACGGATGCGCGCCTACCATGGCTCCCGTGCATTTGCGATTGACGTAGAGGTTGCCGACGAAGAAGCGTTCGCGCGCCGCTTTGATGTGCTCAGGATTGGTGCTGAAGACTGCACCCGTCAAGCCGTAGACTGAATCGTTGGCCAGCGTGAGGGCGTGTTCAAAATCTCTCGCGCGGGTGACGGTCAGCACCGGGCCAAAGATCTCTTCCTGGAATACGCGGGCCTTGCCATCGACGTCGGCGATGATGGTCGGCGGAAGGAAGTAACCGTCGTTTGGAATGCTGGTGCCGCCTGCAACAATGCGGCCTTCCGATCTGCCGGTTTCAATGTACTTTTCGATCGACTTCTTCGCACCCGCGCTGATGACGGGGCCCATGTAGTTGGCGGGATCGTCAGCGGGCCCCACTTGCACCGTCTTTGCCTTTTCGGCGAGACTCTCAACGAACTTGTCATAGATATCGGTGTGGACGATAGCTCGCGAACAGGCCGAGCACTTCTGGCCCTGGTAACCGAACGCGGAGAAGAAGACGCCTTCCACCGCGCGGTCGAAATCGGACTCGCCATCGACGATGATGGCATCTTTGCCGCCCATCTCCGCAACCACGCGCTTGATCCAGATCTGGCCCGCCTGCGGTTTTGCGGCTAGCTCATTGATGCGGAGGCCGACATCGCGGGATCCGGTGAAAGCGACGAAGCGAGTTTTGGGGTGCTGCACCAGCAGATCGCCAATCAGCGAGCCGCTGCCGGGGACGAACTGGAATGACTTTGCCGGGAAACCTGCTTCAAGCAGCAGATCGCACAACGCGGCGGCCATGATGGGGGTCTCGCTTGAGGGTTTGAGAACGACGGTATTCCCGGTGACCAGAGCGGCAACGGTCATGCCTGTCAGGATGGCCAGCGGGAAATTCCACGGTGGGATGACCACGCCCACACCCAAGGGCAGGTAATGCATCTCATCGCGCTCACCAGGAAGCTGAACCACGTCCTGTGCACCCGAGAGGCGGGCCATTTCGCGTGCGTAGTATTCACAGAAATCGATGGCTTCCGCGGTTTCGCCTTCCGCTTCGGCGAAGGTCTTGCCGGATTCGAGCGTTAGCCACGCGTTGAAATGAAGCTTGCGTTCGCGCAGAAGTTCGGCGGCACGGAGCAGCATTTTCACGCGATCCATCGGGTCCGTACGGGACCATTCGGGGAAATACGCGTAAGCCGCTTCAATGGCGCGTGTGGCTAGTTCGGGGCTTGCTTTTGAAACCGTCCCGATCAGTTCTGACGGGTTCGAAGGGTTAACGGAACGATGCTTGTCACTAGTGTGGACGCGCTCTCCGGCGATGAGCAGCGGATGATCACCGCCCAGCTTGCCGCGCAAAGCAGCAACTTGCGCCAACATGGCTGCGCGATTCTCCGGCAGGTTGTAATCCAAGTACGGTTCGTTGCGGAATGGGGCGAGTGTCATAAGGGTCGTGTCTCTTTTAAGCTGAAGTCTTCAGCGACGGTTGCGAAAGCGTGGCGCATGTCATGCCCGAAGCCGCACCACCAATTCTTTTGGGCTGCTTCGGTCAGAAGGTGAAGTTTGGTTTCGATTGCAGTCAGCGGGTACAGATCGAATGCTGCAATCCACGTGGGCTTGAGATGCTCCGCGGTCGGCACAAGATCCGCTAGCAAGCAGAAGGTCTCGCCTTCCGATTGTGCCTTGACGATCATCATGTCGCGGTTGTGGCCTGGGGCTGTTTCGAGAGTGATTCCGGGTACCACTTCCGTGTTGCCTTCGAGCAACTCCATGCGGCAGGAGCCGACCAGTGGATCGTAATTGTCATCGATGTAGCTGATCGAGTCGCGGACGTTTCGTTCGTGCGCATGTTCGTATTCAGCGGCACTGGTGAAATAGCGAGCTTCCGGGAAAGCGGGTGCGCCATCCAGCATGTTGCCGGAGCAGTGGTCCCAATGCAGGTGGGTGTTGATGACTGTATCGATTCGGAAATGGGAAAGGAGTTCAGGAAGGGGGCGCAGGACAGGCAAATTCATGCGTTCGCCAGACGCTGGTGAGAACTGGTGGCCGCCGCCCGTTTCGAGCAACACAGTGTGGCGGCCGGTCTCGATGACATAGCAATTAAACGCCAGCGGCACGCGATTCAGCGCGTCGGCGGGCATGTTGCGCGACCACATGGTTTTGGGGACGACACCGAAAACGGCGCCGCCGTCCCAATAATAATGGCCCGCGCGGACCAGCGTGATGCGGAACTGGCCCAGCGTGAGCAGAAGGTTAGCCTTGAACCATTTTGCGGCCGCGTTCAAACAGGTCGGCTGCTTCTTCGGCCAATTCACGGCCGCGGTCGTATAGCTCTTTCCCCTTATCCATTAGATCTTTGCCGGAATGGGCAATGGCGTCGCGGCCGCCGTCGGCTTGATCGTTCAGGTAGCCTCGGGTGTCCTTACCGGTCTTCGGTGCATAGAGAAGAGCGACGGATGCGCCCATGACGGCTCCGGCCAGGAACCAGAGGTAACCGCTGCTGCTGTTTTCGTTGTCGGACATAGGGCTAGGATATCCTAACTGCATGAATTCCGAAGAAGAGATGATTGCTGTCTTCAGCTCATCGAACCATGACGCCGAGATGGAAGCCCTCAATGTGAAGGGAGTATTGGAGGCGAACGACTTTGATGTGCAGCTGGTAGGTCCATCGACGCTGCCGTCACTTGAGTTTCAGGTGCAGGTTCCGGAATCGCAGGTGGAAGACGCCCGGATGGTGATTGAGAAAGCGAAGGCGGATGGTCCAGCGGCGGCGCTTGAGAGCGAAATGGAAGGGGAGCGGGAAATACTGTAAGGTAACGTCCGTCTGTTTGGGCGGTGGTAAGCCCGGTTAAATCCGTGCGGCTGATGGCGATGTGGCGCTGTTCCAAAGCTTCGAGCGTTTTCGGGTGAGGATGGCCATATCGGTTCTCGTAGCCGTCCGAGATCAAGGCGAACGCGGGGCGGATTGCATCCAGGAAAGCCTGGGTGGACGATGTTTTGCTGCCGTGGTGGCCCACTTTTAAGACGTCGGTGCGCGGGACCGATAGCAACTGCGCTTCGATCTGCTTTTCCGCATCGCCCGTGAGCAGGAACGAATGCCTGCCGTAGGCCAGGCGCAGGACGAGCGAATCGTTATTGTGTGGCGCTTTGTGCGGCTGGTAATCGGGGCCGGGTGCCAGGACTTGGATTTGTGCGCCGCCGAAGGGAAAGGGAACTCCACGCAGCAGTTTGCGGACTGGAATCCCTGGAAGCGGGTAGTTTGCGGGTATGGCACCGGTCCAGAGTTCGGTCACGCTGAAATCGCGCAGAATGGCGGCCAGACCGCCGGAGTGATCGTCGTGGAAATGCGAGATAGCGACCGCGTCCAGGTGATGGATTCCGCGCGTCCACAAGTAAGGCGCGACCACATCTTCGCCGATGTCCAGGCGGGCGGCGGTTTCAACCGATTTGTTGAACAGCGGGATTCCGCCGGTATCCATCAGGACGATTTTGCCATCAGGGAAGGCAACCAGGACAGCGTCGCCTTGGCCGACATCGATTGTGGTGACTTCAAGCGTGCCCGGTTGGGTGAGTGCGGCGAAGGGGTGCGCTACCAGGACGGCGAGCGCGGCCAAGGAACAACAGAATGCCGCGAAACGAACTTTCGGCGTGAAGCGGATGGCCGCAAGCAGTAGGAGCGCGATAAAAGCCAGTGACAGCCAGAGCGGGGGATCTGGAATTCGGTAGTTCGGCTCCCAGCGCGCATGAAAGGCGACGATTCGTTCGGTGAGGATCAGAAAAAACGAAGCCAATTGGGCGCAGAGACTGGAATTCAAAATTACCGAAACGAACCCAATCGGCACCACCAAGCCAAGTAGAGGCACGGCGGCTGCGTTCGCGGAAAGACCTGTCACGGAGAGCCGGTGGAAGTACAGAATCATCGGCACGGCCAGCCCGATTTGGATAATGGCGGAGGTGAGCAGCAGTTCGTAAAGAAAAATTGCGAGGCGAACTGGCAAGTGGACCAGGAACTGAGTGATTTTGGCCGGAAGTTTGGGGAGAGCGATTTGTAACGTGTGAACCGCTAGCCCGATTTCCACTCGGATTTGCGCGGCAC
>Ga0123338_10005407_pt1 | contig 10946 bp, 9 predicted proteins | sample grotaG_FD_89793 | JGI IMG/M metagenome (GOLD analysis project Ga0123338, IMG submission 89793) | Glacier valley bacterial and archeal communities from Borup Fiord, Nunavut, Canada, to study Microbial Dark Matter (Phase II) -... | ecosystem: Environmental > Aquatic > Freshwater > Ice > Glacier ...
AATCCCAGCTGTATAAAGCTGACTCCGGAATTGGTCCAGACCTTGCGCTGGCTCCCCCGTGACTGCGGCTATCGTCGCAAGAATGTTGAACCAGCCAAAAGTTCCAAGAAAAGCAAAAAGGGATAACAAAGCAAAAACCGACCTCACGAGGTGTTGCGTGAGGTCGGTTTTTTTATTAGTCATCCGGCTTGGTATAACTATCTACTACGGCAGTAACCCCTCAACGAGATCCAATACAACTTCGGCCCTGTTGAGTGTGTAAATGTGAACTCCAGGAGCGCCAGAGGCCAGAAGTTCCTGGGCCTGGCGCCGGGCATGGGCAATACCGACTTTTTGAACCGCTGCACTCCCTCCCGCTTGATCCGCTTTTTCCAGTTCTGCCAGAAACTCCGCCGGAATAGATGCTCCGCACAGAGATACGATTCTTTTGATGACCTTCAGGCTGACGACCGGCAGGATGCCCGGAATAATCGGCATGGTAATTCCCGCTTCACGGGCTCGCTTCACAAAGGTGTGATACAGGCTGTTGTCGAAGAACAGCTGTGTTATGGCAAAGTCCGCTCCACTGTCCATTTTCAGTTTCAAAAAAGAGAGATCGGCCTCAAGGTTCGCCGCCTCCGGGTGTACCTCGGGGTATCCTGCGACACTTATTCCCATGGCGGGGAACGAAGCCTGAATCAGGCTGACCAGATCGGAAGCGTACTGAAGAGGACAGGGGAGTGGGGTCTCGACCGAGCCATCCTGCGGAATGTCACCGCGCAGAGACAGAACGTTGTTTACACCGGCAGCAGCAAGATCCGCAAGAAAACGGCTAACCTCTTCCGCTTTAGAACCGAGGCAGGTCAGATGCGCCATCGTTTCAATGCCATATTCCTGTTGAATCCTGGTGACAATTTCAAGGGTATCCACATTGGTGCTTCCACCTGCACCATACGTAACAGAGGCAAAGAGCGGTTTTAACTCTGCAAGCCGCTGCACAGTCTGGAAGAAGGCGGGCCAATCTTCACGTTTTTTTGGCGGAAAGAATTCGAATGAAATAAATTGTTTATTCTGGTTGATAGAATCAATGATTTTCATACTTCTCCATGAGTATCCAGATTTCATCTGTTGCGGAACGTATATTACCGTCCGTTCTTTTATATAAAAACAAAAGCAAATAGCAATAGAAGATTCATCCCCGGATTTTTGATTTGACAGCGTACAACCGGATGACGTATACAGGAAAACTGTATTTTCAGCCAGTTAGCGACTGTTTACATGCATTGATTCCATTTTAATAAATCTAAAAAGAGAGAACCTGATCTATGTTTAACTTAAAGCCTGACGTTGTTGCCCGACTGGAAAGAGTACTGAGTTCTGTAGAAATGCTGCTTCCCAAAGCTTGTGCACCGATTGACTGGGAACAGTGCCCCGCTGCAAACTGGCGCCGTCACTCCTTCTCCGGCTACCTTGAGCCGGTCCGGGTAACCGATACTACCATGCTCACGGAACTGCTCGGGGTAGAAGAACAAAAAGAGGTCATGGTTAACAACACCCGCCAGTTTCTGGCCGGTCTGCCTGCTAATAACGCCCTGCTCTGGGGGTCGCGTGGTTCCGGCAAGTCTTCGCTCGTTAAGGCGCTTCTGAACGAATTCGCCCCGCAGGGGTTACGTTTTATCCAGGTCGAAAAGGAAGACCTGATCTATCTCTCCGAAATATTCACCGCCGTTGAGAACCAGCCATACCGGTTTATCCTCCTCTGCGATGACCTGACCTTCGAAGTCGGGGAGCTGAGTTACAAGATGCTCAAAAGTGCTCTGGATGGTTCAGTCTATTCGGCACCGGAAAATGTCCTTATTTACGTCACCTCCAACCGTCGTCATCTCCTGCCGGAATATGAATCAGATCACCTGGGTGGCAAATTCGTCAAAGGCGAGCTTCAGCAGAGCGAAGCGATGGAGGAAAAGGTTTCTCTCTCCGATCGTTTCGGCATCTGGGTCGCTTTCTATGCGTTTTCTCAGGATCGCTACCTTGATGCGGTACGCCTGAATGTCGAAAAGGAGAGCGGTCTGCGCAATGTACATATTCCCTGGAGCAGCGATATTGAACGTGACGCAATCCAGTGGTCACATGACAAAAGCAAACGCTGCGGCCGGACCGCATTCCAGTTTGCTAAAAACTGGGTGGGGCGGTACCTGCTTACTTCCAAGCCCTGACAACCCGGATAATTTTTTTCTTGTATTTTTTATTCGCCCTCTTTATATTGAATTTCATGTTCAATAAGGAGGGCGAATGATTCTCGAAAAGAAAAAGATGTTTAACGATTTTGCGACGTCCAAAGGTCTCCGCTCCACACGTCAGCGTGATATCATCCTCGATATATTCCTCTCCACCCATCAGCATGTCAGCGTCGAAGAACTCTATCTCAAAATCAAATCCAGCAATCCGGGTATTGGCCACGCTACGGTTTATCGTACGCTCAAACTGTTTACAGAGGCCGGTCTTGCACGCGAAATCCTGCTGCATGATGGCCAGACTCGTTACGAACATGTCGTAGCTGGTGAGCATCATGACCATCTGGTCTGTACCGGCTGCAGCTCCATCATCGAATTCGAGGACGCAACCATCGAAAAGCTGCAGGACGAAATAGCTGCCCGGCACGGTTTTTTAATCAAGAGCCACAAGATGGAGATATATGGCCTCTGCGTCTCATGCAGGTAGAATTCCTTTTTTTTATATTGTTTAATTGAAAATGACTATCAAAACCAGGCAAGGATAATTATATATGGCAGTTGATGGAAAAATTCAAGACAGGTCGTTCCATGACGAGAAACAGTTACGGGTCGCCCTGGTCGGAAATCCGAATGTAGGCAAGAGTGTGCTGTTTAATGCGCTGACCGGTGCCTATGTCACCGTATCCAACTATCCGGGCACTTCCGTCGAGGTCTCGCGCGGTTCAGCGGTACTTAGCGGACAGAGCTGGCAGGTGATCGATACCCCCGGAATGTACTCGGTCCATACCATTACCGAAGAGGAACGCGTTGCCCGCGAAATTCTGCTGCACGAGGAGCCGGATGTCGTACTGCACGTTCTCGACGCCCGCAACCTGGAGCGGATGCTGGCAATGACCCTTCAGCTGATTGAAGCGAATCTGCCGGTAATTCTGATCGTCAATATCATGGATGAAGCCGAAAGGATGGGGCTTACGATTGATCTGGAGCTTTTGCAGCAGCGACTCGGTATCCCGGTGATCGGCGCCGCTACCGCCAGAAAGCGCGGTCTGGATGAAATTCGGGCCGCGATCATTTCCTACAGAACAAAACCCCGGATCGAGCGCCGCTTTCCCTACAGCCCCCTTCTTGAACATGACATCAGCGAAGTGGTTGGGCTTATGGAAGGTGAGTATCTGCTGTCTCGCCGCTCATTAGCCATTTTACTGCTGCAGCAGGACGAAGAGATAACTGAAATGGTACGACATCGGGAGGGTGAAGGGTACGCCGTCCTGGCCGAAAAGGTGCGTGAGAAGGCTTTTGAACGCCGCGAATCCTTTCACCTCGATCTTTCGCTGCAACGGAACTCTATTGTAAAAAATATCATTAATGAAGTATTTATTGCGCCTGATAAACGGGTAATAACCTTAGCAGATCGGATTTCCAACTGGTCGGTGAGACCGCTGACCGGTATTCCGATGCTGCTGATAGTACTCTATTTCGGACTCTACAAATTTGTCGGTGAATTTGGTGCTGGTACGGTGGTTGACCTGCTTGAAAAACAGATTTTCGTCGAGAGAGTCAATCCCTGGATGGTTACCGCCGTCAAGCGCTTCATACCGTGGGAGATCATTCAGGAACTTTTCGTGGGCGAATATGGCATCATCACGCTCGGGATCCGGTATGCGGTAGGAATTATCCTGCCGATCGTGGCAACGTTTTTTATCTTTTTCTCCTTTCTTGAGGATACCGGCTATTTTCCCCGCCTGGCACTGCTGGTTGACCGGCTGTTCAAATACTTCGGTTTGACCGGTCGGGCGGTTATTCCGATGGTATTGGGATTCGGCTGCGACACTATGGCAACCATGGTTACACGCACGCTTGAAACCGTACGGGAGCGGGTTATTGCCACGCTCCTTCTTGCATTGGCAATTCCCTGTTCAGCCCAGTTAGGAGTGATTATCGCTCTGCTTGCCAAAGCGCCGGGGGCTTTAGCGGTCTGGAGCGTATGCCTGCTGCTGATTTTTGTCCTGGTCGGTGTTCTCGCTGCCCGGGTCATGCCGGGCGAAGCCCCCATGTTCTACATGGAGCTTCCTCCCATGCGGCTTCCGCAGCTGTCCAATGTTCTGACCAAAACCTATACCCGCATGCAGTGGTATTTTCTTGAAATCCTGCCGCTGTTTGTGCTCGCCTCGGTGCTGCTCTGGCTTGGAAAAATAACCGGTTTTTTTGGCACCGCTGTAAACGCCATGACACCACTTATGGCCTCCATCGGTCTTCCCAAAGAAGCGGCGGTGGCATTTCTTTTCGGTTTTTTTCGGCGTGACTATGGTGCCGCCGGCCTGTATGACCTTCAGACTCAGGGGTTGCTGGATGCCCGCCAGTTGACCGTTGCCGCCGTAACGTTGACGCTGTTCATCCCCTGTGTAGCCCAGTTTCTCATAATGAAGAAGGAGCGAGGTTGGAAGGTGGCGGGTGGTATTGGCCTGTTTGTAAGTCTGCTGGCCTTTGGTAGCGGATATGTGTTAAATCAGTTTTTGCTGCTGACCGGTATCCTGGCATGAAGTGTGGATTCTGCGGATACGAGTTCGCCGAGGAAGATGGCAAGAAGGGGTGCGGCGGCTGTCCCGGCGGCTGTCATTCAATTCACTGTCCGCGTTGCAACTACAAGAATCCGGTAGAGCCGGAATTTTTCAAGACGATCCGATCCATTTTCAATAATAATGATCAGAAAAAAGATCAGAAAAAAGGAAATAAAAAATGAAGCTATCTGATAATGCCGAAGAAATACTTGAAGCGTTGTGGATCGCAGTTGAAGAGAAACAGTTATCGGCTCTGGATCCTCAGCGGGTTGGAATTCCCCTCGATGATGCCGCCTATCGGGAGCTTACCGAACAGGCGCTGATAGAAATCAAAGCGGGGATGGTCTATTTCAGGCCAGAGGGGCGGGATGAAGGTCGTATGACCATCCGCCGCCATCGCCTGGCGGAGCGACTGATGATGGATGTTCTCAACATCCGTGGCGAGGATGGCGATTACAAGGCCTGTCAGTTTGAGCACCTGTTGAACGAAGGGGTGGATGTTAAAATCTGCACCATGCTCAACCATCCGACAACCTGCCCGCACGGCAAGCCGATCCCACCGGGGGAGTGCTGCCACCAGGCGCGCGCCAACGGTGATTTGGGCGTCGTGCCGCTGACTGAATTCAAATCGGGTCAGGAGGGGGAAATTGCCTATATCCAGACTGACGATAATAAGAAGATGCAGAAGCTGATGGCTATGGGTGTCCTCCCCGGCAACCGCATCGTCCTGACGCAAGCGTACCCGTCCTATGTATTCAGGGTCGGGTACTCAGAATTTGCCATTGACACAAACCTGGCCAAAGAGATCTTTGTGCGAAAGTAGGGGGGGAATATCAGCGGTTTTGCGCTTGTTCTGACCCTTACGGGCGGTCTTATGCCCATTCATGGTCAGAGAGCTGGTTAGCGTAGCGCCTTCATTTATTCGTAATGCGACCACATACGAATAATCTTTATAGTCTTTAAGTCGTCCAATACTTGATAAACCAGTCGATGTTGGATATTTATCCTACGGGAATATGCGCCAGACAGATCGCCTACAAGCTTCTCGTATGGCGGGGGATTTTTGAAGGGATTTTCTTTAAGGATTTCAAGTAGGCGTTCAGCTTGTGTTTTCGATCCAGATTGCGCGATCTTTTTTGCATCTTTTTGTGCCTGTTTGGTAAAAACAAGTTGCCAGCTTACCATGTAAGTTCCTTACTGCACTCGTCTACTGGGGTTTTAAGACCTTTTTTAATAGACTCTCGCATGCCAGGTATTGATGTGAGATACAAAGTTTCCTGAATAGCACGCCAATCATCTTCTGAAATGAGAACTGCTGAGTGCCGTTTGCCAACAATCTGAATCGGGTCATGTGATAAAGCGACATCATCGACAAGGTTATAAAGGGATTTTCTTGCTTCCGTAGCTGATAGTGTTGTCATTTTGTCTCGCCTCCAGTTCGTACGTTAAATCGTACGCTGATAGTTATCTCAAGTCAAATCATTTCTCAGCGAAAGGGGCTGAGACGCTGTAACGCGGGGGCCTTCCCGCGACCGTAAGACGACACCCACTGCGTACCTGTCAGGACGATAAAAGAGCCAAAAAGTCCGCTGGATTTTTGAACAGCATGAAGGTTGAATTAGTCAACGTAAAGAGCCATGAGTTAATGATGTATGTGAGTGAACGGGTAGGGGGGGAGAATGTTCTCCCGTAAGCTTATTCTCTATTGACAAAAACTGACGGGTGCTGTTCTATGCTTTTTTTGCAACCGTGCACATTGCTGGTATAACTACGACATAGTTTAAAAAACTCCAGGAGGAAAACGATGAACCCATTGGCACAAGAACTGAATGATCTGCTTGCCCAGCATAGCCCGCATGTACTGGAAATGCTCTCCGATCTTGGAAAGAACATGTTCTTTCCCAAGGGAATTCTGACCCAATCGGCCGAAGCCAAGGACAAGGCTCACAAATACAACGCAACCATCGGTATCGCCACCGAGAACGGCGGCCCGATGTTCCTGCAGTGCATCCAGGACAAACTCTCCGCCTTTGATCCCAAGGATATCTATCCCTATGCCCCGCCTGCCGGCAAGCCGGAACTGCGCTCACTCTGGCGTGAAAAGATGCTGCGGGAAAACCCCAGCCAGAATGGCAAGCACTTCAGCAATCCCATCGTCACCAATGCGCTGACCCACGGCCTCTCCATCGTCTCCGACCTGTTCATCGACAAGGGTGATCATCTGATCCTTCCCGACATGCTCTGGGGCAACTATAACCTGACCTTCGGCACCTGCAGCGGCGCGATCGTCAAGAAACACCCCACATTCACCGTGACCGGCGGCTACGACGTCGATGCCTTCAAGGCGACTCTGAAGAACAGCGCCGAAGAAAAGGGGAAGGCGGTTGTCCTGCTCAACTTCCCCAACAACCCGAGCGGCTATACTCCGACAGTGGCCGAAGGGGATGCCATTGTGGCAGCCATCAAGGAAGTCGCCGAATCAGGCTGCAACATCGTCGCCGTGGCTGACGACGCCTACTTCGGGCTCTTTTACGAGGAGAGCCTCAAGGAATCACTGTTCGGTAAACTCGCCAACCTCCACCCACGCATCCTTGCTATCAAGCTGGACGGCGCAACCAAGGAAGAGTTCGTCTGGGGTTTCCGTACCGGGTTCATCACCTTTGCCGACGGCAATGAATACGAAAACACACCGGTCATGACAGCCCTTGAAAAGAAGGCGATGGGCATCATCCGTGCGCGCATCTCCAACTGCCCACACCCTTCCCAGACCTTTGTCATCGAGGCGCTCCGTTCGCCCCAGTTCCTGGCCCAGAAGGAAGAGAAGTTCCAGGTCATGAAGGGTCGTGCCCTGAAAACCAAGCAGGTCCTCAACAACAGCAAATACGAGAAAGCCTGGGATTACTACCCGTTCAACTCCGGTTACTTCATGTGTCTGAAACTGAAAACGGTGGAAGCCGAAAAACTGCGCCTCCATCTGCTGGACAAGTACGGGGTCGGCGCCATTTCCATCACCAAGACCGACCTTCGTATCGCCTTTTCCTGCATCGCCGAGGAGAATATCCAGGAACTGTTCGATATCATCTACCAGGGGGTTATGGATCTGGCCTGACCTACGCCTTTAAATCAGCACAACAAAAGGGCCCGCAAATGCGGGCCCTTTTGTTGTGATCTTTGTTTTTTATCCGTGCCTCGTTTCGAAGCGCCTACTTCTGGCTGTGCCTCCTCGGTAAACAGTGTTTCATGCTTCCGTTTTAAGACAGAGCGCTCCATCCTCCAGTTCCACCTTCAATGTTCCCCCTTCAACCACATCACCGCCGATGATCGCCCTGGCGACGCGGGTTTCCAACTCGCGCTGCAGGTAGCGCTTGAGTGGTCTGGCACCGTAGACCGGATCATAACCGGCCTTGGCAATAAAGCTTAACGCTTCTTTGCTGATCTCAAGGGTTATGCGCTGATCCTTCAAGCGACCCTTGAGCTGTGCCGCGAGGAGATCGGCAATTTTCATCACCTCGTCAAGGTGAAGCGGCTTGAAAAGCACGATGTCATCGACACGGTTCAGGAACTCGGGGCGGAAGCCGCTTTTAAGTTCGTGCATAACGCTCTTGCGCGCGTCTTCCCTGATGTCACCGCTCGGTGTGATTCCCTCCAGCAGATAGGTGGAGCCGATATTGGAGGTCATGATGATGACGGTATTCTTGAAGCTGACCGTCCGGCCATGGCTGTCTGTTACCCGGCCGTCATCAAGAATCTGCAGCAAGATATTGAACACGTCCGGGTGTGCTTTCTCGATCTCGTCGAACAGCAGGACGCAGTATGGTCTCCGCCTGACAGCCTCGGTCAGTTGCCCCCCCTCCTCATAGCCGACATACCCTGGGGGAGCCCCGATCAGACGCGACACGGCAAACTTTTCCATGTATTCGGACATATCGATCCGCACCATGTTCTCTTCCGAATCGAACAGCGCTTCGGCAAGGGTGCGGGCCAACTCTGTCTTGCCGACCCCGGTCGGGCCGAGGAATATAAAGGAACCGATCGGCCGGCGGGGATCCTTGATGCCGGAGCGGGCACGGAGTACCGCATCGGACACCAGCTGCACCGCCTCATCCTGGCCGATCACCCGCTGGTGAAGGATATCCTCCAGCCGCAGCAGTTTTTCCCGCTCACCTTCCACCAGGCGCAGGACCGGGATTCCGGTCCAATGGGCGACAATCTCGGCGATTTCATCCTCCGTGACCTCTTCCCGCAGCAGTTTCTGCTCCCCCTGTTTCTGGTTCAATGCCGTCTCTTCATTTTTCAGCGCAGTTTCAAGGCCGGGGAGTTCGGAATATTTGAGCCGTGACGCCTGTTCCAGATTACCGGCCCGTTCCGCCTGCTCTATTTCACGGCGGGTTTTTTCCAGCTGCTCCCGCAACCCCTTGACCCGCTCGATGGCGATCTTCTCCGAGTCATAACGGGCGCGCATGGCGTTGGCTTTTTCGCGATCATCAGCCAAATCCTTGCGCAGCGCCTCAAGGCGCTCGATGCTTGCTTTGTCCTTCTCCTTCTTGAGCGCGACCTCTTCGATCTCCAGCTGCATGACCTTGCGGGAAATGGCGTCCAGTTCCGACGGCACGGAGTCGATTTCGGTCCTGATCATCGCGCACGCTTCATCGACCAGATCGATGGCCTTGTCCGGCAGAAAGCGCTCGGTGATATAGCGGTTGGAGAGGGTAGCGGCGGCCACCAGGGCGTTGTCCTGAATCCTGACCCCGTGATGCACTTCAAAGCGTTCCCGTAAGCCGCGCAGGATCGATACCGTATCCTCCACCGTCGGCTGTTCGACCAGCACCGGCTGGAAGCGGCGCTCAAGAGCAGCGTCTTTTTCAATATTCTGCCGGTATTCATCAAGGGTGGTGGCGCCGATGCAGTGCAATTCGCCACGGGCCAGCATCGGTTTCAGCATGTTGCCCGCATCCATCGACCCTTCTGCCTTGCCGGCCCCGACGATCGTGTGCAGTTCGTCGATAAAGAGGATAATTCGCCCTTCTGCCTCCTTTATCTCGTTCAACACCGCCTTCAAACGCTCCTCAAACTCGCCGCGATACTTGGCCCCGGCTATCAGCGCTCCCATATCCAGGGCAAAAACACTCTTATCCTTCAACCCCTCCGGCACGTCCCCCCGCACGATGCGCTGGGCCAGACCTTCGACGATGGCGGTCTTGCCGACCCCCGGCTCGCCGATCAGCACCGGGTTGTTCTTGGTTTTGCGGGACAGTACCCGGATCACCCGGCGCACCTCTTCATCCCGCCCGATGACCGGATCAAGCTTGTCGCTGCGGGCCATTTTCACCAGGTCACGGCCGTACTTCTCCAGCGCTTCATAGGTGGCTTCGGGATTGGCACTCTGTACCCTCTGGCTGCCGCGCACCTCGGTCAGCGTCTTCAAGAAGCGTTCGTGGTTGATCCCTGCCAGTTTGAGAATCCGCCCGGACGGTACCTTCTCACCCTCCGCCAGCAGCGCCATGAACAGATGCTCTACCGAGACATACTCATCTTTGAGACGTTTGGCTTCATTTTCTGCCGCCACCAGAATGCGTGACAGACGCTGGGAAACGTAGATCTTTCCCGCTTCTGTACCAGGACCGGAGACCCTCGGTATCCGGTCAAGTTCCGCTGTGACCTCTTTTTTTACCATCTCAGGGCGGATATCCATCCGCTGCAGCAGGCGCGGCACGAGTCCTTCAGGCTGGTCCAGCAGCGCCCAGAGCAGATGCTCGCCGTCCACCTCGACATGCCCGAACGAAACCGCTTTGTTTTGTGCTTCGGTAAAGGCCTCCTGAGATTTTTGCGTAAGTTTGTTGAAGTCCATGACATTGCCTCTCTAATTACGTTTTAATCCGCGTTATCTATGAGTTAAGCACGGGGAGTCCGGAAGTCAAGCAGCCCGGTTCATAAAGTGATTCAGCGCGTGATATGTTCCTTCTGATTCTGAACTGTTTATAATTATACCATCGTTTAATAATTATCAATTTTACGGTATTATCCCTACGATTTATCTTGTACCAGGGGGATGTATGTTTCGAGTCACGAACAAAGGGCTCTCCATCAGATCAAGAATAACCATTTACGTTTCAATCTGTACCATTTCCTTATTGGTGGTGGCATCGATCATAACATTCGAACTCCTCAGCGACCA
>Ga0123338_10005410_pt1 | contig 10941 bp, 10 predicted proteins | sample grotaG_FD_89793 | JGI IMG/M metagenome (GOLD analysis project Ga0123338, IMG submission 89793) | Glacier valley bacterial and archeal communities from Borup Fiord, Nunavut, Canada, to study Microbial Dark Matter (Phase II) -... | ecosystem: Environmental > Aquatic > Freshwater > Ice > Glacier ...
GAGCCAGAGGGCGAGCCAGCCGCCTTTGAAGCCCGTATGGCCGGTGAGGAAGACGCGCTTGTTTTGCCAGAGGCTTGGGGAGTGAGTCATAGCAGGAGTCCTTCAGAGTTTGGTGCGAGCAGGGGTAATGCGAATTCAAGGAGTGAGTAACCACATGGTCGGCGAAAGACTGCCGAACATAGGGCACCCGGAGGGCTACCAGGTCTTCCAGGGGGCTTTGTTCTTGCTCCAGAGTTCTTCGAGGTGCTGTTTGTCGCGGAGGGTGTCCATGGCCTGCCAGAAGCCGTGGTGGAAGAAGGCGTGGACTTCTTTTTTGGCGACGAGGGCTTCGATAGGTTCGCGCTCGAACATCTGGGAGTCGTCGGTGACGGTTTCGACGACTTTGGGGTCGAGGACGAAGAAGCCGCCGTTGATCCAGCCGCCTTCGTCGGAAGGTTTCTCCTGGAAGGAGTAGATCTGGGTGTCTTTGAGGCCGAGGGCTCCGAAGCGGGCGACGGGCTGGACGCTGGTGAGGGTGGCGAGCTTGCCGTGTTGCTTGTGGAAGGCGATGGAGGCGGTGATGTCGACGTCGGCTACGCCATCGCCGTAGGTCATGCAGAAGGGTTCGTTGGGTGTGAGGTACTGGGCGACTCGGCGGAGGCGGCCGCCGGTGCCGGTGGCGTCGCCGGTATCGACGAGGGTGACGCGCCAGGGCTCGGCGACGGAGTTGTGGACGGTCATCTTGTTGTCGGTCATGTCGAAGGTGACGTCGGAGGTGTGGAGGAAGTAGTTGGCGAAGTACTCCTTGATGACGTAGCCCTTGTAGCCGCAGCAGATGATGAAGTCGTTGATGCCGTGCTGGGCGTAAAGCTTGAGGATGTGCCAGAGGATGGGTCGTCCGCCGATTTCGACCATGGGCTTGGGGCGGAGACTGGTCTCTTCCGAGATGCGCGTGCCGAGACCGCCCGCGAGGATGACAGCTTTCATTCCGGGTCCTTTGATGGCCTTGATGCGGTTCTAAAGACAGAAGATACAGGTTTGGTGCGACAGGAACAGTATAAGGCGCAGGGCGGTGTGAGGTGGCTGTGATTGTGTATCCTTAAATGCGGGGACAGGAAAAGCAAAAACTATGAGCGAACAGGCTAAGACGGAAGTGGTTTCGGGGCAGGACGTATCGGGTAAGGACGTATTGGGTAAGGACGTATTGGGTAAAGACGTTTCTGGTAAAGACAGGGCGGCGGAGTTGCGGCAGCAGATTCTGGCGTTGACGGCGGAGTACCACGCGGTGGCGTTTCCGAAGCGGGGGTTTGTGCCGGGGACTTCGACGGTGCCGGTGTCGGGGAAGGTGATTGGCGCGGACGATATCAGCTCGGTTGTCGAGTCGGCACTGGATGGCTGGTTTACGACGGGGCGGTTTGCGAAGGACTTTGAGAAGAAGCTGGCGCGGTTTTTCGGGGTGCGGTCGGCCTCGCTGGTGAACTCGGGATCAAGTGCGAACCTTGTTGCGTTGAGTGCGTTGACCTCGCCGAAGCTGGGCGAGCGTGCGCTGAAGCCGGGCGATGAAGTGATCACCGTGGCGGCGGGGTTCCCGACGACGGTGAATCCGATCTTCCAAAACAGGCTGGTGCCGGTGTTTCTGGATGTAACGCTGCCGACGTACGAGATTGATGTGACTCGTCTGGAAGAGGCGTACAGCCCGAAGACGAAGGCCGTGATGCTTGCACATACGCTGGGGAACGTCTTCAACCTGGAGGTGATTACGGCGTTCTGCAAGAAGTACAACCTTTGGCTGGTGGAAGACTGCTGCGATGCGCTGGGGTCGACGTACAAGGGGCAGAAGGTGGGGACGTTTGGGGATATTGCTACGGTGAGTTTTTACCCGGCGCACCACATTACGATGGGCGAAGGTGGAGCGGTGCTGACGGACAAGCCGGCGCTGCAGGTGCTGATCGACTCGTTCCGCGACTGGGGTAGAGATTGCTGGTGCGAGCCAGGTGTGGATAATACATGCGGCAAGCGGTTCGACTGGCAACTAGGTACGTTGCCGTGCGGATATGACCACAAGTACACGTACAGCCACGTCGGGTACAACCTGAAGGCGACGGATATGCAGGCGGCGCTGGGGGTTTCGCAGATTGCGAAGCTGCCTCACTTTATCGAGCGGCGTAAGGAAAACTTTGCTTATTTGAAGGCGGCGCTGGAGCCGCTTTCCGATGTCTTGACGCTGCCGCAGGCGGGGGAGCATGCTGATCCGAGCTGGTTTGGGTTTCCGATTGGCGTGAAGGTTGATGCGGGGTTCTCGCGGGACCAGATGACGAAGGCGCTGGAGGCGCAGAAGATTGGGACGCGGCTGTTGTTCGCGGGGAATCTGCTGCGGCAGCCTGCGTATGAGGGATATGAGTACCGGGTGATTGGGGAGTTGACCAATACGGACTTTGTGATGAACCAGGTGTTCTGGATTGGCGTTTATCCGGGGCTTACGACGGAGATGCTGGACTTTATTGTGGAGACGTTGAAGGGGTTTGTTGGGGCTGCGCGGTCTGGGTTGGTGGTGGTTTAGGCGGAATACGGACGCAGAGAGCGCGGAGGTCGTTGTTTAGAATAGGCAACGACAAAAATCGAAATGCGGGGGTTCTTCGCTACGCTCAGAATGACGAGCTCAGGGCGGTAGTATGTTTGGGTTATTCGGTGAGGAGTTGGGGGGCCTTGTCGAAGTCCATGCCGAAGATGCTGCGTTCGACGATCATGCAGAGGATGTGTTCGAGGGCCAGGTGGGACTCCTGGATGTTCATGGTGGTGCTGGAGGGGATGATGAGGTTATGGTCGCAGTGGGCGGCCATTTTGCCTCCTCCGTTGCCCGTGAGGCCTACTGTGAGAACACCTTGTTTTTTGCATTGGGTGAGGGCGTTGAGGATATTGGGGGAGTTGCCCGAGGTGGTGATGCAGAGGAAGACGTCGCCGGGCTGGGCGAGGGCTTCAATCTGACGGGCGAAGACCTGGTCGAAGCCGAAGTCGTTGCCGCAGGCGGTGAGGATGGAGGAGTCTACCGTCAGCGCTATGGCACGCAACGCGGGGCGGTTGACGGTGAGGCGTACGACGAATTCGGCGACGAGGTGCTGAGCGTCGGCGGCGGAGCCTCCGTTGCCGGCTACGAGGAGCTTGCCGCCGTTGCGCATGGATTCGGCGATCTGGTGGCCGACGACTACGAGGGTTTCGGCGATGGATGCGTCGTCGAGGACGGCCTGCATGGTGGCGATGGATTGCGTGAGCTGACGGCGGACGAGGTCGATCATGGCTTTGGGACTCCCTTGGTACAGACGAAGAGACAGCTGCAACGGCAAGCTGGGTCAGTTTTTCGAGTCGGTCAGTTCTTCAGTCGAGACGGCTATCGTGCTCGTTCAAGTGTAAGGGAAGGGATGAGGGTGTGTCGAAGTTGACGCGCTCGAGCTCGACGACGTAAGGCGCTTCTGGACCTGGGTGTAGATGGCTCCGATGTATTCGCCGAGGATGCCGAGGAAGAGGAGCTGGAGGGAGGCGATGAAAAAGACGCCGATGAGCAGGGGGGCGAGGCCGAAGCTGAAGGTGTTCCAGAAGATGAGTTTGAGGAGAAGGTAGATGGTGGCGATGAGGAAGGCGATGGCGGCGCCGCCGAATCCGGCGAAGGTGGCGAGGCGGAGATGGACGCGGGAGTGGCTGATGATGCCGAGCATGCCAATGTCATAGAGGGCGTACCAGTTGTGCTTGCTGACGCCGTGTTTGCGCTGGGGCTGGTCGTAGATGATTTGTTTGGTGGGGAGGCCGATTTCAGCGATCATGCCGCGGAAAAAGGGGTAGGGGTCGTTGAATTCTCGGACCTTGTCGATGACGCGGCGGTCGTAAAGGCCGAATCCGGTGAAGTTCTGGATGGTCTGGATGCTGGAGAGGCGCTCGGCGAGTTTGTAGTATTGACGGCGCAGGAAGAAGAAGAGAGAGTTTTCTTCGCTGCTGCGTTTGATACCGATGACGGCGGCGTAGCCTTTTTCCCACTGTTCGACGAAGGTGGGAATGAGCGAAGGAGGATCCTGGAAGTCTGCGACGACGCTGATAACGGCGTCGCCTGTGGCGTGAGTGAGGGCGTGGGTGGAGGAGCGGATGGGGCCGAAGTTGCGGGCATTGACGATGACTTTGACGTTGGGATCGGCGGCGGTGAGCCGTTTGAGTATGAGGACGGTTTCGTCGTTGGAGGCATTGTCGATGAAGAGATGCTCGTAACGGTAGCCCGGCAGCGAGGCCATAACGGCGCGGACGTGGAGGTAAAGCTCTTCGACGTTGTCGGCCTCGTTGTAGCAGGCGGTGACGATGGAGATGGTCTTCATGCTGCTGAGAGTTTAAGGTGTGGGCAGCGCTGCGGTGCGGGAGATTGCAGGGTGGGGATGACGGGTTAGATGCGGAAGGAGAACTTCTTGTGTCCGAAGTAGGAGAGGGTGGCAGTGAAGATGGTGATGACGGCTCCGGCAAGATAAGGAGCGGGGTGCTGGGTGAGGGCGAAGCGGAGGAAGAGGTGGGTAAGGATGGGGAGCGCGATGAGTTCTGGGAGCATGCCTACGCCGTAGACGGCGAAGCAGCGTAGCCACTCGCGGAGATAGTTGCCCTGGGTGCGGAAGACGAAATGTTTATAGCAGAGAAAGGACATGGTGATGCCGATGGGTTTGGCGGTGATGGAGGCGATGACTACGGTGAGATAGAGATAGCGGTGGGGAAGGAAGTGTCCGTAGAGGAAGACGAAGCCAGAGTAGAGGGTGTAGGCGAAGACGGTGTTCCAGGCGCCGACGAGGAGGTAACGCAGGACTTCGGACGGAGGGAGCAGACGGCGCAGCGCTGCGAATGGGCCTTGAGGTGGGGGTGTGACCGCTTCGGGATGGGGGACGTTGGGCAGGGCTGTACTCATGGGGTCATTGAAGCTCATGCGGTGCATGTAGTCAGTGAAGATGAATCGCGAGTGACTAACTTTAGTGTAGCCGGAGAATGCTTCAGCGATAGCTCGCGACGGTCCTGCGGAAACCTTGCTCGACGGAGAGGACTGGGTTCCAGCCAAGGGCGTTGGCGCGAACGATGTCCGGGACGGTGGAGGCGATGGGGCTGACGAAGTAGTTCGCATTGGTGCGGACGCGGCGCTCGACGGTGATGCCTTCGTCCTGGAACTCGACGGCGAGGCGGTCTGCGAGTTCGGCGATGCTGCACTCGCCGCGGGGGTTGGCGACGTTGTAGGCTGTGCCGTTGGCTCCATGAAGGAGCACGGTGAAGAAACCGAGCGTGGCTTCGGCGAGGTAGCAGAAGCTGCGGCGGGCGCTGCCGTCGCTTTCGAGAACGATAGGGCCACCGCGGAGGATGTCGCGGACGAAGTCGGCGAAGACGCGACCGTCGTCAAGGCGCATGCCGGGACCGTAGGTATGAAAGGGGCGGACGATGCGGGTGGGGACGTTGTGCTGATGGGCCCAGGAGACGCACATGGTCTCGCCCATACGTTTGCTTTCGCCGTAGCAGGAGCGGACGTCGGTGGGATCGAGGAAGCCGCCGTCATGCTCGGCGATGGGGTGGGAAGTGTCTTTGACGATGCCATAGATCTCACCGCTTGAGAAGAAGAGGAAGCCGCGGACGGGGTGGCGGCGTGCGACCTCCAGAAGGTGGTGTGTGCCGAAGATATTGGCCGAGAGGGTACCAACGGGATCGGTGCGGTAGAAGAGTGGGCTTGCCTGACTGGCGGCGTGGATGATGTAGTCGAATGGGCGCTGGGTGGTGAGCGGCTCGGCGACATTCTGGACGAGGATTTCGAGCTGTGGGTCGTCGAGGTGCGGTGCGAAGCGCACGCGTGCGCGTTCAGCATTGCGTACAAGCGCAGTGACATGGGCGGGTTTGGCAAGGCGATATTGGTTAAGGTAGAGGAGTGTTTCGACAAGATAGGCGGGCAGGAAACCGGCCGCGCTGGTGACGAGGATGTTGGCGCCGGAGAACTGATCCCATGGAAGTGGAGCGGCGGTGATATTGGCGAGGTCTGCTTCGACGATGTGATGGAGCGAGGTGGGCATAGGGGAGTCGCAGGGCTAGAGTGGGGCTACTGCTTCCTGTTTGAGGGTAACGCTGGGCCGAATCGAAGCGTAAGCGAGAATCAGCTTGCGGATTGGACGCTCCAGCCAGTAAAAGCTGAAGATGCTTATGAAGAGCAGGAGAGCGATGAAGAGGAGCCAGAGGGAAAAGGTATCGATGGGGTGGATGCGAGAGAAGTAGAGCCAGAGCGGTGCGTGGAGGAGATAGACGGCGTAGCTGGCTTCGCCGAGCAGTACGGGAACCTTGTGGGAGAGAAGGTGTCTGAGCCAGCCGCGGATGTTGACCAAGGCAAGGATGAGTAGGGAATAGGCGGGAAGCAGGAAGCCGTTGCTCATGACGAGAAGAGGAATTTGATTGGCTCGCTCGATCGCGATGTAAAAAAAGAGGGCTGCGGCAGCAAGAGAGAGATAGGCGATGCGTCCGCGCTGGGCCTGATTGAAGTGAGAGGCGACGGACTGCTGGAGGGCGCAGAGGGAGATGCCTGCGAAGAACTCGAAGATGCGGATGAGAGGAAGCAGTTCGATGCGCTGCTGGAAGACCGAGGTAGGAACCTCGAAGAAGAGCGTGGGGTCATGGTGGGTGACGAGGATGGGTGTGAGCATGGCGCAGCCCCAGAAGAGGGATAGGAGCGCGGCGGCGCTTACGCCCTTGCGGCGCCATATCCAGAAGGCGGTGAAAGGGAAGAGGAGGTAAAAGAAGGCTTCGGCGGAGAGGGACCAGGAGGGTGCGTTGATATTACGAAAGCGGGCATTCCAAGCCTGGAGGAGGCTGGCCTCGGTGGTGAAGGCGACAGCGGTGCGAAGGATAGCGGTCTTGACACTGTAGAGGGTAAGACGGATGCCGAGGCTGTTGGGAGCGTCGAGCAGAAGCGAGGCGAAGAGCAGAGGGTAGGCGCGGGCGAAGCGTGATGTCCAAAAGGCGCGGCGACTGAAGGGGCGGTCGGTATTGAGGTAAACGTGCGCGAGGATATAACCGGAGAGGATGAAGAAGAAGCCCACAGCGGTGTAGCCATTGCGAAGGAAGCGTCCAAACCAGGTAGAGACGTCCAGGCGATGGGTCCACATGGTGGTGTGGAGGAGAACAACGTAGAAAGCCGCAAAGAAGCGCACCGAGGTCAGCGGCAAGATGGGGGTCTTTGCCGAGGACGCAGTGGGCGGACTGGAGAGGGCGGTGTCAGCCATAGGTATTACTGAGGAAGATACCGGAAGACACGTTGAGCGGTGGCTTCGCCGAGGTCGGGGGTCATGAGGTGGATGGGGTTGGATTCCATGGAGCCGGAGGCGGTAACGCGGGAGCTGATCTTGGGGAAGTAGGTCTGGGTGGGGTCGATGTGGACGAGGAAGGCGGCGGTGTCGGGAGCGTTGAAGGCGGCCAGGAAGATGGGGTCGTCCTGGTAGCCGGGACCGATGCGCTGTACGGGGATGTCGTAGGCGGCGAAGAGGTGCTCCCACTTGGGGATGCCGAGGCCGGTGGCGGTGTCGCAGCCTACGTAGCGCCCGCCGAAGTAGTTGCTCTGGGTCATGCGGATGGAGGCGTAGCCGTTGTCGTCGAAGAGGAAAATTTTTAGGTTGAGATGGTTGACGGCGGCGGTGCCGAGCTCCTGAAGGTTCTGGATGAATCCGCCATCGCCTTCGACGAGGATGGTGCGGCGCCCAAGGTTTTCCTTGCTGCCGCCGCCCGCGGCAAAGGCTGCGCCGATGGCTCCGGAGAGGCCGTAGCCCATGGAGGCGAGGCCCTTGTTGGTGACGATGCGCTGGCCGCGCTTCTGGGCGAAGGTCTGCATCATGACGGTGAAGGCGCTGCCGCTGGAGCAGGGGATGACGATGTCTTCCGCGGTGGCGAGGTGGGAGAGGTGTTCGGCGAAGACGTAGGGGGATAGGTAGCCGGGGCCGCTGTTGTTGACGGGCTCGACGAGGGGGAGGGCGGCTTTGACCTCGCGGCAGAAGGTGAGCCAGTTGGTGTGTTCGGGAAGCGGCGTGGCGCAGAGCTGGCGGAGGATTTCGTTGGCGTCGGCGTTGATGGGGAGGGCAACTTGAGGGTGACCCTTGGTGAGTTCGGAGGGATCGCAGTCTACGTGGATGACTTCACCGGCGGGGATGAAGGCCTGCCAGTTGAAGCCGGTCTGCTGGAGGGAGAGGCGGGTGCCGAGGGCGAGGAGAACATCCGACTGTTGGAGGAGGATATTGGCGTAACGCTGGCCCCATGTGTTGGGGCGGCCGAAGTAGAGGGGGTGGTCGGCGGGGAGGCGGTCGGCGGCATTCCAGGTGAGCATGATGGGGATGCCGAGGTGGGTGAGTTGATCGTAGAGGTCGTCGGTGGTGGCGCGGTCGATGCCTGCGCCGAGGAGGATGGTGGGGCGCTGGGCGGATTTGAGTTTGGCGGTAATGGCGACGAGCGTTGTGGGGTCGAGGGTAGGGAAGGCGGGGGGTAAGGCCGGGATGGGCGTGGAGAGGGAGTCGGCGTCGACTTGTGCGCCCTGGATGTCGAGGGGGATTTCGAGGAAGATGGGGGCTTTGCGGCCGTGCTCTCCGGAGCGGGTCATCGCGGCGAATGTGGGGAGATCGACGACTTGATCCATGAGGATGGATTTTTCGGTGATGGGGGCGGCGATGGCGATGCCGTCGATCTCCTGGATGCCGCGCTGGCGTACGGGTGTCTGGCCGGCTAAGCCTCGGGCGAGGTCGGGTACTTTGACCTGGCCGCCGATGACGAGGAGTTCGCGGGATTCGAGGTAGGCTCCGGCGATGGCGGTGATGATGTTGGTGAGGCCGGGGCCGGCGGTGACGAGGGCGAATGCTTTGTTGCCACCATTTGGGCCGATGTGGATTTCGTTGAAGTATTCGGCAGCGATGCCGGCGGCGACTTCGTGGACGACAGGGATGCAGGTGATGCGGCGGCTACAGGACTCGAGCAGGTGCATGATGTTGCCGCCGGCGACGAAGAAGCAATGGGTGTAGCCGAGTTCGGCGAGCCAGTCTGCGAGGAGGTCGGAGTATTTGGTCATGATTGGGTATAGGTGTCGATGGTAGAGGCAATGGCGCGTTCGAGGTCGCGGTCGAGTTGGGTGCTGCGCGGAATCTGTTCGAGGACGACGCTGCCGGACTGGGCGGCGAGGATGAGTGTGTAGGCCGCGGAGGTGTGCTTCTTGTCAGAGGCGAAGCGGTTGAGGATGTCGGGGAGCTGGAGCTTGCGGAGTTCGGTGGCGAGGGCGGGCAACTCGCGGATCATGTCGTCGAGGTGCTGCTCGAACTGCGCGACGATGGGGGCGTTGGTGTAGTCGACGTTGCGGCTGCGCTGGAAGTTGAAGGAGCAGACGATGCCGAGGCCGACGGCGATGCCGTGCGGGATGCCGTAGTGGGAGGCACCTTCGATGGCATGGCCGAAGGTGTGGCCGAAGTTGAGGAGGAGCCGTTCTTTCTTGTCGAACTCGTCGATTTCTATGAAGTGCTTCTTGCTTTGGAGCGAGTTGATGACGAGGGCTTCTAGCGAAGCGGTCGTCATGCTGGTGCTGGGGTTGGTGGCGAGATGGGCGGCAAAGGCTTCGGGGCCGCGGCAGAAGGTGATCTTGGCGGCTTCGATGAGACCGGACGCGAACTGGTCGCGCGGTAGGGTTTCGGCCAGCGTGGGATCAATGAGGATGGGGTTTGGGGTATGGAAGGTGCCGATGAGGTTTTTGTAAGGACCTACGTTGATGGAGGACTTGCCGCCGATGCAGGAGTCGACCATGGCGAGGACGGTGGTGGGGTCGTAGGACCAGGCGATACCGCGCATGTAGACCGAGGCGACGAAGGTGGCGATGTCCTGCAGGACGCCGCCGCCGATGACGACGAGGTGCGTCTGACGATTGGCTCCGTTGGCGCGAAGCTGCTCGATTAGGGCGGGGATCTGGTCGAGTGATTTGGCGTGCTCGGTGGCTTCGATGAAGATGGGCTGCGCGGGGTGGTTGGCGAAGTGCGGGCGAAAGCAGGCGTCGGCAAGGATGTGGACGTCTTCAATCCGGCTGAGTTTCTCGGCGAAGTTGCCGGTGGCAACGTGGACTTCGTAGCTGCCGTGTGCCGATTGAATGGTGAGGGGCTTAGACGATTCGGACATGGCTGAATCCTAAGTCGGCGGCGATGAACTGGCCGGTGATGCCGGTGTTCTCCGGCGAGCAGAGGTAGCAGACGAGGGAGGCGACGTCGGTGAGGGCGGGGAGGCGGTTGAAGGCAGTGGCAGTAGAGAGGCGGTCGATCTGGTCGGCGGAGAGGTTCTTGCGGGTCATGGGTGTTTCGAGAGCGCCGGGGAGAACCGCGTTGATGAGGTGGCCTTCTGTGGCGAGGTCGGCGGAGGCGGAGTGGACGAGGCCTTGCAGGGCGGATTTGCTGACGCAGTAGGAGAGCTTGGACTGGCGCGCGAGGTTCTGCCAGATGGAGCTGATGATGCAGAGGCGGGAGGCGGGGCCGAGGAGTTTTTGCTGGAGCAGGGCCTGGAGGGTAACGAGGATGTAGAGAACGTTGGCGCGGTAGATCTCGAGGTGCTGGGTGGGGTTGACGTTGTAGACGCTGTCGTTGAGGTTGGCTCCCTGAGCCCAGCAGACGGCGGTATAGGGGGTGCCGACGTAGAGGTGGGCAGGGGTGAAGTCTGGCGCAAAGGGGTCGATGGTGTGGTAGGTGAGGTCGTCGCAGCCTTCGAGGGCGGCCTCCGGGATGGAGCGGGCGACCCCGGTGACCTGCCAGCCGCGGGCCAGGGCCATGCGGCAGATGGAGTGGCCGATGGCTCCGCTGGCTCCGAAGACGAGCAGGTGGGGTGGGGTGGCGAGTGCGGACATTAGCTGTTCAGGACCGACCAACGCTTTTCGAGCATGTCGATGCGCTTGGCGTCTTCCTGCTGGATGGCACC
>Ga0123338_10005414_pt1 | contig 10933 bp, 6 predicted proteins | sample grotaG_FD_89793 | JGI IMG/M metagenome (GOLD analysis project Ga0123338, IMG submission 89793) | Glacier valley bacterial and archeal communities from Borup Fiord, Nunavut, Canada, to study Microbial Dark Matter (Phase II) -... | ecosystem: Environmental > Aquatic > Freshwater > Ice > Glacier ...
CGAAATCGGAGCGCGCGTTGAGGGCAAGCACGCCGGTGGCGAGCGACGCCACGAGCGCGCCGGCAGACACGCCGGCGAACGCCCAGGTGGCGGTGGAGAGCTTCGTGGTCGGCACGCCCGAGGGCGGAGGCAAGAGAGCGACGCGCGGAGGAGGCGGAGGAGGCGGAGGCGGCAAGGCCTCGCTGCTCCCCGCGCGCTGCAGATCGGGCAACTGCACGCGCTGCGACTCGCCCTCGCGGAGCTTCGGCGCCGACGTCCAGGTGGTGTACCCGGGCGCGCTGAGTCGCACCTCGTGCGGGCCGGGATCGACGGGTAACGGGACGCCGCTGGTCGCTGCGCTCATCGTGATGCCGTCGAGCTCGAGGACGAGGCCGCGCGGCGGATGCGCGGGCGCGAGGAGCGTCAGCTTCGGGACGCGCGAGGCGATCGCGACGAGGTGCTCACGGGCGAGCGCTTCGCGATCCGCGCGGCCGTCTTTCGCGGCCTGGCTCAGCGCATCGCCAAGCGCGAGCTGCGCGGTGGCGAGCTTGCCTTCACCCTCGTAGCAGAGCGCGAGGTTGAGCAGTGTTCCCCCGCCGGGATCGAGGCGCTGGCTCTCCACCAGCATCGGACACGCCTTCGCGTGCTCGTTCTTCGCCATGAGCTCGCGCGCCTGATCGAAGAGCGACTGCGCGACCTGGCGATCGGTGAGCGGCGCGGCGTGCGCATGCGGCGCCGCCAGGAGGAGCACGCACGACGTGAGCACGACGGACGACCAGCGCACGACGACCAGCTTACGGCTTCTTCCGCAGCTGGTGGGCGAAGACCTCGGGGTCGGTGGTCGGGAGCTCGCACGTCTGCTTCTCGCAGACGTACGCGGTGGTCTTGCCGCCCTTCGCGACCTTCGAGGAGACGAGCGGCGCGAGGGCCGCGAGCTTCGCCAGCGGATCGCCTTCGGGCGTCACGAGGAGCACGGCGCTCGGCAGGAAGGTCTCGCGGAGCTTCGCGAGGAACGGCTCGGCCTCGGCGCGCGACGCGGGGGTGACGAGGACGATCTCCTTCGGCACGTCGGCCTGGAAATCGAGGGCGATCAGCAGCTCGGAGAGGCTGGTGGGCGAGGTGCCGAGCGTGTGGCCGACGCTCCGCGTCGCGCGCTCGGCGCGCTGCCGGTACGTGTCGCGCGTGGTGATCTCGGCGAGGCGCAGGAGGCTCGCGACGTGCACCGAGAGGCCGGAGGGCTCGGCGCCGTCGTAGGCGGGCTTGTCGCGCGCGAGGAGCTTCTCCTGGTCGTCGCTCGTGAGGAAGAAGCCGCCCGCTGGATCCTCGTAGTGCGCGGCGATGACGGCATCGAGCGCGACCGCCTCCTCGAGCCAGCGCAGGGTACCGGTGGCCTCGTGGAGATCGAGGAGCGCAGCGACGAGGAACGCGTAGTCGTCGAGGTAGGCGGCGCTCTTCCCTTCCTTCACGGTGCGCAGCAGGCGGCCGTCCTTGCGGAGCGCGCGCAGGACGAAGTCGGCGGCGCGCTCGGCGCGGGCGGCATGCCTCGGCTCGCCGAGGACGAGCGAGGCGCGCGCGAAGGCCGAGATCGCGAGCCCGTTCCACGCGGTGAGGATCTTCTCGTCGCGCGCGGGGAGCGGACGGCCAGCGCGGGCGGCGCGCAGGGTCTCCCGCGCTGCGGCGAGGGCGGCACGCTTCGCGGGCGCGGCGGGAACGGGTGTCGAGGGGATGCTCCGGCCCTCGAAGTTTCCGGCCGGGGTGATGGCCCAGTAGGCGTTCGCGAGCCGCGCGCTCTCGGGCCCGAGCACCTTCTCCACCTCGGCGGGCGTCCACGTGAAGAACCAGCCTTCCTCGCGCTTGCTCGCGGGCGTGAGGCTGTCGGCGTCGCTCGCGGAGTAGAAGCCGCCGTCGGGCGCGCCGAGGTCGCGATCGACGTACGCGAGGATGTCGCTCGCGACGGCCGCGAAGTCGTCGCGGCGGGTGACCTGGTAGGCCTCGAGGTACGCGCGGGCGAGCAGCGCGTTGTCGTAGAGCATCTTCTCGAAGTGCGGAACGAGCCAGGCGGCGTCGGTGGAGTAGCGGTGGAAGCCGCCGCCGATCTGGTCGTGGATGCCGCCACTCGCGAGGTGCTCGAGCGTGGTGATCGCCATCTTCAGCGAGTCGCCGGCGGGGTTGCGGCGGGCGTCGCGCAGGAGGAAGCGGATGGGGAGGCTGCTGGGGAACTTCGGCGCGCCGCGCGTGCCGCCGTTCACCGGATCGAAGTGGCTACGGTACTGGGCGGCGGCGGCGTCGAGCACGGCGGTGGCGGAGGTGCTGGCGGCGGATGCCGGGGCGGCGTGCTCGCGCACCGCGCGCGTGAGATCGGCGGCGGACTCGGCGACCGCCTTGGGGTCGGTGTCGTAGGTGTTCTTGAACTTCTTCAGCGAGGAGAGGAAGCCGAGGCGCGCGCCGCGCTCGCCGTCGTGCGCGGGAAAGTAGGTGCCGCCGTAGAACGGCTGTCGGTCGGGCGTGAGCCACATGGTCATGGGCCAGCCTACGCCTCCGGTCATTGCCTGGACGGCGCTCATGTAGATGGCGTCGAGATCGGGCCGCTCCTCGCGGTCCACCTTGATCGCCACGTAATTGGCATTCATGTAATTGGCAATCTCCTGGTCCTCGAAGGACTCCTCCTCCATGACGTGGCACCAGTGACAGGTGGAGTATCCGATGGAGAGCAGCACCGGCCGCCCGAGGCGGCGCGCGGCATCGAATGCCTCGTCGCCCCACGGGAACCAGTCCACGGGATTGTGGGCGTGCTGGAGGAGGTAGGGGCTCGACTCGAGGACGAGGCGATTGGTGTAGATCGGCGCGCCGTCCGCCTGCGTGTGGCGGGTGCGGGGGACGTAGGCGGCGCCCTTCGCGCGTGCGGCCTCGCGCAGGCGAGCGCGGAGCTCGGGGCTGGTGGCGGGCGCGGCGCTCGAGGCGCCGGCGGCGGGCGGATTGCCGCGCGCGCAGGAGGAGCAGCCGCCGAACGCCGTGACGAGCAGCGCGCAGGTGGCGGCGCGGAGGGCGGAGAGGCGGAGAGCGGTGGAGTGACGGGGACGGCGCATCGTGCAGGGAGACGCAGGGAGACGCGGGACGATAGAGGGGGCAGGGAGAGGCAGCAAGACGGACGGGCGGCAGGGCGCGCGGGCGGCGGCTCGGGCGGGTGGTGGGGGGCAGCGGTAGCGGGCGAACGCCAACGCAGACGCCGGTCGCCGTGCGCCATCGCTCCGGGACGCCCCATCCCCTTCCTCACCTCGCACGCCGGAGCACGCGCGTAGCTCTCCGGCGCGGCAGGAGCGTGTAGGTGGCCGACGGGAGCGTCGTCACCCGCGACGCCCCCGCGTCGATTCTGGCGACGGGAGTGGGGTCCGCGAGCGAACGCGTCTCACCTCTTCGACCACCTCGCGAACGCCGAGGCCTTCCGCACGCTGACCGACCGGCGTTTGGTCGAGCACCGCTTCTTCTTCATCCTGCGTCGCTGACGACGATAGCGACGCCGCGCCGTTGGCGGGCGCGGAGCCGGTCGTCAGGCGCGCGTGAGCGAGCTCTACGTCTCCGTCAGTCGCCGCTGAAACCGGTGAACAGGTACTCGACGGGCTTGCCCTTCGCGTCGTGGACGACGACCCACGTCGCCTGCCAGCGCTGGCGCATCGTCATCAGCTGCTTGCCGACGCGTCGGATGTCCTCGCGCGTCGGCTTCTTCGTCCCGAACAGCTCGGCGGCCTCCTCGCGGAAGAGCGGGAACGCGGTCGCGAAGTCATCCATCTCGCCGCTGGGGCCCACGGTGTCGGCGCGGAGGATGTCGAGGATGGAGTGCGTGCCGTCCTCGCCGCACGATTTCGCGTACGCGGCGATCGACTTCGGTCGGTCGGCCGAGCCGCGCGGAAACGCGCCGTCGAACACGCGGTTGCGGAGCGTGCGCAGCGCGTCCTCGACGTCGTCCTCGTGAGGCGTGAAATAGCTCCAGCCGGACGCGCCCATCGCGCTTCAGCGTAGACCAGGCGGCGATCGCGCGGAGCTACTTCTCTGAACAGTGAAGCCGCGCCACCTGCGCGCACGCCTGGCCGTTCGAGCCGCGCCAGCCGCCGCCGGTCCCACCTACGTTGCCCGTGCCGCCTTTTTCCACGAAGCTCGGCGACGTCCAGTCGAGGCACGACGCGCCATCCGCACGCGCGTCGCGGGCCGGCCCGCCTACGCCCTCCGACGTGCCCGCGCGGCGGGCGTCACTCCGGCGCGCAGTTCTCGACGCGGATCTGAGCCTGGATATCGCAAACGTGCTTCGTCGCCTGCTCGGTCGCGGCGGCGCACTTCACGTTCGCCCAGTAGCGGCCCGCCGCGATGCCCTGACCGGACGTCGCGTCGACGGTGAGAACGCAGCTGCTCGACGTGTAAGTCAGGCCTTGAACGGTCAAGGAGATCGAGCCGCTCGACGACGTGCCCGCCGCGCTCGGTGAGCCGTTGAAGAGGAGCGCGCCGGCGCTCGAGCCCGTGAGCTGCACGTTGGCGTTCGCGTCGAACCCGGTGCCGCTCGTGGCCACACGACAGCTGACGGCGACCTGACCGCCGTTCGTCGACGAGCCGTCCGCGACGGGAGCGGGGGGCTGGAAGGTGCCGATCGCGAGCACCTTGCCGTCGTCCGGGCATTCGGCGTCGGTGCTCGTGCCCCTGGCGAGCGTCGCGCTCACGATGACCCGCGCGACCGCCGGCGACGTCCCGCTGGTGCCACTCGTACCGCTGCTGCCGCTCGTCCCTCCGCTCGTGCCACTCGTACCGCTGCTGCCGCTCGTGCCGCTCGTGCCGCTCGTGCCACCGTCGCTGCCGGAGCTCGAGGAGCTCGACCCCGAGCACGCCGCGACGAGAATGACGAAGCACGCGGAGACGCCCGAGCGGAGGAGAGCGGAGTGCATACCGATGGGGTACGCGAGGGCCTCCAGAGCGTCAACGCGTCGGCGCGCCGCGACGCGTAGGTGCGATCGGCGCAGCTTGCCACATTCGCGGTCCTGCGCACCGGCTTGCTCGCGTGGGCTTACCCGCATTTTCAACGCAGATCGGGAGATCGGCGGCGTTGGTTCGTCATTTGCATCCCCCAACCATCATGTCGATCATCCTCTTCGTCCTGTTCGGTATCGTCGCTGGTTTCCTCGCGCGGGCCATCATGCCCGGTCGCCAGTCCATGGGCATCGTGATGACCGGCCTGCTCGGTATCGCGGGCTCGTTCGTGGGCGGCTTCGTCGGAAGCCTCCTCACCGGCGCCTCGGTGCTCGAGTTCAACACGTCGGGCATCATCGGCAGCGTGCTCGGCGCGCTCGCGGTCCTGGCGCTGATGGGCTTCGCGGGTCGCCGTCGCGCGAACGCGTGAGCCTCGGCTCCAATCCAAAAATCATCGAGAGGCCCGCGGCGCTCCGGCGTGACGCGGGCCTTCGAGTGTCAGACGTCAGGTCATGTCATTTGGCGACGCGCGCTCCGGTGCTCACGCTTGCCTGGTGAACCTGCGCCACGCACCGCTCCTGGGGCTCGGACTCGTGATCCTCGCGTGCGGCAGCGGTGGGGACGCGGACGGCGACGTCGGGCCCATCCGCGCGGCCCAGCTCGACGGGTCCTCCTGCGCGCGGGTCGGCGCCACGGCACGGCTCAAGCTGGGCGTGAGCGTCGGCGCGAACGTCGCCCCGTCGTTCCGCGTGCTGTCGGTGGGTTGCGCGCCGTCGTGCAGCGCGGTCCTCGGCGAAGGCGATGTCGTCGCCATCCACTCGAATCTGGAGGGCGCCGCCACGGTACAGGCGGTGGTGGTGCTCGACGAAGGTACGCCGCCCGCACGCACCGTCACCGCGGCGCGCGTCGTCCGGTTCGTGGGCAGTGGAGTCTGCGACGCCGACGGCGGCGTCTCCGACTGAGCTACCCCAGCGGTGTCCGGGTGACGACAGGCCGTCGGCGACGCGCGCAGCCCGCTGATGCCGCCGCCGAACACCGTGACCTCACCCGCGTGGCCGCCGAACACGAGCGCCATGAACGCGCCGAGCCCGAGGCCGAGGGGCGTGACGTCGTACATGAAGAGAAAAGAGAGCCCGGTCTTCGGGTCGCGGACGTTGAAGTACCACCACTCGGTGAACCACTCGGGGTGGCGGATCGTGGCGAGCTCCTTGCCGTGCGCGCCGTCGTCGCGGAGCTTGGGCACCCGGGGCGCGCCGGGGGCGCGCCGCATCGCGACGCGCGGTGGGAGCCGTGGATCGATTCCGCGAGGGATGCACGTCGGTCATGCTCGCATGAATCGGCGCGTGCATCCGGACGGCTGCGCGGCCGCGACGAGCCGTCCCCCGGGATCACCCCGTGGCGCGGAACGCCGTCGCGCGCAGCTGCGCGTCGACGCCCGCGGCGACCCGGCGGCCGTCGGCGAGCGCCCACACCACGAGCGATTGGCCGCGCGAGATGTCGCCCGCCGCGAAGACCTTGGCGATCGAGGTCGCGCCCGTCGCGGTCGTGACCACGTTGCCGTGGGCGTCGAGCGGGAGGCCCAGCTGCTCCACGATGCCCACGCGCTCCGGCCCCGTGAAGCCCATCGCGAGGAGCGCCAGGTCGCACGGGATCTCGCGCTCCGTGCCCGCGATCTCCGTCAGCTTGCCGCCCGCGCGATCCACCTGCACCACCACCAGCTTCGCCACGCGCTTGCCCGAGGCGTCGGCCATGAAGCCCTTCGTCATGATCGAGAAGTCGCGCGCGCAGCCCTCCTCCTGCGACGACGACGTGCGCAGCACCAGCGGCCACGCGGGCCACGGGTTCTCGGGCATGCGCACGAGCGGCGACTTCGGCATCAGCTCGAGCTGGGAGACGCTCGCCGCCCCGTGACGGTTCGACGTACCCACGCAGTCCGAGCCCGTATCACCGCCGCCGATCACCACCACGTGCTTGCCGGTCGCGAGCAGCGCGCCCGCCTCCGGCATCACGTCACCCGCGACGCGCGCGTTCTGCTGCACGAGGAAATCCATCGCAAAGTGCACGCCCTCGAGCTCGCGCCCCGGCACCTGGAGATCGCGCGGCACGCGCGACCCAAGGCACAGCACCACCGCGTCGAAGCGCGCGAGCAGGTCGGCCGCCGCGATCTTCCCGCCCACGTCGGCGCGCGTCTCGAACGTCACGCCCTCGGCGCGCATCTGCGTCATGCGCAGGTCGAGGATGCGCTTCTCCATCTTGAAGTCGGGGATGCCGTAGCGGAGGAGGCCGCCGATGCGGTCGTCACGCTCGAGCACCACCACGTCGTGACCGGCGCGCGCGAGCTGCTGAGCGCACGCAAGGCCCGCCGGACCGGAGCCCACCACGTCGATCTTCTTGCCGCTGCGCGCCGGCGCGAGCACTGGCTCGAGACCGCCACCCGCGCCATCGAGCGCGGCGCGCGCGATCGTGCGCTCCACGTCCTTGATGGTGACCGGCGCGTCCTCGAGGTTCAGCACGCACGAGGCCTCGCACGGCGCGGGGCAGATGCGCCCCGTGATCTCGGGAAAGTTGTTCGTGGCATGGAGCACGCGCACCGCGTCGTCGAGGCGGCCGCGGTGCACGAGGTCGTTGAACTCGGGGATCACGTTCCCGAGCGGGCAGCCCTGGTGGCAGAACGGAATGCCGCAATCCATGCAGCGCGAGGCCTGCGCCTGCACGTCGGCCGCGGGCGGCTCGAGGACGAATTCGCTCCAGTCGCGCGTGCGCTCCGCGGCCGGCCGCTCCTGCGGCTTCGCGCGCTTGATCTTCAGGAAGCCTCGGGGGTCCGCCATGATCAGCTCTTCACCAGCTTGAGATGACGCGGCTCGGCCTGCGCCGGGCGTTGCTGCTCGAGCACGCGCTTGTACTCGGTGGGGATGACCTTCTTGAAGAGCGAGCGCACGGCCGCCCAGCGCGCCAGCAGATCCGCGCCGCGGACGCTCCACGTGTGGGCGACGTGCTCCTCCACCAGCGTGCGCACCTGCGCCTCGTCCTCGGCGTCGAGCGCCTCGATCTCCACCATGCCGCGATTGCAGCGGGAGGCGAAGGTGCCGTCCTCGTCGAGCACGAACGCGAGCCCGCCGCTCATGCCGGCGCCGAAGTTGCGACCGGTCGGCCCGAGCACCACCACCACGCCGCCGGTCATGTACTCGCAGCCGTGATCGCCCGTGCCCTCGATCACCGTCAGCGCGCCGCTGTTGCGCACCCCGAAGCGCTCGCCGGCGCGGCCGGCGAAGAACGCGCGCCCGCTCGTGGCGCCGTAGAGCACGGTGTTGCCGACGATCACGTTGTCGGCCGCGACGAACGTGGCGGTGCTCGGAGGGCGCACCGCGAGCAGGCCGCCCGAGAGGCCCTTGCCCACGTAGTCGTTCGCGTCGCCCTCGAGCGTGATCGTCATACCGCGCGTGGCGAACGCCCCGAACGACTGACCCGCAGTCCCGGTGACCTCGATGGCGATCGCGCCGTCGGGCAGGCCGTTCGCGCCGAAGCGGCTCGCCACCTCGCCGGCGAGCATCGCGCCGAACGTGCGGTGCGCGTTCGTGATGCCGAAGCTGATGGTCACGCGCTCGCCGCGCTCCAGCGCCGGCTTCGCGCACTCGATGAGCGTGCGATCGGCGACGTGGGCGACGCCGTGATCCTGCACGCCGGTGTTGTGCAGCACGAGGCCCTTCTTCGGGGCCTTGAGCATGCGGCCGAAGTCGAGCGTACGCGCCTTGGGATGTGTGATGTCCTCGCGGCGGACCACGCAGTCGACGCGCCCCACCATCTCCTCCACCGTGCGGAAGCCGAGCGAGGCCATGATGCCGCGCAGCTCCTCGGCGACGAAGAACATGTAATTTACAACGTGCTCGGGCGTGCCCGTGAACTTCGCGCGCAGCACCGGATCCTGCGTGGCGATGCCGACCGGACAGGTGTTGAGGTGGCACTTCCTCATCATGATGCAGCCGGTGGCGACGAGCGGCGCGGTGGCGAAGCCGAACTCCTCGGCGCCGAGGAGCGCAGCGAACGCCACGTCGCGGCCGGTCTTGAGCTGACCGTCCGCCTGGAGCACGACGCGCGAGCGGAGATCGTTCAGGAGCAGCACCTGCTGCGCCTCGGCGAGGCCGAGCTCCCAGGGCGTGCCCGCGTGCTGGATGGAGGAGAGCGGGCTCGCGCCGGTGCCGCCGTCGTGACCGGCGATGAGGATGACGTCGGCGTGGGCCTTGGCGACGCCCGCGGCGACGGTACCGACGCCGCTCTCGCTCACGAGCTTCACGCTGATGCGCGCGCGCGGGTTCACGTTCTTGAGGTCGAAGATGAGCTGCGCGAGATCCTCGATCGAATAGATGTCGTGGTGCGGCGGCGGCGAGATGAGCGTGACGCCCTCGGTGGAGTGCCGCACGCGCGCGATCACCGAATCGACCTTGTGCCCGGGTAGCTGCCCGCCCTCGCCGGGCTTCGCGCCCTGCGCCATCTTGATCTGGAGCTCGTCGGCGTTGACGAGGTAGTGCGCGGTGACGCCGAAGCGCCCGCTCGCGACCTGCTTGATCGACGAGCGACGGAGCTCGCCGAGGTCGTTCTTCACGTACCGCGCCTCGTCCTCCCCGCCCTCGCCGGTGTTGCTGCGGGCGCCGATGCGGTTCATGCCGATGGCGAGGTTCTCGTGCGCCTCCTTGGAGATGCTGCCGAAGCTCATCGCGCCGGTGGCGAAGCGGCGCACGATGTTCGAGGCGGGCTCCACCTCCTCCCGCGCGATGGGCGTGCCGCCCTTCAGATCGAGCAGCCCGCGCAGCGTGACGGGCCGGTCGCCCTGATCGTTCACGAGGTGCGCGTACTCGGCGTAGCTCGTCGCGTCCTCGAGCCGCACCGCCTTCTGGAGGGCGGCGACGCTCGCGGGGTTCCACAGGTGGCGCTCGCCGTTGGCGCGCCAGGCGTATACACCACCAACGTCCAGCTCGCGTTGGGTGGTGGCGGCAGAGAAGCCGTCGGCGTGGCGGAGGCGGGCCTCGCGCGCGATCTCGCCGATGCCGATGCCGCCGAGCGCCGAGGCGGTGCCGGTGAAGTACGCGGCGATGACCTCGCTCGAGATGCCGATGGCCTCGAAGATCTGCGCGCCGTGATAGCTGGCGATGGTGCTGATGCCCATCTTGCTCATCACCTTGAGCAGGCCCTTCTTGAGGGCGTAGACGTAGTTCTTCGTCGCGGTGGCGAGGTCGATCTCCTTGTCGAGCTGGCGATCCTGCACGAGCTCGGCGATCGATTCGAACGCCAGGTACGGGTTCACGGCGCCGGCGCCGAAGCCGATGAGCAGCGCGAGGTCGGCGACCTCGCGGGCATCGCCGGTCTCGGCGATGAGGCCCACGCGCACGCGCTTGCCCTCGCGGATGAGGTGGTGGTGCACGGCGCTCATCGCGAGGAGGCTCGGGATGGGCACGTGGTGCTCGGTGACGCCGCGGTCGCTCACCACGAGGATGCTGTTGCCCTCGTCGACGGCGCGCGAGGCGCGCGCCTGGAGATCCTCGATGGCGGCGCGGAGCGAATCGGCGGGATCGCCGGCGGCGGCGAAGTGCGCGGGAAGGACGGCGGTGCGGAAGTCGTTGCCGGCGCGCAGCAGCTTCGCGAGGTCACCGTTGCTCAGGATCGGATGCGGGAGCTCGAGGAGCCGGCACTGCGCGGGCGACTCCTCGAGGAGGTTGCCCTCGCCGCCGACGCAGCTGACGAGGCTCATCACGAGATCTTCGCGGATGGGATCGATCGGCGGGTTCGTGACCTGCGCGAACTGCTGCTTGAAGTAGCGGAAGAGCGTGACCGGACGATCGCTGAGCACCGCGACGGGAATGTCGGTCCCCATGCTGCCGGTGGGCTCCTCGCCGTTCGCGGCCATCGGCCCGAGCAGCACGCGCATGTCCTCGCGCGTGTAGCCGAAGGCGCGCCACAGACGCGCGCGCTCGGTGCGGTCGAGGGAGAAGAGCGCCGGCACGTCGGGCAG
>Ga0123338_10005417_pt1 | contig 10931 bp, 7 predicted proteins | sample grotaG_FD_89793 | JGI IMG/M metagenome (GOLD analysis project Ga0123338, IMG submission 89793) | Glacier valley bacterial and archeal communities from Borup Fiord, Nunavut, Canada, to study Microbial Dark Matter (Phase II) -... | ecosystem: Environmental > Aquatic > Freshwater > Ice > Glacier ...
CGACATTCCCAATCGAGAGCAGCCCGACACCGAGCGTAATGGCGGCTATGTTCAGCCTTGTTTTGAACATGCTTGCTTTGAACATACTTTTCCCCTTATTTGTTGACACGGGACAGAAAGTCCCAGTCTGGAATTGCAAAGTCCGCCTGTGCGTCTATTTCTGGGCACTGAAAGTACCCGGCTACAAGAAGCAAACGTCTTGCAGACGCAAATGCACTATCCCCAATCCCTCCCTTGAAAAAGCATAGGCGGTGGCGAAAATGCACTGTCTGCAGGCACTGCGTCCGAAGGACGCTCGGCAAATAGAACAAAACACGTCTAAAGCGAAGCCTAATACGTTCGAAGCGGAGCAGAACGTATCGCCTCTGCCAGCCAGATCGGGGTTTCAACCCTGGGGCGCGCTGGCGAGACAGACCGGAGTTTCACCCTGGGAGCTGATGCACCACCCCCAGCCCCCTTCTCGAATAAAAGCAAAGGAGGGTGAGAAAATGCATGGGGGGCGCGCTGGCGAGATCAGTGCATCGACTGTCCCTTGAACATCGCAGCAATCGTGGACAGCCTCGCGATGAAGAAGATCGTCCAGCCAATCATTACGAGAATCGACAGCACAACAGCACCAGTCGCCATCCCGTCTCCTGTCAGGTGAGGGTTCTCCTTAATTCGCTTCTTCGCCTGCAATCCCCGGATGAGCGCGAACAGTTCGACAGGGAGGAAAAAACAGCAACCAAATGTCACGATACCTACAACTGCGGCGATCATAGCCTCGTTGGCTTCTTTGCAAACCTGCGGTAGGATCGGCTGCTGATAGTTCGCGCCATACGGAGACGGATATTGACCGGGAGGGGCGTACTGTCCCGGCTGCCCATACTGTCCAGGCTGCCCGGGAGGAGGATACTGACCGGGCTGCCCGTACTGCTGCTGCCCCGGTTGTCCGTATTGCCCCGGCTGCTGATTCAGCGGCGCGGGCTGTTGATTGAGCGGGGGCGCCTGACCATATCCGGGCTGTCCCGGCTGAGCGCTCTGATTCAAATTCGGCGCACCGTACTGCGGGTTTTGCGGCTGCTGTCCGTACTGCGTGGGTTGTGGAGCGCCATAACCCTGTGTGGGCGCGTTCAGGGAAGGCGCTCCGCCATAGCCGGGATTCTGCTGCTGATCCGGCGGCGTGCCATAAGCGGGGTTCTGCAACGGCTGGTTCGAGACCTCCGGTGGACTATAAGTTGGTACTGGAGATGGCTGGCTGGCAGCAGGAGCGGAGCCACCGCTGCCGGTCGCGCCCATCAGACGCTGCAATGCCTGCTCCGCTGCCGGGTATGTCGACTGGAGCGCGAGCGCCTGCCGATAAGCGGAAGCCGCCTCCTCGATGCGCCCGACTCGTTCGAGCAGCACGCCCAGATTGTATCGTACCTGCGGACTTGTCGGCTGGAGCTGACTGGCACGGCTCATCGCGCCAAGCGCAGCTTCGTCTTGTCCAGACTGCCGGTAGGCATCTGCGAGATACATGTGCGCCGGACCGTCGTTGGTGTCGAGGCGGCAAGCCTGCTCCAACTGCACGATAGCGGTACTGACATCCCCACGCTGCAGCGCAGCAATCCCATCATCGAGTTCAGCGGACATCGGCGTGTTGCTCCTTATTAAGAAATCAAAGTGATTAAGAAATCAAAGTGAGAAATCAAAGTGAGAAATCAAAGTGAGCGATCAGAGTGGCAAAATGGGTAAGAGTACAATTGCTGAGTTTCGGAGTTGAGTTTCCAAATACCGAAAGTAACCGGTATCAAAGTGCAAACGTCTTTTAGACGGCGATGCAACCACCCCCGTCCCCTCCTTGCAAAGGAGGGGAGAGAATACACGCAGTGATGGGCTTTTGCAGTAATCAGCGCTGTCGGACGCGAAACTGTCGACGAGACTTTCGTGCAAAGAATATTCAGCCAATTATTTCGTAGTATCCGCTTTTGTGTCCGAAAGACACTTGGCGCGCAGCGACGGACTTCGGTCCGTTGGAGACCAGCGACAGGCTTTTGCTCTCAGTCCGCGGAGGCGGACTTCGCATCTCCAGACCGAGACTTCAGTCCCATGTCTATGTTGAGTACCCGGTATAGGAACTCCTGCCAAACTCAGCGCAGCATCACGACTCGCTCTTCGGTGCGCAGATCGCGCTGCTTCTGGAGATCGTGGATCGTCGCGCACAGATAGCGGTTCGTGTCGATCGTAAAATCGATACGCAGCCGCGCCTGTGTGCCGGAACCCGGCGGCGCGAGCCGCAGCGCATCGCCCTCGTTGAGCGTGATCACGCACTCGCCCTCCTCCGAGCCATTGGGTATCCAGTACTCGTTGCCATTCATGCGCTTGCTCCACGGCAATGAAACGCGTCCCCCGTAGCCGACTTCGCAGATCGGGAGCCGGAACAGCTGCTGACCCTCCGTCACGGCGTAATAGCGAGTCTCGAATGGGTTAGGCGTCGGGTAGCCAGTCCCGCGCCGCACCAGACGTTCGTATTCAGGACGCTGCTGATTGTCATTGTACACGCGAATCGCATAGTCGTGGTGAACGATCTGATCCACGCTAAATCCCGCCCCGAAGACCGCCGCGCCCTTGACGACCGCCTCGAACGGCTCCCAGTAGTGGACGCGCTGCGCTCCGAAAAGCCGCTCGAATAGTTCACGTACGCCCGGCAGCAGTGTCGATCCGCCAACGAGCAGCACCGCATCGATGTCCGCCTCATTCAGTTCGTGTTTGCAGTCGTCGAGAGTCGCTTCCGTCAGCACTTCAAGCGTTTTGTAGAGCTCGTTGCGCTCCAGCATATCGAGGAATTCCTGGCGCGCGATCTCGATACGCCCGCCGCCCTGCAGCAGGAAATAGCTGCTGTCGGCGACCGAGGCTTTGTTGCTCAGGTCTTTCTTGATCGCCTCCGCCTGCGCGAGCAGCACGGGGCGCAGCGTGTCCTGATGCGCCATCAGCCGCTGGCAGCCGAGGTCTGCGATCCAGCCGTCGATCGTCTCACCGCCGTAGATCATGCCGCGTCCCGCGAGCAGCGTTGCCCGGTGCTGGCTCGCGCCCATGCGTCCGCCGCTGGAGTTTGGCGGATGGGTGCGGACGATCGCGAGGTCGAGCGTACCGCCGCCGAAATCGACGACCATGATATGCTTTTCGTCGGTCAGATCGACGCCATAACCGAGTGCCGCCGCTACTGGCTCGTCGAGCGTGCGGAAACGCGAGACGCCCAGCTTGCGCGAAATCTGTGCGAGTTCCGCGCGATAGGGCTCGTAACTCTCGACCGGAACCGTCATCGTCAGATCGGTTACCTGTCCCTCTTTGCGCCACCAGCGCAGGGCGCGTGCCAGCCGCTGCATTCTGGTTCGGCTCGGTTCGACACGCTGCCGTTCATATTCCGCGCTCGCGGCGAGCAGTTCACGGAGGTAGACCGTCGCGCACTGCCGCGCTGAAATCGTCTCCGAGCCGACCTGTGCGACCGCCTGCTGGCTGGCACGGGCGAGGGTTTTCTTGAAGGAGCGTGCGACCGGACCCATCTGCTGCAGGTCGGCGCCTTGCATGAACTCGCGCGCCGCCATCGCCGGACGACCGATTATCGCGCGGTTGATTTCCTGAAAGTAGATCACCGAGGGAATGAGCGGCGTGCGCCATGCCGGTTCGTACTCCGCCAGCTCTTCGAGTGCAACTGTAACCGCGTGTGTTCCAACCCACTTCGCAATCAGCGTATTCGTCGTGCCCAGATCAATTGCCCAGTGCGTATCCATAGATGAACTTACATTCCTCTTTAGTTTCGTCTTGAAATCGGTGGTTCAGCCTCTGCGCCTCGACAGGGGACGGGGCTGGAAGCTCATCACTCACATTCTCTGTTTGCTGCTCTCTGTTCGCTCATTCTCTTTTAAGTCTACGCGTGACACGGTCGAATAATGCGTTGACAGTCGAATGAGAGTCAGTTCTGCAGGGCGCGATTATCGACTGGGTACACTGCCTGACAGATTCACATTGTGACAACGCGTACTGCCGATCAGGCACGGGCTGCTGTCAGGCGTGTAAGTCCGAGTCCGACATTGCGACAGAGGGGATCGTCGAGTTCGACGCCGATCTCCTCCAGCCCGATCAGCCCCGCGCCAACAGCATAAGGCAAATGCCTGGCAGCGATCACGGCATCGGGCGCGGACTTGCGCACCTGTTCCCGGAAGGAGCGCAGCACTGCCCGCCCGGCAAGAAAAACCTCGCCGACCGCGCCGACGGTCACCGACTCATTCTGCAGCCCGAGCGATTTCAGCACGGCGAGCAGGCTGAATGCCAGCTCTTTGCCGGCTTCGCGCAGAATACGCCTGGCGGCCGCATCGCCCTGCGCGGCAGCAAGATGCACGATTTCCGCGAGCGCGGGCAGATCGCTGTATATCTCCGGCAGGGTGAGTCGGTCGCGCACGCGGCGCAGATCAGCGGCGGCAAAATGCTTCAGCAGCAGCGGCAGCATCTGCGTCGGCGCTTCGATCCCATCTGCGCTCCGGCAGCAGGCCGCCACGCCGTGCAGTGCGATCCATTGACTGCTGCCCGCGTCACCCGTGGGCATTCCCCATCCGCCCGACCGAGCCTGCTTCCCATCACGACTGACGCCGTAGGCGGCGGCGCGTGTTCCGGCGATCACGACCGCGCCGGGACGCCCGAAGGTGACCGCGTAAAAGGCGCTGCGCGCTGCGTCTCCGAAAAATAGCTGCTCCGCCGGAACTGCCGCTGCAAGGCTGTTTCTGGCGGTATCGGTGTCCGTAGTCAGGCTCAAAAAGGCGGCGGCGATGCGGGCGTTCTGCAGGTCTGCCATTACGACGGCGGTCTGGATCGCTTCCAGCACACTGCGGCGCAAGCGTTCGGAGCCCTGATCACCGACTGCACCCGCAGGAAACGCATTCCCGCTCTGACCGATGCCCAGCAGAATGCCTGTTTCGTCTAGTATGACCGCCGTTGTGCTGGTTTGCCCGCTCTCGACTCCGAGTACATAGCGCATGACGTACCGCTCCTGAACTCAACTGATTGGCACTGAGTTCCGCACCCATAGCGCCGATTCCTGCTTTTGCTGCCCTGCTTCGACATTCTGGCGCGATTGCGGGTATATTGCTGTACAGGCATATGCCTTCAAGCACTCGATTACCAAAATGCACACGGACGGTGATGCTCCTTCGGATAAGGCGCCGTGCGGCCGACCCTGCTCTGTCAAAACAAGCCCCGACTGCACAACGCGTGGAAGCGAATCACAATTGAAAACAGACACCGCAAACACGCGGATAAAGCAGCTTGAAGAAGAGAACCTCCGACTGCGTACTCTGCTCGCTCAAAGTCTACTCGCTCAAAAGACGAAGGGCGAAATCCTCCCGCCTACCGAAAGTCGACTCACCAATCACACACGTGAATCGACAAACCTCCCCGAGGGATTCGAGCAGCAGGTTCTGCTGTTCGATACAGTGCTCTCTTCGATCGTGGATTTCGTATACGTCCTCGACCTTGAGGGGCGCTTCACCTACGTCAATCGCGCACTGCTGGACCTGTGGCAGGCAGAGCGCAAAGACGTGCTCGGCAAAACCCACTCCGAACTAAACTACCCCGCAGACCTCGCCGCTCTGCTGCATCGGCAGGTGGAGACTGTCTTTCGTACCGGCCAGGTACTCAGGGACGAGGCGGTCTACACCGACGTGGTGGGAACGACCAGGCAGTACGAGTATATATTCGCGCCGGTCTTCGACCGTAATGGCGCAGTCGAGATTATCGTCGGCTCGACGCGCGATATCAGCGAGCGATACGTGATCGAAGAAGAGCTGCGCGACACCAGATCGCGGCTGCAGGCTACGCTGAACGCGGGCGTCGTCGCGACCTGGACCTGGAACGTACAAGCCAACACCGTTTTCGCAGATCAGAACCTCGCGCTGCTCCTGTCCGTCTCCCCGGAGGACGCGGCAGGCGGGCCGATCGCTGCGTATCTTCAGGCGATCTACCCCGAAGACCTGTCTCATGTCGAGGCGGCGATTCAGACCGCCCTCGAAAATGGCAGTTATGATGTGGAGTGCCGGATCGTGCTGCCGGACGGAAGTATACGCTATGTGATTGCGCGCGGAAAGGTAGAGTATGATTCTCAAGGAGCGCCGCTGAATATGCGGGGGGTCGTCCTCGACATCACGGAGCGCAAGGAGGCTGAGGACGCTCTGCTGCTGTTCCGAACCGTTCTGGAGAACACCGACGATTTTATCGGTATGATGAGTCTCGAAGGGCTTCCTTTTTATGCCAATCCGGCGGCGCTGCGCCTGGTCGGCCTCGACAGCATCGAACAGATGCAGCAGACCCGCATCCAGGATTATTTCTTTCCGGAAGATCAGTCATTCATTATGGACGATTTTATTCCGCGAGTAGTCCGCGACGGTCATGCCGAGGTAGAGATACGGTTTCGGAACTTCCAGACCGGTGAACCGTGCTGGATGATCTACAGCCTCTTCACAGTCACGAACACGAAAGGGGAACCTGTTGGAACTGCCACCATAAGCCGCGACATCGACGAGCGCAAACAGATGGAGGAGACGCTGCGCGCGAGGGAACAGTTCATTCAAAGCATCGTCGATGCTTCCCCGGGAATCGTCTACGTCTTCGATATCGAGGCACGACACACGGTTTTCATCAACGGGCAGGTCGAGACGATACTGGGCATGACCCCGAAAGAGGTGCTGGCGGCAGGAGATCGGTTCCTGACCGAACGGGTTCATCCGGACGATCTGCCCCGCCTCCTGAATCACTTTACGCTCCTGATGGGGGATCGGCGGGAGCAGTCTGTCGAATATCGAATGCTGTCCAATGAAGGGAACTGGCTGTGGTTTCTGAGCAATGATACGGTGTTCGAATGGACTCCGGATGGCAGACCCCGACAAATACTGGGTGTGGCGTCCGACATCACGGTTCGCAAACGAATAGAAGAGGCGCTTGCGGAGAGTGAGCAGAAGTTCCGGCTCGTGACAGACATGATGCCGCAGCTCGTCTGGAGCACACTGCCCGACGGGTTCCACGACTACTACAACGCCCGCTGGTTCGAGTACACGGGGCTCACGTTCGAGGATACACGCGGCGAAAAATGGAACCATGTGCTGCATCCGGACGATCAGGCGCGCGCATGGGAGTTGTGGCAGCGCTCGCTCGATACCGGCGAACCCTACGTGATCGAGTATCGGTTCAAGCGCTTCGACGGGACGTATCACTGGTTCATCGCGCGCGCTGTTCCTCTCCATGATGCCGAAGGTCGCATCGTCCGCTGGTTTGGGACGTGTACCGACCTCGACGACCAGAAGAGTACCGAGGACGCTCTCCGGCGGCAGCGAGAAGAGATCGAGGCGCTCAATGCTCGGCTCAAACGTTCGATGACGGAGACACATCATCGCGTCAAGAATAATTTGCAGATGATTTCGTCGCTGATCGATATGCAGCGTGCCACCGGTGCAGCGACAGTGCCAATGAAAGAACTGATCCGCCTGAGCGCGAATGTAGTCGCGCTCGGCGTGATCCATGATATTCTCACACAGGAAGCGAAGGTGGGAAATGACCAGGAAACGCTCTCCATCAGAGTTGTCCTGGAGAAATTGATGAAGGTTCTGAAGCAGACGATCGGAGAGCGCAGTCTGTCGACTGCCTTCGACGAGATGCGCCTTACGGGCAGCCAGGTGACGACGCTTGCGCTCGTGGTCAATGAACTGGTTTCGAATGCTTTCAAACACGGCAGGGGAATGATAGAAGTCTGTTTTCGGATCGAGGGTGACACCGCGACACTGGAAGTTTGCGACGACGGACCCGGCTTCTCCGAGGACTTCGATGCGGCAGCGGCAGGAAGCACAGGGCTGGAACTGGTAGAGAATATCGTCCGATGGGATTTGCGGGGTCGGATAGTGTATACGAATCGCGCGGAGGGTGGGGCGAAGATCAGCATCGCTTTCCCGCACACGCCAGAAGACACGGATTAGAACAACAGGATTTACAGGATTCAGAGGGAGGCGTGCCGGTGCGTATATTGATGCTTTCGTGGGAGTACCCACCCAAAATCGTCGGCGGAATCGCCCGCCATGTCGAAGAGTTGTCCTGGGCGCTGGCAGAAATTCCGAATAACGAAGTCCACGTTGTTACCTGCGACTTTCCCGGCGCGCCTGCCGAAGAGATCATTCGCGGAGTCCATGTGCATCGTGTCTCCGCCTATGACGCGCCCGGCGGGCACAAAGATTTCATACACTGGGTACACCAACTCAACGCTGCGATGCGCGATCGCGCCGACGCCCTGTGCCGTGACTGGCTGTCGGCAAAGACGCGCGGCGCGGCGACGAAGAACCCCAAGAAACTCGTCGAAAAAGAGGGCATTCTGCTGCACGCTCACGACTGGCTCGCCTATTTCGCCGCCAACGAACTCAAACACAAGTACAAGCTGCCGCTCGTCGCGACCATTCACGCCACCGAGCACGGACGCAACAACGGCATTCACTCTGAAATCTCTCGCTACATCGACGGCATCGAACGCCAGCTCGTGACAGAAGCGTGGCGTGTGATCGTCTGTTCCAATTTCATGCGCGGCGAAGTTGAATATGCGCTTCAGTCGCCCTGGGACAAAATGGACACGATCTACAACGGTATCCGGTGGGAAAAGTTCGATTTCGACTTTCCCGCCGCGGAAGCCGCCGCTTTTCGCGCGCAGTTTGCCGCGCCAGAAGAGAAGATCGTAATGTTCGTCGGGCGCGGCGTGCGTGAAAAAGGCTGTCAGGTGCTGATCGACGCGCTGCCCAAAATTCGTGCGGTCTATCACGATACCAAACTCGTGATCGCGGGCGGCGGCTACCGCCAGCATCTCGTCGATCAGGCGAACCTGCTCGGGATCGGTCGCCATGTCTTCTTCACCGGCTTCATTCCCGACAGCGAACTGCTGCGCCTCTACAAAATCGCTGACATCGCCTGTTTCCCGAGCCTCTATGAGCCGTTCGGAATCGTGGCGCTCGAAGCGATGGCGGCGCACACACCCGTCGTCGTCTCGGATGCGGGCGGACTGCGTGAAGTCGTCGAGCCCGATGTCACCGGAACCGTGACCTGGACGGACGACTGCAGCAGCCTCGCTTCGGGACTGCTGCGGGTTTTGTACGACACGGCACACGCCCGCGCGATGGCGGATCGCGCCTACGAACGCCTGAAGACGGACTTCAACTGGGACACGATCGCCGCGCAGACACAGGCAGTTTACCGGCGTATCTGGCGCGAATATCTGGCGAGTCCCTGGTAGTCGAGCTCAATTCACTGACAGTTACAAGGAAATCCCGGTATGCTGACGCACCGCGCGCTCACCGCTGAGGAGGCCGCCTGCCTTCACCGGGAGCTGAAGACAACGCCTAATATTCTCGGCTACACCGTCAGAGAGATCGTTGGATTTGAGGATGTTTTTGTCGCCGAATGTGATGGGGAGTTTGGCGGTGTCTGCATCAGCAAAGACCTGTTATTCAGCTGGACGGACATCGCGGTGCTGTACGTGCTGCCGGATTTTCGTGGGCGAGGCGTCGGCAGGGAGCTTTATACGGCGGCGTGGGAGCGTGCGCAGCAACGGAAACGACACATTTTCACACTCAGCAGGAACGCCTCCGTGCTGCGAATGATGGAGGATTTCGGAATGGAGATGTCGTGTTCGATGTGGAGAGCGCCACTGGCAGTTCATCTGCACATGAACCGCCACATGATGAGCATATATCGTTTTCGGGAATCCATCCGCAAGTCGAAGGAGATGAAGGGTGCACTTCCTCTGCGAAGCGGAACCCGCCGTCATACGACCTCCACAAGCTCGGATTCCTAGTTTCGACTGGATAAGTCTGCGCTTTCCTCTTCCTGCGATATCCTCCCTTTCCCTGAGTAACCTGGAGCAACTTGCGAAACAATGATACGAGGTGGGACAAAGAGCTGCGTTGACTTCAGTCGATGTCGCGACCGGCGATCCCGTCTACGGTGAGGTGAATGTCCGGGCAGTCGTCGGCGGAGGGGTGAATGCGACCCGCCTGCACAAACTTCGCGTGTCCATCGGCCAGGGCGTAGACGCGCCCGCCTTCCCAGCGATGCGCTCCCGGAGTCGCTGGCTTCACGTAGCCGATTCCCCAGTACCCGACTCGTCCACCGCTCCCGAACTGGTGGCTGTTCAGCCACTCCCCGACCAGCGCTTTTTGTGCAGGATAGCCGACTGCCGCTTCCGTCTGTGTTACAGGCAGGAAGCCCCCCGCGTTGTTCAGCAGATCGCCGAAGTGCATCTGATTCGTTTGTTCTGGAGTGTGATAAAAGGCTGCTGAATAGCCATAGGAGGTCGAATCGAACTTCTGCCCGGAGACGGTGTCGGACGGGCAGATCAGGATTGAAGGCGTGCCCTCGGCGTTGAAATTCGCTTTCTCCTTTTGTCCAATTCCGAGGTAGGGCATCACGCACCACCGCCAACGTTTCCCCGCAAAAAGATACGGATCACCGGTGTTCGGATAGCCTTCGTCGTAGTCCTGCGTGTACATTCGGATCGCTAGCGCAGACTGTTTGACGTTGGACAGGCAGACCGCCTTACGCCCCTGCTCCCGTGCCTGCGCGAAAACAGGAAATAGTATCGCCGCGAGAATCGCTATTATCGCGATCACGACGAGCAGTTCGATCAGTGTGAATGCGCGAATGCGCGTCGGTGAATGACTCTTCAGACTATTTCTCCTGACAGTAAATCGACAGTATAACTATGCACCACGCACAAACACTATTGGGAGAGGCTAACCACCCCCCAGCCCCCTCCTTCGCACGAAGGGGGAGAGAATACACGCACCGTTGGCTTTCCGCTCCGTAGGGAGTGTGAAAGGAATACCTCGCGTCCGCTTTCACCCGATAGGCCAACAGTAACCAAAAAATGGATGCTGTCGAACGGTTGGTACGGA
>Ga0123338_10005419_pt1 | contig 10931 bp, 10 predicted proteins | sample grotaG_FD_89793 | JGI IMG/M metagenome (GOLD analysis project Ga0123338, IMG submission 89793) | Glacier valley bacterial and archeal communities from Borup Fiord, Nunavut, Canada, to study Microbial Dark Matter (Phase II) -... | ecosystem: Environmental > Aquatic > Freshwater > Ice > Glacier ...
GAATCGCGGTAGAAAATGTAGTTCACCTGCCCGGCCCCCAGCTTCACCACAATGGGCGGGTGCTGCTGCTTCATGAGCATAAGCTCGCTGCCGAGCAGCGTCACCGAATCGGCGGGCGAGAGGTGGGCCGGCATGGTAATGTTTTTGGCTCCGATAACGTCCTTGCCGTCGCTGCTGAGAATGACCGGAATGGTGGCATTCGCATCAATTATCTCACTGAATACAAACAGCGTGTTCGAGTCCGACTCGGAATTGATAATGAATTCCTGTGCCTTGGCATAAAGCCGAATCTGCTGCTGCTCGCGGGCCGATACGCGCTGCACCAGCCAGTTGGTGTAGATAACAGTGGCCGCGCCAATGAGCAGCGCCAGCACCGCCACCAGGATTTTAACGCGGGACTTTTGGTCGTAAATCGGAATCATTAGTGCGTTGTCAGAAAATAATAAAGAACGTCATGCTCATCTGGCGTCCGCGTAGCCGAAGCATCGCGCGTGCTGTCACTAAACCTAACGATTGGTTTGCTATTGCACGCGAGATGCTTCGGCTACGCGGACGCCAGATGAGCATGACGTTCCATTAACAATGTGCTGAAAACGCCAACTTATCCCACCAGCACCGCCTCGCTGCTGGCAATCTCGGCCAGAATATCCAGTACGTCCTGCGGGGTTTCGGCATTCACCAGGCTGGTGCGCCAGGCTTTAGCCCCTTCCAGCCCGCGGAAATAGTGGGCGTAGTGGCGGCGCATTTCAAAGATGCCCACTTTCGGCCCTTTCCACTCCACGCTGCGGTCGAAGTGCATTTGGCAGGCGGCCACGCGCTCTTCCAAGGTGGGCGGGGCCAGCAGCTGGCCGGTGGCCACGTAGTGCTTCACTTCTCGGAAAATCCAGGGGTAGCCGATGCTGGCCCGGCCAATCATCACGCCGTCCACGCCGTAGCGGGTTTTGTATTCGAGGGCTTTTTCGGGCGAGGTAATGTCGCCGTTGCCGAAAATGGGAATTTTGATGCGCGGGTTGTCCTTGATTTTGGCAATGAGCCGCCAGTCGGCGTCGCCCTTGTAGAGTTGGGCGCGGGTACGGCCGTGCACGGTGAGGGCCGCGATGCCCACGTCTTGCAGGCGCTCGGCCACTTCTTCCACGTTTTTGGTGCCCTCGTCCCAGCCCAGGCGGGTTTTCACGGTTACGGGCAGGTGGGTGTGCTGCACCACGGCGGCGGTCATGCGCACCATTTTGGGGATGTCCTGAAGCAGGGCTGCGCCCGCGCCGCGGCAGGCCACCTGCTTCACCGGGCAGCCGTAGTTGATGTCAATCAAATCGGGCCCGGCCTCGGTGCTGATGGCCGCGCACTCGCCCATCGTGTCCACATCGGACCCAAAGAGCTGGATGCCAATGGGCCGCTCGTAGTCGAAAATGTCGAGCTTCTTGCGGCTCTTGGCCGCCGCCCGAATCAGGCCTTCCGAGGAGATGAACTCCGTGTACATTAAATCAGCCCCGTTGGCCTTGCACACGGCGCGGAAGGGCGGGTCGCTCACGTCCTCCATGGGCGCGAGCAGGAGCGGGAAGTCGGGAAGCTGGATGTTGGGACCGATGTTGACCACGGGAGTATTATTTATGACGTCATGCTGAGCTTGTCGAAGCAACTCGCTCGCATCGTTGAACAATTGGGTTGCTATTGCCCGCGAGATGCTTCGGCTGCGCGTACGCCAGATAAGCATGACGTGCTGCTAAACTGAGTTAAACAAGCCTAAGTTAAATTCTGAGGTAAATTTACGCCCTTCGCAACTTGCACCCCGCTATGAAAGGTTTCCTACCCCGCGTTCTGCACCCCGGTCTCCAGATACTGCTGCTGCTGGCCCTGATGGTGGCGGGGGCCTGCGTGGGCTACGCCATCGTGTTTGCTTGGGCCCGGGTGGGCTTCGGGCTCTCGATGCCGGAAATGGGCGGGGTACTGGCCAACCCCATCACGTCTCCGCAGGGCTGGGGCGTGCTGATGATGGCGCAGGGCGTGCTGCTGTTCGCCGCGCTGGCAGGCGGGGCGCTGGCGCTGGCATCGGCGCTGGGCTACGGCTGGGCCGAGTATTTTAGCCCGCGCCGGCTGGGGGCGGGGTGGTGGCTGCTGGGGGCGGCGGCGCTCATTGTGGTTATTCTGCCGTTTATGTCCACGCTCATTGCCTGGAACGCAGGGGTGCACTTTCCGGCTTTCCTGCACGATTTTGAGGTGTGGGCCCGCACCAGCGAGGACCGGGCCACGGTGCTCACCAAGTTCCTCACGCGCTTTAATTCCGCCAGTCGGTTTTGGGTGGGCGTGGTGGTTATTGCCCTGGTACCGGCCATTGCCGAGGAGTTGGTGTTTCGGGGCGTGATTCAGAAAAACCTGGTGCGCTGGTTTTCGCCGCACGTGGGCGTGTGGCTAGGGGCGGCCATTTTTTCGGCCATTCACTTTCAGTTTTTTGGGTTTGTGCCGCGCTTCGTGCTGGGTCTGGTGCTGGGGTATTTGTACCTCTGGAGCGGCAATATCCTGGTGAGCATGGCCGCGCACTTCACCCAAAACGCCTTTCAGCTTCTGATAATCTACCTCACCCAGCGCGGCCAGTTCGGCTGGGGCTTCGACCCCGACGCTACCGACGCCCTGCCCTGGACGCTGGTCGTGCCGTCGGTACTGCTCACGGCGGGTCTGCTTTATTTCCTGCACCAGCGCATGACGGCTCCTGCCGCGCCCACCACCATGCTCACCCTGAGCAGTGAAGGCATAAGGCGAGTGTAGAGACGCATAATTGCGTCTCGGCGTTGAACAACCCAAACCGCACCACCCCGCTAATCAAGCAACATCCCCAACGACGAGACGCAAACACGCGTCTCTACATCCCTTTCCGCATTGCCCGACGTTACGCCTCCGATTCCCTCCGTTTCTTCCGAAATTCCGGCTCCGAAAGCCGGCCCCAGCAACCTGCGTCAGCGCATCATCTACGGCCTCATCGGGGCCGCCATGCTGCTGGGCAGCGTCTGGTTCAGCCCCTGGACGTTTGGGCTGTTTTTCGCCGCCGTGCAGGCCGTGATGCTGTGGGAGTTCTACCGGATGATGCGGGCAGGCGGTTATGCGCCGGCTGCGTGGATTGGGGTTGGGGCGAGTGTATTCGTATTCATTGTGTCAGCGGTGTTAAAATTCAACATGCACACAGACATCAATAGGATAGATTTTGCAACTGCCGGAGGAACTGGATGGCACACAATAATATTGCCTTCAGTTTGGATACTGGGCCCCCTTTTATTGCTTCCTACGATACTCGTTGTACGTGAGATGCTGCTGTGGCCGCGCTACGAAAAGCCATTCAGTAATATTGGAGCTACGCTTGCCGGGTTGGTTTGTGTGACTTTGCCGATGTGCCTATTGATTGGTCTGGCATACAATTTTACGTTGATTTCTGATGTCCCAATTTCGGTGAATCTGATGCATCCAGTCGGCTACGACTACCGCCGCATTTTCGCGCTGCTCTTCCTCATCTGGGCTTCCGACATCGGGGCCTACGCCGCCGGCAAAACCTTCGGCAAGCACAAAATGGCCCCCCAAATCTCGCCCGGCAAAACCTGGGAGGGCTGGGCCGGCGGCTTCGTGCTCACGCTGGTGGTGGGCTGGGCGGTGGGCTTCATGCTGCCCGATATGCCGCTGGCGCACCGCCTCGTGGCGGCCGGTGTGGTGGCCGTGTTTGCGCCCCTCGGCGATTTGGCCGAATCCATGCTCAAGCGCAGCGTGGGAGTGAAAGATTCGGGCAGCATCATGCCCGGCCACGGCGGCCTGCTCGATAGGTTCGATGCGTTTTTGCTGGTGCTGCCAGTGCTGGCGCTGTTGCAACTGCTGGTGGGGTAGGGTACTGTAGTTGCTGAGTTGCGTTGGGTGTTACTCGTAATGACGGGCCGCAAACCTTCCCAAAGGTTTGCGGCTAATTGCTTCCCCATCCTAGCAAAAGCAATACCTTTGCCGCCCTAAACCGTACCCATACTCCCACCCAACCAATCCTAACTAATTTCCTTTCCGAATGGCATCCCACACCGTGTACAAAGAGCCGGCCCCTTTAATGGACCGCGAAAATCCGCTTGAGTCAATGATGTCGCGCTTCAACATCGCGGCCGAAATCCTTGGCCTCGACGATGAGACTTACAACGTGCTCAAAGCGCCCGATAAGCAAGTCATCGTCAACATTCCGGTGACGATGGACAACGGCAAGATTCGCGTGTTCGAAGGCTACCGCGTGATTCACAACACCATTCTGGGCCCGAGCAAGGGCGGCATTCGCTACGACAAAAACGTGCACCTCGACGAGGTGAAGGCCCTGGCCGCCTGGATGACCTGGAAGTGCGCCGTGGTGGATATTCCCTACGGTGGGGCCAAGGGCGGCATCATCTGCGACCCCACCCAGATGAGCGCCGGCGAAATTGAGCGCATGACCCGCGGCTACACGTTGGCCCTGAAAGACATCTTCGGTCCCGACCGCGACATTCCGGCCCCCGATATGGGCACCGGTCCCCGCGAAATGGCGTGGCTAATGGACGAATTCTCCAAAACCAACGGCATGACCTCACCGGCTGTGGTCACGGGTAAGCCCCTGGTAATGGGTGGCTCGCTGGGCCGCACCGAGGCCACCGGCCGCGGCGTGATGGTGTCGGCCCTGGCCGCCCTCAAAAAACTGGGTTTGAACCCCGCAGACGTATCGGCTGCCGTGCAGGGCTTCGGCAATGTGGGCTCCTGGGCCGCTGTGCTGCTGCACGCGCAAGGTGTGAAGATTAAGGCGGTGTCCGATATCTCGGGCGCTTACTGGAACGAGAACGGCATCAACATCGACGACGCCATTGTTTATAAAAATGCCCACGGTGGCCGCCTCGAGGGCTTCGAAGGGGCCACGCCGATGGACCCAAACGACCTGCTGACTTCCGCCGTGGACGTGTTGGTGCCCGCTGCCGTGGAAGATGTTATCACGGAGCACAACGCGCACGACATCAAAGCCAAGCTGATTGTGGAAGGGGCTAATGGCCCCACGTCGGCCTCAGCCGACCCGATTATCAATGAAAAAGGCATTATGGTCGTGCCGGACATTCTGGCCAACTCGGGCGGCGTCACGGTGTCGTACTTCGAGTGGGTGCAGAACAAGCAGGGCTTCAAGTGGAGCCTGGAAATGGTGACCGAGCGCGCCGACCGCATCATGTCCGATGCCTTTGAGAAAGTGTACCAGACCAGCCAGAAATACAATATTCCGATGCGCATCGCGGCCTACGTGGTGGCCATCGACAAAGTGGCCCAGACATACAAGTATCGGGGTGGCTTCTAAGTTATTGATTGACTGGAATTTAGTTAGGTTTGGACGTTGATATTCGGCGGCATACGAGCGATAAAAAGTAAATTATCGACTGATAAATTGCCTAAGCGGTTGTTATTTTGTTCCATAGAGGAAGGGCACGGGCCGCTTGGTTCGTGCCCTTCCTGTTTATGGCCGTAATTCATCTAGTTTATCAGACTTTGCCGGCCATCCATTGTTGCGCCAATTGACTGCGCTAAAATCAGTGAAACCACAGTTAATCAGCGAAAATCAGTGATTATGAAGATTCACAAAGAAGGAAGACGCATCATGTTCGTTACGCTGCTGGTTCTACTGGCGCTCAACTTGCTGGTATTTCAATTCAATAAGGGGGCTGACCTCGTGAACCGGCTGTTTGCCGGGGCTACGGTCATTGTCTTTTTGTTGATTCTGCAATTTTTTCGCAGCCCGTTCCGCCACCTGTTCACGCACGAGGACTTGCTGCTGGCCCCGGCCGACGGCAAGGTCGTGGTTATCGAAAACGTGTTCGAACCCGAGTATTTTGAAGACGAGCGCAAGCAAATCAGCATCTTCATGTCGCCCATCAACGTGCACATCACGCGCAACCCCATTTCGGGCTTGGTGAAGTACTTCAAGTACCACCCCGGCAACTACTTGGTGGCGTGGCACCCCAAAAGCAGCACTCAAAACGAGCGCACTACGGTGGTGGTGGAGTCCGATGCCGGCCCGCTGGTGCTTTTCCGGCAGATTGCCGGGGCCATGGCCCGCCGAATTGTGTGGTACGTGAACGAAGGCGACGAGGTGAACCAGGGTGAGGAGTTTGGCTTCATCAAATTCGGCTCCCGCGTCGATGTTTTCGTGCCAATGGACACCGAAGTGAAAGTGGAACTGGGTCAAAAAGTGAAAGGTGGTGAAACCGTGATTTGCCAGCTAAAGGTCTGAATCACCGGTTAGTACGGATTTTAGCGAATTTCACGGATTTTGTGGACGATTTCTTCTTTCATAATCTTAGTGTACAAAAGAAAAGGCTTGCCAGATGGCAAGCCTTTTTTCGTCTGCATGTCGACCGGTAATCGTCCACAAAATCTGTAAAATCCGCTAAAATCTGTGCTAATCAGTGACAAGGTGGGGCACGAATTCCGATAGGTTGGTAATCAGGCCGGCGTCGCGCCGGAAGCCGATGGCGCACGCCTCGCCGGCCCAGAACACGCCGGCCTGGTAGCGACGGCCTTGCGCGTCGGTGGGCAGCTCGGCCCATTGCTGGTAGAGCTGGGGCTGCTGCGCGAACTCGCCGGGAACTTCGGTGGTGGTGTGGCCGTCGGGCTGGATTTCGGCCACGTTTTGCCCCTCCCGGCCAAAGAAAGGCTTGCGGACGTGGTGGTCGGGCAAGGCCTGCAAGCTGGCTTCGAGCAGCAGCGGGTGGTGCGGGAAGGTTTTCCAAAGGTGCGCCAGTAGGGCTTTGCTCTGGAACAGGAGGGCATAGGCGGGATTGGCAATAATCACATCGCGGGTGACGAGTAGCTGGGCGAGGTCGGCGGTGAGGTCGGGCTCTTCTTCAGCCAGGATTTCCCAGGGCACGAGCTTGAAGAGAAAGTCGAATTTCTGCCATTGCTCGGGCACGGTTTCGGCCCACACGCCCCGGTCTTCGCCATCCACGGTCACGCGCATGTCATCCACGGGGCAGGTATAAACATCTGCGAAACCGGCCGTGCGGGCAGCCTCGGCCAGCACGGCGCAGTTGGCTTCGTCTTCGGCGCTGCCGGGCAGGTACACGAGCAGCAGTGTGGCTTGGAGGTCGTTGTTGAGGGCGCGCCAGTGGCGGAACTGGTCTTCCAAGCACTCGAAGAGGCCATTGGCTTGGCGGTCGTCGGCGGCCAGGCCGGCGGCTACCAGGCTGGCCCACTGCACCACCATGGTTTCGGGCAGGCTGGTAGCAGTGTCAGCATTGAATTCCAGGAGCTTGGGGCCTTCGGGCGTCAGGGCCAGGTCGAAGCGGCCGTAGAGGTGCCAGTGGCGCTCATCGTTCCAGGAGTAGCGCACGGCTTCCCACAGGTTGGCCGGGATAGCTAACTGCCGTAGGAATTCGTCGGGAATAGGGTCTGGGATGGCCTGCACCAGCATGTCGTAGAGGGTGTCAGCGGCTTGGAGCAAGGTTTCAGCCTCGTTTTCGGGGAGCTGCACCGCTTCGCGGGCCACGTAGTTCTGGCAGGCATCTTCGATGGCCCAATCCCAGCCCAGGGCACGCACGGCGGGCGATACGTCGCCGGAGAGGGGGAGGAGGTTTATCATTTTTGAAAATAGGCTGGTTGTCAAAATTGAACGGTCATGCTGAGCGCAGCCGAAGCATCACTACCGCGCAACGCAATAGTTACTACTGCGGTAGAGATGCTTCGGCTGCGCTCAGCATGACCGTTCTTTTGCTCAATGCTCAATGCTCAATGCTCAATGCTTACTGAAATTACCCCCCGAAGCCCCGAAAACCGCCGCGGCTGCCAAACCCGCTGCTGCGGCCGGCTGGCGCGCTGCCGCGGAAACCGGCCCGTGGGGTCGAGCGCACCGTGGAAGGGCTTTCCTGAATGCCGGCCGTAGCGGAGGTGCCCCGGCCGCTAAAGCCCCGGCCGAAGAAGCCGCGACCTTGGTTTTGGCGCTCATTGGCCACGGTGCTGCGCCAGCCCTGGTTTTGCTGCATAATGCCGGGGTTGGCGTAATAACTGGGGTTGGGTGTCATGTAGCGGCCGGCCATGAAGCCGATGCCGCTCCACATTAGCACGTTCATCATGCCGCCGCCCTGGGCGCGGTTTTCGGGGTTTTGGCGGCTGTAGTCCTGCATCTGGCGTTGCAGGGCCTTGCCCTGGAGGGTATCGGTCTTGCCATCGGCGTGATGTAGGATGGCCGCTACTTCCTCCTTGCCGGCGGGACGCTCGGCGGTGATTTTCCACTCGCCGGGTTTGGTTTCGGTCATTTCGGTGATGACTCCCTTACTGTATGTTTCGCCGCCCCAGCTGCCGTCGGCCCCGTTTTCCTGAGCGCGGCTTTCCACGGTATCGTTGGAGGAACAGGCGGGCAGGCCAAGGCCGAAGCTACTGGCGGCAGCTACCAGCAGCACGTTGCGGCGCCAATCGCCGAGGGTGTGAAAGTGCTTTTTCATGGGATTGGGGCCGGTTGTAAGTATTCGTATTAGGTGGGATTGATGTCTACGTCAGTCAGGTTGAACCATCGCTTGAATGGCGGCATTTTGGTTGCCTTCTTTCATGCGTTTGTTCGGAAAAGTAATGGAAAATATACTCCAAGGTTTGCCCGTTTTAAGATTCCACGTCGATTTTGGGGTGTCGTTCATATATCCTCCTAATATCTGCCCATAGCAGTAAGAGACCCGCTTTTCATTAGTTGCTTTAATGGTGAAGGTTCGTTCACAGCTAAAAACTGCATCTGTGTACAGCCACTCCATTGCTACGAAGAAACCCTCTTTTGGCGTTCGTAGCTGAAATTTATTCAAGTCTACTTCGTGCCACCCCATCTTGGCAGCAGTTGTAACCACTGATTCTATTAGCAAGTCGGTACCCGGGGTGCCATTCTCACCGTCGGCAGCGTAAACGCGAACCCGAAAAGGTGCACGAATCCCGTCTTCGCCGCACGACCCATATAGCTTATTGTCTGTTAAATAAAAGCGCACAGATTGAATAAGGCCTGTGGGGCTATCGGTAAATTTTCGCGCAACCTGCCAGCCCGTATTTCCTTCGCCCTGGAGCTTGCCATTGCCAAATCCATACTTATCGCCATCCTCTTCCGGCCCCAGACGCACGGGCTGCGCGTTGGACGGCCGCACCACCACTTCAGTAAGTGGCACGGCCAGCGCCGTTAGCTCCAGCCTGCATGGGGTAGTTTGGGGGAGGGCCAGCATGCGGGGTGCGAACCCCAGCGAGGCCACGCGGAGCGAATCGGCAGGGGTGGGGGCGGCCGGTAGATTCAGCACGAAAGTGCCGGCTTCGGTAGCCTGCACCCCCAGATGACGGGCCGGCAACTCAATGGTCGCAAACGGAATCGGCTTGTCGGTGCCGGTGTCAACCACGGTGCCCGTCAGGGTGGCCGGCTGGGCGCAAAGCGCGAAAGGCCACAGCAGCAGCCAGCTGGCCCCGCTAAGACCGCGAATAAGCTGTTTCAATCGGTTAAAATCCGTTAAATCGGCGGTCAAAACCATTGCGCTGCCAGCTGCATGAGTTGCTCCAGGGCCGCTTGGTCGTCGGCATCAAAATCGCTGAGCTGGTCGCTGTCCACATCGAGCACGGCCACTACCTGGCCGTTTTTGAGGATGGGCACCACGATTTCGGACTTGGAATCCGAGCTACAGGCGATGTGGCCGGGGAAGGCTTCTACGTCGGGTACAAGGATGGTTTGGGCCTGGGCCCAGCCGGCCCCGCACACGCCCTTGCCGTGCCGAATGCGCGTGCAGGCAATCGGCCCTTGGAACGGGCCGAGCACGAGCTCATCGCTTTTCACCACGTAAAAGCCGACCCAAAAAAAGCTAAACGCTTGGCGCAGCGCCGCTGCCGTGTTGGCCAGATTGGCGGTGAGGTCGGGCTCGCCGGTGGTGAGGGCTTCGATTTGGGGCAGCAACTGCTGGTATCGCGCCGCTTTGGTAAGGGTGGTGTCGAGGGCTAGGGTTTCGGCCATGAGGTAGCGTGGACTTTTGGTCCGCGAATAGCGTAAAAAATAACTAAAATGGGTGCCGCAGCCGCGGACTGAAAGTCCGGGCTACCTGTCGTTCACGTACCAGAACAGTTCATCCGGCCCAACGCTCGTGCGCTCGCGCAAGCCGCTGAGGCCTAGTTTCGGGGCCGCAATGCCCTGGCCCAGCTTCATGGGTGAGCGGAACACCCGGATTTCGTCCCACAAGCCGGCGTTTAGCAGCGCGTTCAGCACTGTGGGGCCGCCCTCGACGAGTACTGACTGAATTTGGCGCTGGTAGAGGTCGGCCAGTACTTGGGGCAACAGGTCGTCGGCTTCGGAGAGGGTGACGAGGTCTAGGTTGGCCGTGTGGTAGGGCTGGCGGTAGGTGTAGATGAGGGTAGGCTGCGAGCCATCAAGCAAGTGGTGGGTGGGTGGTAGGCTCAGGTTTTTATCGATGACGAGGCGCGTGGGCTGGGGGCCGGGCCAGTCGCGTACGTTCAGGCGGGGGTTGTCGTGCAGGGCCGTGCGGGTGCCCACCAGAATGCCGGCTTCCTCAGCCCGCCACTGGTGGGTGAGCAGGCCCGCTTGCGGCCCGCTGATTTGGACCGGCTGAAAGTAGCGCCCGGCCAGGAAGCCATCGGCGGTTTCGGCCCATTTCAGCACCAGGTAGGGCCGCTTCTTTTCATGGAAGGTAAAGAAGCGGCGATTTAGCCAGCGGCCTTCGTCGGCGAGCAGGCCGATTTCGACGTGCACACCAGCGGCGCGCAGCTTTTCGATGCCGCGCCCAGCTACCAAAGGGAAGGGGTCGTCGTTGCAAATCACCACTTCGGGCACACCTTTTTCGATGAGCATGTCGGCGCAGGGCGGGGTTTTGCCGTGATGGGCGCACGGCTCCAGGGTTACATACACGCGGCTGGTTTTCAGCAGCTCCTGGTTTTCTACCGCCGCAAGGGCATTC
>Ga0123338_10005420_pt1 | contig 10931 bp, 13 predicted proteins | sample grotaG_FD_89793 | JGI IMG/M metagenome (GOLD analysis project Ga0123338, IMG submission 89793) | Glacier valley bacterial and archeal communities from Borup Fiord, Nunavut, Canada, to study Microbial Dark Matter (Phase II) -... | ecosystem: Environmental > Aquatic > Freshwater > Ice > Glacier ...
AGACGTCATGTAAACATGGCTCCGTTGATCACCGGCGGGCAACAGGAAATGGGTTACCGCGGCGGAACTTCAAATGCGATCAGTCATATTCTGGTAGCCAAAACGATGCGACTTGCCCTGGATAATCAAACGAAAAAATATGAGACAGTAGAAGAACTCAATCAGTATCTGAGGGCATCACTGAATTTGATCGAAGGGATCGTCATGAACAGTCCGCTTGAAAATGTCTCTCCGTATATCGTTAATTTCTCTTGCATGAGCGTAACTTCCGAAGTTATGATGAATCTGCTGAATAAGAACGGTATCTATGTTTCGGCGCAAAGTACGTGTGCCTCCAAATCCAGTAATCCTTCCCATGTCTTAGCGGCAATGAATGTCAGCGGTGCACGCTTGAACAGCACGATACGAATCGGACTCAGTTCGTCCACCACACAAGAAGAAATCGATATTACATGTAGTATCATCAAGAAAGGGTTACAGAAATATGGAAAATTTCAACGCTGAATACATCGTCGTCCGTTACGGAGAATTATCGACGAAAGGAAAGAATCGCAAAGATTTCGTTAAATACTTGGCTGATCAGATCCATTACCGGCTGATCGACATCAAAGGCATCAAAATTCAAAAGACCTATTCACGCATCATCATTCATCTCAACGGAGTTAGTGAAGATGAGATCGTGCTTCGTTTGGCGACTGTTTTCGGTATCAGCAGTTATTCGGTAGCGATCCGTTGTTCACTTGACTTGACCGAGATCACACAAGCAGCCGTTTCATTGATGAAGATCGAAATGCCGACAACATTCAAAGTGGAGACACGTCGTCAGGATAAAAACTATCCGTTTATGTCTGATGATGTAAATCGGGCTGTAGCGACAGAGATACTTGAACAGACTGAACATAAGGTCGATGTCCATAAACCTGAAATCAGAGTCAAAGTAGAGATCCAAAGCGATAAATCCTATATTATGACGAAGAGTTATCCGGGTGCGCAAGGCTATCCGGTCGGAGTTGCCGGTAAAATGATGGTGATGTTGTCAGGCGGAATCGATTCACCGGTAGCTGCTTATTTGACGATGAAACGCGGAGCCGAGATCGAATGTATCCATTTTGCGGCACCGCCGTATACATCTCAACAAGCACAGCAGAAAGTGATTCAATTAGCTGAGATTTTGAGTGCTTATCAAGGACGTATCAAAATCCACGTTGTTCCGTTCACGGCACTGCAAATGGAAATCTATCAAAAAGCCAATCCTTCCTATGCGATAACGTTGATGCGGCGGATGATGTATCGCATCGCCGAACGCATTGCTCAAAAAAATAATTGTTTGGCGATTTCCAATGGTGAAAGTATGGGTCAGGTGGCCAGTCAGACCCTGCAGAGCATGCAGGTCATCGGAGAAGTCATATCGATGCTTGTTTTGCGCCCGGTCGTCTCTTACGATAAATTGGAGATCATTGATCTGGCCAATAAAATACAAACGTATGAGACCTCGATCCAACCGTATGAAGATTGTTGCACGATCTTCACGGTCACCAATCCGGTCACAAAACCGAAACATGATTGGGTACTGATGGAAGAGAATAAGTTGGATTATATCGACTTACTTGAAACAGCAGTTAATGATACGGTCACATTGATCGTATCCGAGCGTGAAAAACGTTCGGACTATTTATGATAGGAGGGGATTCCCATGGCATTCGATAATTTATCGGAGCGTCTGACTCATGCCTTCAGACACATCACTAAAAATAACAAACTGACTGACAAAAATATGGAAGATATGCTGAAAGAAGTGCGAATGGCACTTTTGGAAGCGGATGTTAACTATACAGTGGTCAAAGATCTTTTGGCTGAAATTCAAAAGAAAGCGATCGGTCAAAATATTCTGACTTCATTGAATCCTTCTGAGACCGTCGTTAAAATCGTTTATGACGAATTAGTTCAGTTGTTAGGCGGAGATTCGACTTCGATCGTCTATCCGGAAAAAGGAACAGCTGTATTAATGTTGGTCGGTCTTCAAGGTACAGGTAAAACCACCAGTGCAGCCAAGATCGCCAATTTAGCTAAAAACCGTCAGAAACGCAATCCGTTATTGATTGCCGCCGATCTGGTCAGACCCGCTGCCATTGAACAATTAGAAACATTGGGTAAATCGATCGGCATCGAAGTATATTCCGATCGCTTAGAAAAGAGTGCCGTTGAAGTAGTCCGCAGCGGACTGAAGTTCGCGAAAGACGGGAATTACGATACGATCATCATCGATACGGCGGGACGTCTTCATATCGATGAAGAAATGATGGAAGAACTCCGTCAAATCAAATTGTTGGCTCATCCGAATGAAATACTGCTGACCGTCGATGCCATGACCGGTCAAGATATTCTCAACGTTGCGAAATCATTTCATGATCTGTTGAGCGTGAGCGGTTTAGTAGTCACGAAATTTGACGGTGACGCACGCGGCGGCGGAGTTCTCTCGGTCCGAGCGGTCACGCAAGTTCCGGTAAAATTTGTCGGTACCGGTGAAAAAATCGATGATTGCGATATTTTCTATCCTGACCGAATGGCCAATCGTCTATTGGGCATGGGCGATCTGATGTCGTTGGTTGAACGAGCCGAAGAAAAAATGGATCTGGAAGCATCCGCGAAAAGTGCCGAGCGCATCATGGGCGGTCAATTTACCTTCAATGATATGCTTGACCAATTTGATCAACTCAGTAAAATGGGATCACTGAAGAATTTAATGAAAATGATTCCGGGTATCTCGCAGATGGCTAATCAAATGAATGATGAGGATACCGAATCAGGTATCAAACGAAGTAAAGCCATCATTCACAGTATGACCAAAGAAGAACGTGAAAATCCTTCCTTACTCAGAGCTTCACGCAAAGCGCGGATTGCTGCCGGAAGCGGATGCAATGTGACAGAAGTCAATCGATTGGTGAATCAATTCGAGAAAACCAAAGAACAGATGCGATTGCTCTCCAGAATGTCACAGGGCGGCAATAAACTGTTCAATCCCAAGAAGAAATAGTCAACGGATGAAACTCTTGTCAGTGAGTTTCAGTTTACGAGAAAATGGAAACTGTAACCGATCACTTTCATACATAAACGAAGTACTGAGTCGATCCGATCATACAATCGATATGTTCCGATTAACCGATCATCCGATCGAAGGTTGCGGATTGTGCGCTTATGAATGTTTTGCGCAGGGGAGTTGTATCAAACACGATCAGGTGAGCGATCTCTATGATATGTGCATGAGCGTCGATAAGATTATTTTCATTCTGCCGGTGTATCGCGGCCATCCTGCTTCATCTTATTTTCAATTCACTGAGCGCGCTGAAGGATACTTTCGATTGGATACCGAGCGATATGAGAATTATCGCAAGAAAATCAATCTGATCGTCATCGGAAATATTACAGCCGGTGGGGAATCAGCATTGAAAGAGGTAATGAATGATTTTTCGGATGACGAATATCGTCCGTCATCGTTACTGCTTTCATCGATCGAATACGGACGCAGATCAATCAGAGGTGATCTGATCGAAGACAGCAGAGTCAGGGAGAAACTTGAAAATTTCACAGAATCGATCTTAAATCAAATCGATTTCAGCTGTTAAGTAAAATACCTTGACAGACTGATATCCTATGATATAATTTGAAAGTAAAAAACAAGGAGGTGTAGTTATGGCAGTAAAAATTCGTTTAAAAAGAATGGGTGCCAAGAAGGATCCGTTTTATCGTATCGTTGCCGCAGATTCCCGTTTCCCGCGTGATGGTCGTTTCATCGAAGCAATCGGTTATTACAACCCGACCACAAAGCCGGCTGAAGTAAAAATCAACGAAGAAATCGCAATGAAGTGGTTGAACAACGGTGCACAACCGTCGGATACCGTACGTAATCTGTTCTCACAAGCCGGAATCATCAAAAAATTCCACGACGAAAAGAACGCGAAGTAATTATGTCTTCAATCGAACAGGTACTCACTGATTTAGTCACACCGATGGTTGAAGATGTGACCAGTCTGAGTGTGAAAGTTATGCCGAGTTTGGATGATAAAGAAATCTTATTGCATGTTTACGCCAAAAGCGAAGACATCGCACGTTTGATCGGCCGTCAGGGACAAATGGCTACCGCTATCCGCAATATGATGTCGGTTGCGTCCCGTCTGGAAGAAAAACGCATCACGATAAAGTTTGAATCGTACTAGGATGCATCTGCATCCTTTTTTTGAGAGGTAACGGTACTATGGAAAAAATAAATGTGGGACAGATCGTCCGCGGGTTTGGAATCAAAGGGGAAGTCAAAGTGAAAATTTTAACCGATTTTCCCGATGAACGTTTTAAAATCGGCAATGAGCTGTTTCTTCAAAGCGGAACCAATCCATTGACCGTTAAAATAGAAACACTTCGTTATCATCAGAACCATGCATTATTGAAGTTTTTTGATTTCCCGGATCTGACTTCGGTCGAACTGTTTCATGGGTGTTATCTCAGTGTCGACAGTTCACACATCGAAGCGCTGGATGATCAAGATGTCTATCGGTTTCAGTTGATCGGAATGGAAGCCGTCTCAGTTGACGGAACTCCCATCGGGACGATCAGTGAAGTGATGGAAACAGGCGCCAATGACGTTCTCAGGATCGTAGGTCCCGAAAAAACAATTTTGGTTCCTTATGTTCCGGTATTTGTGATCAACGTTGATAAAACAGCCCGTAAAGTCATAATCAAACTGATGGAGGGCATGTGATGAAAGTAACCATTTTAACCTTATTTGAACCAATGTTTGATGGGTTTTTAAACACATCCATCATTAAAAAAGCACGATTGAAAGAATTGGTCGAGATCGAGGTCATCGATATGCGATCCTTCACCCTGAATAAACATAACCGCGTGGATGATTATCCGTTCGGCGGCGGACAAGGCTTGGTATTGATGTTTCAACCGGTCGCCGATGCACTGAAGAGTGTACGTACGCCCGACAGTCATGTTATCTTGATGAGTCCGGCCGGAACGACGTTTAAACAGAAAACGGCTCGCCGCTTACTTGAATATAAGCATCTGATCCTCATCTGCGGCCATTATGAAGGCTTTGACGAGCGAGTTCTGAGTTTGATAGACGAAGAGATGTCAATCGGCGATTACGTGCTGACAGGCGGAGAATTAGCGTCTATGGTCATCACCGATGCGGTCGTCAGACTGGTCGACGGTGTTATTACCGAACAATCGCATTTGGACGAATCCTTTGAGAATGATCTGTTGGAATATCCGCAATATACTCATCCTACGTTGATCGAAGAAATGGAAGTTCCTGACGTTCTGCTTTCGGGTCATCATGAGAAGATCCGTAAATGGCGTTTAAAAGAGTCACTTCGTAAAACATGGCGAGTTCGGCCTGACTTGTTTAAAGGTCGTCCGTTGACCAAAGAAGAAGCAATCATGCTGTCCGAAGTCGTACTTGAGGAAGCTAAAAAGGCTTGAAATCAACGTCCGACTATGTTAAAGTATATGAGCCTATGGCAAGTCAGTTCCGCTGTTACACGTTTAATAAGAACTGTACATTTAAATAAAGGAGTATATGAACATGAAATTGAACTTAGTACAAGAAATCACCAAGTCTCAAATTCGTACCGATCTTCCTGACTTCCGTCCCGGTTATACTGTACGTGTAGACGTACGTATCAAAGAAGGCGAAAAGTCAAGAATCCAGGCATTCGAAGGATTAGTCATTGCCCGTCACGGCAGGGGCATCGGAGAAACCTTCACGGTACGCAAAATGTCATCGCAAATCGGAGTTGAAAGAACCTTCCCAGTGAATTCACCGGTCATCGACAGTATTACTGTTGTACGTCGCGGTAAAGTTCGCAGAGCGAAACTCTTCTATCTGCGTGGACGTTCAGGTAAAGCATCTCGTCTTACCGAAATTCGTTAAGTTAATAAGGGCCGGAAATTCTTCCGGCTTTTATTCTATTTGGGGAGAGCACCATGAAAAAAATCGTTGACGACACAACAGAGAATATAGTTACTGACACAGTAAAACCGGAAAAGTTCGGCTTTAAGGAATTTATGAAGAGTTTGGCACTCAGCATCGTTTTTGTCTTGTTGTTGACCAACTTCGTCGTAAAACCGATCCGTGTCAACGGAACTTCAATGTATCCGAGTCTAAAAGATAAAGAAGTCGGTTTTTCAAACATTTTAAGTTTTAAAGTTTTCGGTGTCAAACGTTTCGACGTTGTCATCGTTTATGTCGACGAGTTGAAAGAATACCTGGTAAAACGAGTCATCGGTCTGCCGGGTGAGATCGTTGAATTCAAAAACGATACACTTTACATCGATAACACAGCTGTAAGTGAACCGTTTCTGAGCGATACTTACATGAACAGTGTAAAGGGATATTTCAACGGGATATTTACCAACAGTTTCGGCCCGGTCGTCTTAGGGGATGACGAGGTCTGGCTGATGGGGGATAATCGACCTTATTCAAGTGATTCCCGTCGTTTCGGTGCATTTAAACTGACAAAAATCATCAGTAAAGATGCATACATCATTTTTCCCCTGAATGAAGCTAAGATTGTTGCCAATTAAGGAGGAATAATATGACAATTCATTGGTTCCCCGGTCATATGACCCGTGCTAAGCGGGAGATCGAAGAAAAAGTAAAGATGGTGGATATGATCATCGAGTGTCGCGACAGCCGCATACCGCTCGCTTCTCAAAATCCGCTGTTACAGACATTAACACAAAATAAACCGAGACTGATCGTTCTCACTAAAAAAGATAAAGCCGATCCGCTTGAGACTGAACGATGGATCAAAGAGTTATCCAAAAACGGAACGTTGGTCATTGCCATCGATCTTTTTCATGATGACGTCAGCAAACGTATCGTTGAAGGATGTAAATTGGTGATGAAACCGAAATTCGATCGTTGGATATCCAAAGGTATTCGTCCGCGCAGTATCAAAGCGATGGTGCTCGGAATTCCGAATGTCGGCAAATCAACCTTGATCAATCAGTTAGGTAAACGGAAAGTCATGGTTACAGCCGATCGACCGGGTGTCACGATGTCAATGAAATGGGCAAAAGTCCATCCTGATCTCGATTTACTAGATACGCCGGGTGTTCTCTGGCCGAAATTCGACGATAAAGAAGTAGCGATGAATCTGGCATTGACCGGAGCCATCAAAGAAAATGTTTTGCCATTGGAAGAAATTGCCTTTGCGGGCTATCAATTCATTTGTCAGTATTATCCCGAACGTCTGCAAAAAAAATATGATACTGAATATCTTTCTGATCCGGTTGCTTTTTTTACCGAAATGGCAACTCGCCGTTCATATTTTAAAAATAAAGAAGCTGATTTCGATCGTGCAATGGGAGCGTTTCTCAGAGAACTTCGTCAAGATGCGCTCGGTCGGGTTACCTTTGAACATTGTGTATGAAACAGCGAATTGATGAAGAATTTTGGAAATCAAATCGACTGATCGCCGGCATCGATGAAGTCGGACGCGGTCCGTTGGCCGGACCTTTGGTCGTATGTGCTGTTATTCTGCCGATCGGCTATCAGAATGAAATGATCGATGATTCAAAAAAACTGACTAAAAAAAAACGGAAGATCTGTTTTGATTTGATATCGAAGGATGCCTTGTGGATCAGTTGGAGCATCGTCGATGAACCTACGATCGATCGATTGAACATTTATGCGGCAACCAAACAAGCTATGGCTCGTTTAGCTGCAGCAGCACCGTGTGATCTGATATTCACGGATGCTATGCCTTTATCAATTTCGAATAAAGAGATCCATTCCTATATTCACGGTGATTCACTCAGTATCAACATCGCTGCTGCCAGCATCATGGCAAAGGTCGTTCGTGATGAATTGATGATAACCTTTGATTCAGTCTATCCTGAATACGGATTCGCAAAACATAAAGGTTATCCGACTCCGTTTCATCTTGCGAATCTTGAGAAGTACGGCATTTGCCCGATACATCGCCGAAGTTATGCACCGGTAGCCAAAAAATTACAAACCCGACTCATATGAGTTGGCTTTTTTAATAGTACACAAAAGAATACAGGAGTTTGCATTAACGATTAATTTTTTTGCAATCTTGTAATTTGTAGAAGGTTTGATATAATATCTCAATACTGGCTTTGTTAACGAAATACTGATTTAAATCGACATAATAATAAGTAATATCGAAAACCCATTGATGATTGACAGAATAAACAAAATATGAGATAGATTAATAGTGAAAGTAATAAGATTGATTTTTTGAAACGGAGTAAACAAATGGATGAATTAGCTAAATATTTTAATGATTTAACCACAAGTGAACAGCGTGTATTTACGTATATTTACAATTCTCAAAAAGAAGTTGTTCAGATGAAAATAACTGACTTAGCTGATGCAACTTTTACTTCGAAAACGGTCATCATCAATATGGCTCAGAAACTAGGCTTTAGTGGATTTGCTGACTTGAAATATTACTTGCGATCCGGCACAAAATCTGTGACTCCGACTTTATCCTATGACGATCTTGAGTATTCACTAAAAGATAATATTGAAAAAACATTCAGTCTTATAAACGCAGAAACAATGAGATTAGTTACAAAACAAATTATCCGTGCCAAAACAGTTTATGTTGTGGCCAGAGGAACAAGTAAATCAGTTGGTTATCATCTTGAACATCTTCTTTTGACGATAGGAATTAAATGTGTTTTTCTAAAGGATTATAACTTGATCTCTATTGTCAGTAAGTCATTAGAATCAGATGAATGTGTAATTTTACTTTCGCTTTCAGGAAATACAGATAAAATGGTCGAAATAGCCAATATGGCAAAAGCCAGAGGTGCCAAATCTGTTTCATTGACTTCTTTCACAACAAATTCGTTAAGTAAAATTGCTGATTATAAAATTTACTGTTCAAGCGAAGATCCATTAACGAAAAACAATGATAGTATGTCGCGTATTGGAATGTTTATCATTGTAGAACTATTAGTTGCACAAATAAAACAAAGTCTTTAGTACACTCACCCGGTGTACTTTTTATTATATGACTTATGTCATTTGTTGCGACATAGAAAATCACTTACGTCTTTAGTCGCTCTATTTCAATTGTAAGAGGTTACATCTGATCTTAGAATTTAAATTGTAAAGGGAGGATTTCATATGTTCAAAAAACACAGTGAACAGGTTCAGAGATTTGGTCGATCATTATTGCTTCCTATTGGTGTAATGGCTCCGGTAGGGATGGTTCTAGGTATTGCCGGTGCATTCGTTCAGAGTTACATGATTGTCCGTTTTCCGATTTTGGGTAATTCGATCATCAATAATACATTGGTGAGTCTAAGAACGATAGCAAGTGTAATTTTTAACAACATACCGCTTTTATTCGCTATGGGTGTTGCCTATGGTATGTCTAAAAAAGACAAAGGAATTGCAGCATTTACTTCAGTAATCGGATATTTGGTTTTATTGACTACCATGAATGTGTACTTAAAGGTAACAGGCAAATTGGCACCGGCTGAAACCATTTCGCAAATGGGTCAAATCGTTGTTCTTGGTATTCAAACAATCAATGTCAATGTATTCGGGGGAATTATTGCTGGATTAGGTGCTGCTTGGGCTACCGATAAATTTTACAACCTTGAATTACCAATTTCGTTGGCATTCTTCGGAGGTAAGAAGTCAGTTCCAATAATCACAATGGGTATGATGATTCTCATTGGTTTATGTCTTCCTTATTTTTGGGGAATCTTCGTTTCCGGACTGACAAGTATTTCATTTCTTTTAATGAATAAAATATTCGGTCCATTTCTAAACTTAACAATTAACCGCATGTTGATCCCATTTGGCTTACATCATGTTTGGAATGCAATGATTCGATACACCGAAGTTGGAGGAACCTACCTAATCAACGGTAAAACATATACAGGTGTTCTCTCAGCGATGAATGAAATCTTGTTTAAATTAGGACCTTCGAGTGAGTATTGGAAACTAATGCCGTCATTGACTCGATTTGAAGCTCAGAATCAGATGGTAATCACAATGTTTGCTTTTCCGGCAATCGGCTTAGCTATCTACCGCACTGCGTATGCTGAAAACAAAAAACTTGTTAAAGGTCTGATGATAACATTGGTTTTGACAGCTATACTTGGAAACGTAACTGAACCGCTTGAGTTTTCCTTCTTGTTTATAGCACCGGTACTCTATGCGATCTATGCAGTTGTACTCGGCTTCTCTTCAGTAGCACTTGCTTTGATGGGAACTGCTGTTGGGTATATTCGTGGAACGGTCTTTGATTTTGCGATATTTGGATTGCTTTATGAACATTCCAATTGGATCAATATTATTATTGTAGGTATTATCGTTGCAGTTGTTATGTATTTTATATTCAAATGGTACATTCTGAAATTCGATATTAAAACACCCGGACGTGAAGAATCACCTTCATTGGATAATGTTCTGATTCGTGAAAGACGATATGATGAAATTGCAACGATCGTAGTAAAAGCACTTGGCGGGAAAGAAAATATCCTAAGTATTGAAAATTGTATCACTCGTTTAAGAATTGATTTGGGAGATATCAAATTAGTTGATCGAAAATTATTAGAAACTAGCGGATGCGCAGGAATATTCTTTCCGGCTCCAAAACATATTCATATCGTATACGGACCTCTTGTTGAATTTGTCAAAAATGCTGTTGACGAAGAGGTAAAGAAATAGAGGTAGATTGTATGAAAAAAAGTCATGTAATAACAATTTCAGGAGCCGGCAGCACTCGTGTGCCGGCTCTGGTAGGTACGCTTGTTGAATTTAAGGATAGATTTCCAGTTTCGAAATTTATTTTTTATGATATTGATAATGAAAGAACTAGTTTGACTGAAGCTTATATTAGATTGGTTTTGAAGAGTTTCTATATTGATTCTGA
>Ga0123338_10005421_pt1 | contig 10930 bp, 10 predicted proteins | sample grotaG_FD_89793 | JGI IMG/M metagenome (GOLD analysis project Ga0123338, IMG submission 89793) | Glacier valley bacterial and archeal communities from Borup Fiord, Nunavut, Canada, to study Microbial Dark Matter (Phase II) -... | ecosystem: Environmental > Aquatic > Freshwater > Ice > Glacier ...
CCGCACCAGGCCGCCGCGCTGCTCGCGGCCATGGGCCAGGAGCATGAGCGCGGCCTCGGCGGATGGCAGGCCGAGCTCGCGGAATGGCCGGCGCTCTTCATCGGCGCGCACGGCAGCGTCGCCGCGCTCGCCGATGCGGCTGCGGCCCTCGAAGTCGATGCGGCGCGCATGCGCGACAACATCGAGCGCCAGCACGGGGCCGTGTTTTCGGAAGCAGCAGCGGCGGTCGTCGCCGGTGCGGTCGGCAAGAGCGCGGCACACGCGCTGCTCGCCCGGTTGGCGGCGCAAGCGACGACCGCGAGCGGCGGCCTGCAGTCGCTGCTGGTCGATGCGGTGGCGAACGATGCGACGCTCGCCGCCGTCGACGCGAACGCGCTCGCGGCCGCGTTCGACATCGACGCCGCCGCGCGTCGGGCCGGCGCCATCGCGTCGGTCCAGCTCGACGCGCTCGAAGCGCGAATCAAGAACAACGGAGACGCACGATGAGCACCGACGACATCGCCGACGAGCGCATCGACGACTTCGAGCGCGGCGCGCGCAACCGCCGCGCCATGCTCGGCGACGAGTGGGTCGACAAGTCGCTCTCGGGCGCGACCGAGTTCAACGCCGACTTCCAGAGCCTGATCACGCGCTACGCGTGGCACGACATCTGGAGCCGGCCCGGCCTCGACCGCGAGACGCGGCGCCTGCTCGTGCTCGGCATGACGATGGGCATGGGTCGCTGGGAGGAGTTCGAGCTGCATTGCAGGGCCGCGATCCGCGGCGGCGTGCCGATCGAGAAGATCAAGGAGACGCTGCTGCAAGGCGCGATCTACTGCGGCGTGCCCGCGGCCAACACGGCGTTCAAGCTCGCCGGCGACATCCTCAAGGCCGAAGGCCGAGCGTCCGCCCCGAGCCCGCTCGCGACGCCGACGCGCGTCGTCGCGCACGACACCTTCAGCACGCCGCAGCTGCATGTCGCGGTCCAAGGCAGCGGCGCGCCGATCGTGCTCGCCCATGCGCTCGGCCTCGACCTGCACATGTGGGACGACTTCGCGTCGCGACTGGCCGCCGAGCACACCGTGCTGCGCTACGACCAGCGCGGCCACGGCCTGTCGGCCCGGCCGCCCGGTCCGTACGGGTTGGACGAGATGGTCGACGACGCGGCGCGCTTGATCCGCGAATGGGGCCGCAGGCCGATCGTCTGGATCGGCCTGTCGATGGGCGGCATGGTCGGGCAAGGGCTGGCGATCCGCCACCCCGAGCTGCTGCGCGGCGTCGTGCTCGCGAACACCGTGGCCCGCTATCCCGACGCGGCACGCGCGACCTGGGCGCAGCGCATCGCGGCGGTCGAGCACGGCGGCATGGCCGCGGTCGCCGACGCGGTCGTCGAGCGCTATCTGCACGCCGAGCACCGCGCCGCGCATCCCGACGAGGCGGCGGTCGTTCGCGCCCGTTTGCTGCGTACCGATCCGGCCGCGTACGTGGCCGCCTGCCATGCCGTCGCCGGCGTCGACTGGCTCGAGCGGCTGGCGACGATCCGCACGCCGACGCTCGTCATCGCCGGCGCACGCGATGCCGGCGCGACGCCCGAGATGGCGCGCGCGATCGCCGATCGCATCCCGGGCGCGACGCTTGAGGTGCTCGCCGACGCCTCGCACCTGAGCGTCGCCGAGGTGCCCGCGAAGTTCCTCGGCGCGGTATCGTCGTTCCTCGCCGGGCTGCCTGCCGCCTGAGCCCCTCGCGCCGAGTCGCGATCCACCGGACCGTCCCATGAGCAAAGCCTTCGCGTCGCAAGCCGACCTCGCCGACAAGGTCATCACCTTCACGCGCCTCTCCGACAACGCCTACGCGTACACGGCCGAGGGCGATCCGAACACCGGCATCGTGATCGGCGACGACGCCGTGATGGTGATCGACACGCAGGCGACGCCGGTGATGGCCGCGGACGTGATCCGGCGCATCCGCGAGATCACCGACAAGCCGATCAAGTACGTGGTGATGAGCCACTATCACGCGGTGCGCGTGCTCGGTGCGAGCGCTTATGTGAAAGAGGGCGCGAGCGAGATCATCGCCAGCGAAGACACGCGCGATCTGATCGTCGAGCGCGGTGCGGCCGACATGAAGAGCGAGATCGAGCGCTTCCCGCGCCTCTTTCGCGCCGTCGAGACGATCCCCGGGCTGACCTGGCCGACGATGACCTTCAGGGGCGAGATGACGGTCTGGCTCGGCAAGCTCGAGGTCAAGCTGATCCAGCTCGGCCGCGGCCACACCAAGGGCGACACGGTCGCGTGGCTGCCGCAGCAGAAGATCCTCTTCAGCGGCGACCTCGTCGAGTACGGCGCGACCGCATACGCCGGCGACGCTTACTTCAACGACTGGCCGACCACGCTCGACAAGGTCGAGGCGCTCGGCGCCGTCGCGATCGTGCCCGGCCGCGGCGCCGCGCTGACGACGCCCGCGATGTGCCGCGACGGCGTCGCGACGACGCGCGCCTTCATCCGCGATCTGTTCGCGAGCGTCAAGACCGGCGTCGCGAAGGGCCACGACCTGAAGCGCTGCTTCGCCGACACCGACGCCGTGCTGCGCCCGACCTATGGCGCGCAGTTCATCTATGAGCACTGCATGCCCTTCGACGTCTCGCGTGCCTACGACGAGGCGACCGAGCACCGCGACCCTCGCGTCTGGACGGCGGAGCGCGATCAGGCGATGTGGGCCTCGCTCGGATGAGCGGCCCGCTCGACTACCTCTCCGGCTTCGGCAACCAGCACTCGACCGAAGCACTGCCAGGAGCGCTGCCGGTCGGCCGCAACAGCCCGCAGCGCGCCGCGCACGGCCTCTTCGCCGAGCTATTGAGCGGCACCGCGTTCACCGCGCCGCGCGCCGCCAACCTGCGCACCTGGATGTACCGCAAGCATCCGTCGGTGCAGGCCGGACCGTTCACTCCGCTCGCGCATCCGCATCTCGTGTCGGGCGCTGCGGGCGGCGTCGCGATGCCGCCCGACCCGCTGCGCTGGAAGCCGCTGGCGATGCCGGTCGGCGACGTCGCCATCGACTTCATCGAAGGACTTCGCACCTGGGTCGTCAACGGCGACGTCGCGGCGCAGATCGGCATGGCAGCGCACCTCGTCGTCGCCAACCGCGCGATGACGCGCCGTGCGTTCGTCGATGCCGATGGCGAGATCCTGATCGTGCCGCAGCAAGGCCGTCTCGCGATCACGACCGAGCTCGGCCGCCTCGACGTCTCGCCCGGGGAGATCGCGCTGATCCCGCGCGGCATGGCGTGGAGCGTCGCACTGCCCGACGGCGCGGCGCGTGCCTACGTCTGCGAGAACTACGGCGCGCCGTTCCGCCTGCCCGAGCTCGGTCCGATCGGCTCGAACGGCCTGGCCAACGCGCGCGACTTCCTCGCCCCGGTCGCCGCCGTCGACGACACGCCGGGCGATTGGGAGCTCGTCAAGAAGTTCGACGGGCGCCTGTGGCGCGCGACGCTCGCGAGCTCTCCCTTCGACGTCGTCGCCTGGCACGGCAACCTCTCGCCCTACAAGTACGACACGGCGCGCTTCATGGTGATCGGCTCGATCAGCCACGACCATCCCGATCCGTCGATCTTCACCGTGCTCACCTCGCCGAGCGACACACCCGGCACGGCGAATTGCGACTTCGTGATCTTCCCGCCGCGCTGGCTCGTCGCCGAGGACACCTTCCGTCCGCCCTGGTACCACCGCAACGTGATGAGCGAGTTCATGGGGCTCGTCCACGGCCAGTACGACGCCAAGGAAGAAGGCTTCCTGCCCGGTGGCGCGAGCCTGCACAACTCGATGGTGCCGCACGGCCCCGACGCCGACGCCTTCGAGAAGGCGAGCGCGGCCGTGCTCGCACCGAAGAAGCTCGACGACACGCTCGCCTTCATGTTCGAGAGCCGCTGGCCGTTCCGGCCGACGGCCTTCGCGATGCAGGACGGCACCCTCGACACCGACTACGCACGTTGCTGGGCCGGTCTCGGCGCGGCGCGATGACATCACCTCAGGACACGACTCCATGAACGCACCCGACGCAGTGACACGATTCGGCAGCGGCCGCGCGGTGCCGCGGATCGAAGACGCAGCGCTCCTCGCCGGCAAGGGGCGGTTCGTCGACAACCTCGTCGTCGCCGACCAGGCGACCGTCGCCTTCCAGCGTTCGCCGTATGCGCACGCGCACATCGTCGCCGTCGACGCGACGGCCGCGCGCTCGATGCCCGGCGTGCTCGCGGTCTACACCGGCGCCGACCTCGTCTCCGCCGGCCTGAAGGCGATGTCGGCCAACGCCGGGTTCAAGCGCGCCGACGGTGTCGCCGCAGGCCCGGACCGCATGGCGCTCGCGCACGAGATGGCGCGCTTCGTCGGCGAGCCGGTGGTCGCGGTCGTCGCCACGTCGCGCGAGGCGGCGCGCGATGCGGTCGACAGCGTCGTCGTCGACTACGACGAGATCGCCGCGGTCACCGACGTCGTCGCCGCGACGACGACCGGCGCCGCCGCGATCGTGCCGAACGCGCCCGACAACATCGCCGCCGAGATGCGCCACGGCGACGCCGCGAAGACCGAAGCGGCGTTCGCGCGCGCGGCCGTGCGCATCGCGCTCGACCTCGTCAACCAGCGCGTCGCTCCGGTGTCGATGGAGCCGCGCAGCATCGCCGCATCGGTCGATCCGAAGAGCGGTCGGCTTCTCGTGCGGATCAGCAGCCAGATGCCGACCGGCGTCGCCGCGACCATCGCCGGCGCGCTGCCCGGCTTGGCGCAGACCGACGTCCACGTCCAGGTCGGCGACGTCGGCGGCGGCTTCGGCATGAAGACCGGGATCTATCCGGAGGATCTTGTCGTCGCGCACGCGGCACGCACGCTGAAGCGCGCCGTGCACTGGCAGGCCGATCGCAGTGAGGAGTTCCTGTCGGCCTCGCACGGCCGCGACGTCGTCAGCCGCGCCGAGCTCGCGCTCGACGCCGACGGCAAGGCGCTGGCGCTGCGCGTCCATTCGCTCTGCAATGTCGGCGCCTACGCGACGCCCGCCGGCGTCGCGATCCAGGTGCTGATCGGTCCGTGGGTCTCGACCAGCATCTACGACATCCCGACGATCGATCTGCACCTGAAGGCCGTGCTGACCAACACGACGCCGACCGGCCCGTACCGCGGCGCCGGCCGGCCCGAGGCGATCTACATCATGGAGCGGCTCTTCGACGCGGCCGCGCGCGAGATGAAGCTCGATCCGGCCGAGCTGCGCCGGCGCAACATGATCGCGCCCGGCAAGATGCCGTACACCAACGCCATCGGTCAGACCTACGACAGCGGCGCGTTCGAGAAGATCCTCGACCAGGGTCTCGCGCTCGCCGACTGGAAGGGCTTCGCCGCGCGGCGCGCCGCGACCGAGAAGACCGGCAAGCTGCGCGGCCGCGGCATCGCGACCTTCCTCGAATGGACGAGTGGCAATGCCTTCGAGGAGAAGGTGAGCATCGACGTCACGCCCGACGGGATGATCGAGATCTTCTCGGCGACGCAGGCGATGGGCCAGGGCATCGCGACGAGCTACGCGCAGCTCGCGGTCGACGTCTTCGGCGTGTCGATCGACAAGATCCGCATCGTCCAGGGCGACACCGATCGCGGCAACGGTTTCGGCAGCGCCGGCTCGCGCTCGCTGTTCACCGGCGGCTCTGCCGTGAAGGTCGCGTCCGAGCAGACCGTCGACCGCGGCCGCACGCTCGCCGGCGAGGCGCTCGAGGTCGCGCCGGCCGACATCGAGTACCGCGCCGGCCGCTTCTCGGTCGTCGGCACCGACGTCGGCATCGATCTCTTCGCGCTGGCCGGCAAGCAGCCCGACAAGCGCATTCACCTCGAGTCGGCGACGACCGCGGGCGGGCCGACGTGGCCGAACGCCTGCCACGTGTGCGAGATCGAGCTCGATCCGGACACGGGTGACGTCAAGGTCGTCTCGTACGCGTCGGTCAACGACATCGGCCGCGTCGTCAGCCCGACGATCGCGCGCGGCCAGGTCGAAGGCGGCGCGGTGCAGGGCATCGGCCAGGCGCTGTGCGAGCAGGTCGTCTACGACGCGGAGAGCAGCCAGCTCGTCACCGGCAGCTTCATGGACTACGCCGTGCCGCGTGCCGACGGCAGCAGCGGCTTTCGGACCGAGTTCGACACCTCGATCCCGTGCGCGCTCAACCCGCTGGGGGTCAAGGGCGTCGGCGAGCTGGGCACGATCGGCGCGACACCGGCGACCATGAACGCGATCATCGACGCGCTCGACCATGCCGGTCTCGGCCGGTCGGCGGAGACGCTCGCGATGCCGGCGACGCCGGAGCGCGTCTGGCGCGCGCTGCACGCACGGTCGGCGTAGGGCGCCACCGCTCGCGCCGCGACGGCCGCGTTTCGCGCCGTCCGCCAGCGCTTCGTCGCTTCACGCTCGCGGCCGCCCGGCGGCGCGGCGACATTGCAGCCATCGGTTGCCGTCGCGCACTTTTCCACCGGAGCCAGCCATGTTGATGCACATCCTCTCCTCGACGCCCACCTGGGTCTTCGTCCTCTTCGCCGTGCTGCTCGCCCTTGGCCTGCGCCAGACGCGGACGTTCCGCGCCGGCCTGACGCCGATCGCAATCCTGCCGGTGGCGATGAAGACGCTTGCCGTGGTCGGCGTTGTCTCCGCCTTCGGCGGCGCGTCGGTGGCGGTGGTCGCCTGGATCGCCGCCGCGGCGGTCGCGGCCGCCATCGTCCTGCGCCGGCCGCTTCCGGACTCGACCCGGTTCGACGCGTCGACCCGCACCTTCGAGATCACGGGCAGCGTCGTGCCGCTCGCCTTGATGATGGGTATCTTCTTCACCAAGTACGCCGTCGCCGTCCAACTCGCGATCCACCCCGCGCTCGCTCACCAGACCGACTTCGCGCTTGCCGTCGGCACGCTCTACGGTGCCTTCAGCGGCATCTTCGCGGCACGCGGGATCCGTCTCTGGATGCTGGCGCGGCGCCGAAGCCCGCGCGGCAACGCCAGCATCGCCGGCTCGGCGGCCGCGGCCTGAACGCGAGGATCGGCGCGCGGCCTCAGTAGTGGATGCTGCGCGGCACGCCGCCGCCCGCCGCGATCGCGTCGCCGTTGATGGCGATCGACTTCGGCGAGGCGAGGAAGACGACGACGCTGGCGACTTCCGAGGCCTCGACGAGATGGCGGATCGAGTTGCCGCCGGCCATCCGCGCGAGGATGTCGTCCTCGGTCTGGCCCTGCGCCTTCGCCTGTGCCCGCACGAGTCCCTCCGTGCGTTCGGTCCGGGTCAGTCCGGGATGGACGACGGTGACGTTGATGCCGGCCGGGCCGAGCTCGTCGGCCAGGTTCTTCGACAGCGCCGCGACCGCGACGTTGCGCATGCTGCCGACGGCGTTGCCCGACTGGCGCGCGGCGAGGCCGCTGACGTTGACGATCCGGCCCCAGCCGCGATCCTTCATGCCCGGCGCGACTTCGCGTGCGACGCGGATGTAGCCCATGACCTTGACGTCGATCTCGCGCTGCAGGAACTCGGCCGAGATGTCGGCGAGCTGCGGCGGCGCGGCGTAGCCGCCCGGCTCGGCCGCGGCGTTGATCAGGATGTCGATGCCGCCGCCGAGCGCGCGCACCGCGTCGGCCACGGCGCGTGCGACCTGCGCGTCGTCGGTGGTGTCGGCGACCACGGCCACGACCGTGCGGCCCGAGGCCTCGCGCAGCTCCTTGGCCGCCGCCTCGAGTCGCGCCGGATCGCGCGCCAGGATGGCGACGTCGGCGCCTTCGAGGGCCAGTGCCAGCGCGACCGCCTTGCCGATGCCGCGGCTGCCGCCGGTGACGAGCGCGCGCTTGCCTTGCAGTTCCAGATCCATGTCGTCTCGCGGTGGCAATCGTCAGGAATGCCATCGTAGGGCCTGTGAACGCTATGGGAGGGCTCGTGTGCAGAGATCACCCGAAGGGCAGGAGCTGGGCAGGCCGGAGGGCGGCCTTGCGCGCTCGTTGCGTGCCGAAGGCACACGGCCTCACACGCGCCTTGCTTCGCAGCCTGCGCAACTCCGGCGCGAGTTCTCCCATCGCGTTCCCAGACCCTGGGGCTTGCCGCCGCCCGAAGTGCTTCAGCGCGGATCGGGCGCGAAGCGAGGGAACGGATCGGGCATCGCGTACGTCGGCGCACGGCCGATCACGCCGGCGGCGACGAGGTTGGCGTAACTGTCGTAGCGCACCTGCACGACCTCCAACGGCTGCGTGCTCGCGCGCTCGAACGCCGTCTGCGTCGTCGGCGAATACTCGCGTTCGCCATGGCCGGTGCCGAGCTTGTCGGCCTTGGCGAACGAGTCGCGCTCGCGCTGCGCGGGCGACGGTGGCGCGGTCGCCGACGGAGCTGCTGCCCGATCGCTCGTGGCCGCATCGGCCGAAGCGCCGAGACGGCCGCTCGACTGCGCCGGGGCCTCGGCGCGGCGTTCGGGCTCGCGGCGGTCGCCGTCGTCGTCCTTGCGGCCCGATACCGACGGCTGCGGCTCGAACGGCCGCTGCATCGTCTGCGGCACGCGCTCGCGGAACACCGCGGCGCCGATGACGCCGACGTTGTCGGGCCGGTCGGTGCGTGCCGCGTAGGAGTCGGGCAGGGCGGTGAAGTAGAAGGCCGCCGCCTCGGTGTAGCTCTTGCGCCAGCCCGTGATCTCGGCCGACTGCCAGGGCGCGAGGACGTAGCCGGTCTGGCCGACGGCAGCCGTGTCGCCGCTGACGGCGTTGACGCCGTCGATCGACAGCACGACCAGCACGCGGCCCGGCGAGCGGTTGGTGAGGCGCACGGCGTAGCGGTCGCCCGGCCGCCCGGCAACCCAGGTCGCGCCGCGATGGCGCCAGGTCGAGAGCTGCTCCTGGCGGTCGCGGTCGACGATCTGGACATCGACGATCGAGCCGACTGCCTGCGCCGGCGGCGCGGCACAGGCGGCGAGCGTGGCGATGGCGAGGAGGGTGAGGACGAGGCGACGGGTCGGCATGGCGGTTCTCCGAACGAAGGGGTGACCTCCTCTTGAACGGCCGTCGACCGCAAACGGGGTGAACTGCTCGCGCCGCCGCTTGCGCCGTCGGCTATCGCTCCCCGGCCGCGCCCGGCGCGGGCGGCCAGAAGCAGCAGGTCGTCCAGGCCAGGCTCAGCGCTTCGTCGAGCACCGTCTTCGTCCCGTGACTGGTGCGCCACCAGTGCGCGAGGTCGTAGGTGCGCGGCGTCGCGGCGAGCATGCCGACATCGACCGAGGGGCCGAACGCGAGTCGGTACACGGCGCGCGAGCGGCGCGAGTGGACGCCGACCGAATAGACGTCGATCGCGTCGGGCGTCAGGCCTTCGCGCCGGATCCAGTCGCGGACGACGACGGCGCTGAGGAAGGTCCGGTCCTTCTCGGTCGGCGGTGAGGGCGCGATCGCGACGGGCACATCGGCCAGGCCGTGACGCCGGAGGTAGCCGGCGGCGCGCTCGGCGAAGGTCTTCGCGGTGCGCTCCTCGCGCCAGCTGTCGATCGGGCCGCCCGAAGTGACGATGCGCTCGTAGCCGCCGCGCCGGAAGGCGGCAGCGGCGTCGTCGAGCGAGTCTTCGTCGAGCCAGCCTTCGACGACAAGGACGCGGGCGCCGTGTCCGTCGCGTCCGTGCGCCAGCTCGTTGACGAACAGGAAACCGCCGACGGAGCGCGCCGCGAGGACGATCGCGGGCAAGGCGATGGCCGAGAGGAGCAGCGCGCCCCACACAGTCGGTAGCCAGACCGTTCGTCGGCGAAAGAGACGAGGCACGAGAGGGATCCTGGAAGCGCGAATCGCGACGGCCGGATTCTCACCGTGAACCTTCTCACGCGAGCCCCCCGCTTGGCGCTCCGCATCCCTGCGGGCGCGCCGATATCGAGCTCATGACGAAGACGCCGCAATTCATTCGCCCCGCCCTCGCTGCTCTGCTGGCCGCCCTGTCGGTCACATCGGCACACGCGATGCCCATCGCTGCGGGCAGCTACGTGAACACCGGCATGGGCGCGGAGTTCGCTTCGCCCTACGACAACCTCTCCATCGACGGTCGCACCTTCGACGTCGCGCTGACCGGCGCGCCGATGCAGGTGTCGCTGGCCGACTATTCGTTCGAGGTCGGCCCGAACTGCTACGGGTGCAGCCTGAAGCCGTCGTTCGACGCTCTGCTCGACGTCACCATCGGCGGCGTCACGCGCCAGATCGACCTGCCGTACGCCTGGAGCTCGACCGGTCCGAGCGACTCGCTCACCTTCGCGAGCGCCGCACCGGTCCGCTTCGACTTCGGCGACGGCAGCTCGATCCTGCTGGCGGTCGCCGACCTCGGCACTCTGACGAGCTCGGGCGACACCCTGCGCGGCCATCTCGACGCGACGCTGACGGTGACCGCGATTCCCGAGCCATCATCGTGGGCGCTGACCTTTGCCGGCCTCGGCGTCGTCGCCTGGGTCAGGCGCCGGCGTCGGCGCCGCTAAACCGTCGCCAGCGCGTCACTCCCCCGAGGGCTGTGGGGCGGGCGCGCCGAACGGCGTGAGCCGGTTGCGCGGGACCGAGGGCGTGCGCGTCGTCGACTTGCCGGCGCTTGTCGGCACCGTGGATGCGTCGGCGGTCGCCAGCGCGCGTGGACCGATCGCCGCGATCGCCAGCTTCGCCGCCGAGATCTCCTCGATCAACCGATCGATCTGCCCGGTCGGCCACGGCTCCTGCGCGTGGGCACGCGCCAGCTCATCCTTCAGGCGCTGGTGGCGCCCATTCAGTTGATCGAGGTCCATCCGCGCGCTCTCATGTTGCATTGCAGTATCTAACCCTTGCGTGACATCACGTGTAGGACGAGCCCCAATCACCATCTCGCGTCGATGCAACGAGACGTTTCTCGGCAAAAAGTCACGGGCTCGCGACTGAAGCAAGGAGTGGTGCCGGCGAGAAGAGTCGAACTCCC
>Ga0123338_10005422_pt1 | contig 10928 bp, 11 predicted proteins | sample grotaG_FD_89793 | JGI IMG/M metagenome (GOLD analysis project Ga0123338, IMG submission 89793) | Glacier valley bacterial and archeal communities from Borup Fiord, Nunavut, Canada, to study Microbial Dark Matter (Phase II) -... | ecosystem: Environmental > Aquatic > Freshwater > Ice > Glacier ...
GCACTGGTATGAAAGTAGCGAGCTTGAAAACATCCTGAATGTACAATATGCTTATGCCTTGCTCAAAATAGGGAATTATGAAAAAGCATTAAATATCTTTCATACTATAACCCTCGATTCAATAATGTCGCACCAAAAATTGTGGTTTTTAATGCATTATTATATACTTCAATCAGCCATATTTGAAATGAGTATGGAAGAAGATAAACGTAAAGCAACTCTTTATAAAGCGAATAAAATAGCAAGAGAGCAAGGGTTTATTTATTTTGTAAAGAAGATAGAAGCAATTGAAGAAAGGATGTTGGTTGGAATTTAAATTTTTAAAATCCATGCCCCTTTCCCCACTCCAAGCCTCATAGAACAGACCAATTGAAAAAAGGATGCGAGCATTGAATCCGTTAGCATTTTTTTTATAAAATTCACGTTTTTACATCTTAAGGTCGTTCTTTTAAAAATTAGTGAATTTGTTTATTTCTTCTAATTATTACTTTTGCCTAAATCTTTACTTTTTTTCGCGCTTAATTATTTTTTTAAATCTTCATGTTTTTACAATATCAACATTGTTTTTTGGTTGAATGGCTTTTCAAATTATTTATTAAAACCCAATTATGCAGTCGAAGTTTGACTGTCATATTCTATGACAATGAGCTAGATTACAAATATTTTTCTAACGCTACGCCTTAGAAAAATACTGTCCTTAGCATTTGATTTCCAATTAATTACATGGTCTAAAATATATCAAATTAACCTTATTTATTGCTAAAGCATAAATTAGGCTTATTTTGGCAAATTAATTTATTGTTATTACCTTGGGCAGGTTTTACTTTGGGTAAAAAACTGAATGATAAAATTGGGTCAGGTATTTTATTTTTTATAGAAAATATGTTTTTGGTAATTATATAGGGAACTGTGAAAAAAATTAAACTCGAAATATTAGGCCTTTCATCAAGTCAATCACAACAAGGATCATTTGCATTAGTTTTAGGAGAAGAAGCAGGTGGAAGGAGGTTGCCAATAATTATTGGAATGTTTGAAGCACAAGCTATTGCAATTGAAATTGAAAAAATAATCCCCAACAGACCAATGACACATGATCTTTTCAGGTCATTTGCGCAATCGTTTAAATTTTCAATTATTGAAATAATAATTTCTGATCTTAAAGAAGGTGTTTTTTTTGCAAAAATAGTTTGTACCGATGGTTTGAAGATGAATGAAATTGATGCAAGACCATCTGATGCAATTGCAATTGGTTTAAGATTTAATGTGCCAATTTATACTCACGAAAGTATAATGTCGGAAGCTGGAATAGTACTTACAGAAATGGATGAGGAGCAACCTATGGTTAAAAAAGAATCCAAAGCAATTAACCCTTCACCCAAAAAAACCGGAGAATCCCTCAAGGATTTATCTTTCGATCAACTTCAACAATTACTTAACGAAGCTTTGGAAAAAGAAGATTATGAACGTGCCGCAAAAGTAAGAGATGAAATGAATAAAAGAAATTGATAAATCTTTATTTATAAAATGTTTATTGTTTTATATAATTATCATTCATTTTCAGAAATTTTTAAGAAGGCGGGTTTTAAGGTTAATTTACTAGAATATTTTGATGAAACCGTAAATTTCCATGCTATTGATTGGAAAGAAGAAGATGGACTAGTAAGGAGATCAAAAAGGTTTGACGATAGAAATATAAATGAAGAATTAATTCATACCTCATTGATTATAGATGCAGTGAAACAAATCAAGATATAAAAGATTATATAAGAGTAAACCATTTTTCTTTAAGATTAATTAACTAATAGTTAAAATTTTAATTATTGTTGATTTTATTCTGATAAAGAATTATAAGCTTTATTTATTTCATTCTCAACCACTGAGAAGGTGCAATATCTGATTTATTATAAGGCTTATCTTTAAACCAAAATTCAGGCATTATAACAATTTTTTCTTTATTTGAATTTAACCAAGCCCCCCACCAACTAAAGGTACTGTTTGCAATAATATTATTTTTACAAATGCTCATTAAAAATAAATCTTCAATTTCAGTATTGCCTTCAACGAAATGAACATTTTCTTTCAATTTAAGATTATTTTTAACCCAGTGCATATCATCTGAAAATATAAAAAAAATTAAACTGTGATCTGTTTCTTTCAAATGTTTAATTGCATTATAATAATACTCTAAGGATAAGACACCATGAGATTTTGCAATAATAGGATGGGAATGATAATCGCCTCTCCTAATGTGCAATGAAACAGAATTAGAGTTTTGTATCAATTTTTGTTGATCACTTACATTAGTAATAATTGATGATTTAAAAGCCAAGTCTTTCCTTATTTCGACTTCAAAATCTTTAAAATATTTATCACTTTGCCAATAACCACCTAAATATAAATCATCATTAATTAAATTTTTTATAGTAGGATCATAATGAGTATAGCGCTCTTTTATATTTTTTTTTTTATGATAGGGCTTAAAAAAGTCAATTAAATGTCCTTTAAATGAATTAATTTCATTTGAAGAGGCATATTCAATATTTAAATTAAAATTAGTTAGTCCGAATTTACGATATTGTTTTTTATCAAAGTTCATTATATCAAGCTTCAAGGATGTTTGGTGTTGTAAGCTCAGAGACCTTCCAATAGCGTATTGAAACATTTGATTCCCCAGGCCAGACGTAATTCTACTTATTATCATTAGTTTAATAAAATTATAAAAGTAAATTTTATATTTGTTGCCTCAATTATAAATCAAAGATGATTAAAAATATAAAGCAAAAAGCTTGGTCCTTCTTCAATTTTAAAATCGGTACTAATATAGGTACGAGTAACTCAAGAAATAGAGAAGAATGGATTGAACGAACTTTAAAAAAAATCCCCAATGGCAGTAAAATATTAGATGCTGGTGCTGGTGAACTGCAGTTTAAAAAGTATTGTAATCACCTTAATTATACAAGTCAAGACTTTGCTCAATATGATGGCAAAGGAAATGATTCAGGTTTTCAAATTGGAGAATGGGATAATTCAAAATTGGATATTGTTTCTGATATTACTTCCATTCCTGTTGATAACGAAAGTTTTGATGCAATAATGTGCACAGAAGTTATCGAACATGTTCCTGATCCAATAGGGGCATTAAATGAGCTCTCTAGAATTTTAAAAAAAAATGGATTTTTATTAATAACGGCACCTTTTTGCTCAATGACCCACTTTGCACCATATCATTTTTGTACAGGTTTTAATAAATATTTTTATCAAAATCATTTAACCAGATTGGGTTATGAAATACTGGAACTAGAAGAAAATGGAGATTTTTACAATTATTTAGCTCAAGAAGTAAGAAGAATTAATTTTGTGTCAAAAAAATATTTGTTTCGAATGCCAAATATATTAGATAGGGTTGTACAAATATTGATGTTAAGACAACTCAATAAATTATCAAAAAACGGTCATTCATCAAAAGAATTATTATGCTACGGTTATCATATATTTGCAGTGAAGAAATAATTTTATATGAAATCATTATCAGAATTTATTAATAACAGCGAGCTTCAAATACAAGAAAAAAAATTATTAGAAATATTTAATCCAAATGATATCCTTACTATCATGGATATTGGGTCCTGTGAAGGAGAGAGCTCGATAAGATATTCAAAATTGTTTAGCAAAGCCAAAATTTATGCTTTTGAACCTCTTATAAAAAATTTCGAAAAATTAACTTTTAATATAAAGGAATACAATTGTAGCAATATTTTTCCTTTCCAACTTTGCCTATCAGATAAAGACGGGCAAGCAGATTTTTTCATTTCATCAGCCGAAAAAAAAAATACAGAAGTTAGTAATTGGGATTTTGGAAATAAAAGTAGTTCACTTTTGCAACCTGATAAAACCTTAGAAATATATAATTGGCTGGAATTTAAAGATAGAGAATTAGTTCGAACACAAACTTTAAATACATTCTGTAAACAAGAAAAATTGAATCAAGTTGACTTTATACATTTGGATGTGCAGGGAGCAGAGTTACTAGTTCTTAGCGGCGCAAACGAATTTTTAGAAAATCTGAAAACAATCTGGCTTGAAGTGGAGGTTATACCCCTATATAAAGATCAGCCTTTAAAAAAGGATATTGAAAAATTTTTAAAAGAAAATGGATTCTCAAAAATTATAGATACTGTGAATCATGTAAGTGGTGATCAATTTTGGATTAATATGGATTATTATATATCCATAATTGGTAAAAAAAATTATTATAAAGTAATGATTAAAATGGAATTAATTAATTTAAAAATAAATGCTTATATCAAAATAAAAAAAATTACAAGAAGGATAAAATTAGGTGAAAAATTTAAAAAGTTAATAAATTTAAAATGATTAGAATGGTTCCAAAACTTTCAATAATAGTTTGTACATACAATCGAGCTCATTTATTACTTAAAAGTTTAGAAGCACTCTTTAATCAAACTATCCCAAAAAATATATTTGAAATCATAATTGTAGACAACAATTCGAATGATAATACTAAAGAATTGTTGAAGCCCATTTTAAAAGCTAACGAAAATGTTAAGTATTTTTTAGAAGAACGCCAAGGGCTGAGCCATGCTCGTAATAGAGGCTTAAATGAAGCTGTTGGACAATTTATTGCCTATATTGATGATGATGCAAAGGCTATAGCTGATTGGGCAGGTATTATTATTGAAACTTTTGAAAAAATAAAGCCACAACCAATTTCTGTTGGAGGTAAATATCTTCCCTGGTACGAAGAAGTACCACCCAAATGGTTTGGTGATGATTTTGAAATAAGATCTTGGGGAGAAGAAATAGGGTTTTTGAATGGAAAATCAGAAAGACACGGTTTTTCAGGAAGTAATATGGCTTTTTTAAAAAGTATTTTAATAAAATATTCTGGATTTACTACTGATCCTGGAATTATGAGGAGAAATCTTGGAGAAGAAGTGGACTTAAATTTAAGGATTTATAACGATAATATAGAAAGGCGAAATTCAATTTTTTGGTACGATCCTAATTTAATAGTTTATCATTACACGCCAAAGAAAAATTTTGAATTAAATTATATTAAAAAAAGGTCTTTTAATGCTGGTATCTCAATGGCTTTCATAGAACAAAATAATTTTAATTTAAAACTTTTTTGTAAAAACTTAATTGCTTTATTTCTACAGCCAGTAGTATTGCTTAAAAATATTTTAGAATTTAAATTTCACTTAAAAACCAGTTTCATTAAATATGTTCAAAAAACAAACTATTTTAAGGGATACTTGGGAAAATGTTTAAATTTTTTAAAATAATTTTCTTTCATTAAAACTTGAAAGGTCTTGAATTGTAAAAGTTAATAAAAAAATGTTTCAAGTTATATATCAAATTTTTTTCGTACCTAATATAGTTTTTTATTAAAATACCTTCCTCAAAATCACCACTTTATTTAGTAGTGATAATTAATTAATAATTTAAGTGGGAATTGTAATTCGACAAAGTATAAAAGCAAGCATTGCCTCTTACATAGGCATAGGGATTGGTATAGTAAATACATTATTTATTTCATTACATTTTTTATCACCTAATCAGGTAGGACTAGTTGCTATTCTTTTTCAAGCATCGTCTTTTTTTGCAGCATTTGCACAATTGGGTAGCCCTTATGTTGCAGCTAAATTTTTTCCATACTTCCAAACTATGGAAAATAAAGGAAGGGGGTTTTTGTTTTTTCTTTTAAATTTTTCTCTTGCAGGATTTATAATTTTCAGCATTTTATTCTTTTGTTTTAAAACACAATTACTGAATCTTTTTGATGAAGGGAAATCCCCTTTACTAATTAAATATGCAGGTTTTCTTTTACCATTCACATTTTTTTTAGTTTTTCAGTCTTTTTTAGAATCTTATTGCAGGATTCATTCTAGAATCGTTGTCCCTTCCATTATAAGAGAAATAGGATTAAGAATATTTAATGCCATTCTAATATTCTTGTATGGGTTTAATTTTATAAGCTTTCATTCATTTATTTTTTTGTTGATTGGTTCTTATGGTTTAGCAGTTTTATTTTTAATTATATACATAAAATGGTTAGGTAAACTTTATTTAAAGCCTGATTTTTCACCCAATAATGTTAAGTACTTCAAAGAGATGATTATTTTTGGAATAATCATTGTATTGGGAGGTTTAGGATCCAACGTTGCAACAAGGATTGATAGCATGATGCTGTCGCAAATGAAAGGAGAGAGCTTTGTGGCCATATATTTGATTGCAATGTTTATGGCTCAGGTAATTGAAATGCCACAAAGAGTGGTTGCACAAATATCAACTCCTATAATTTCTAAAGCTTGGAAGGACAATCAAATTTTTAATGTTGAAGAAATTTATAAAAAATCTGCAACTAATTTATTAATAATCGGTATTTTACTTTTTCTTTTAATATGGTGTAATATTGATGAAATATTTTTTTTAACCCCAAAATCAGAGATTTATAAACAAGGTAAAACTGTTGTATTATGCTTGGGTATTGCTAAAATTTTCGACATGGGTTCTGGCCTGCATTCCGAAATTATACAATATTCTAAATATTTTAATTTCACCATTTTAACTGTTATTTTACTCGCTATATTAACAATAATTTCAAATCTCATATTTATTCCAAAATATGGTGTCGATGGCGCAGGGTATGCTTATTTAATTTCATATTCAATTTACGCAATTATTAAAATCATCTTTTTATGGGTAAAATATAAGATACATCCATTTACAAAATCCACATTATTAATAGTTATTTTATCATGTTCAATTTTTTTATTAAGTTATTTATTTCATTTTAATTCTATTTCAAAATTGTCAGCACTTATTAGTATTTTCATACATAGTTTGTTCATAACTTCTATATTTGGTTTTAGCATTTATAAATTAAAGATTTCGCCAGAAGTAAATAATATTGTAGATATAGGATTGGATATTTTGAAAAAAAAGTTGAAAGTTTATTAATTAGCCATATTTCAATTAATTTTGTAAAATAATTTATCATATATTTTTTATAAAGTACCATGTTCGATAATTTAAGTAATAATTTAAATCAGGCTTTTCGTACTTTAAAAGGGAAGGGCAGGATTACAGATATTAATGTTGCAACTACAGTTAAAGAAATTCGCAAAGCTCTTTTAGAGGCTGATGTAAATTATAAGGTTGCCAAAGAAATAACAGATAGGATTAAAGAAAATGCACTGGGGCAAAAAATTCTAATTGCTGTTGAACCAGGTCAAATGCTTACGAAAATAACTCAGGATGAACTGAGTGAATTGATGGGTGGTACTTCTCAAAGCATAAATGTAAAAGGAGATCCAGCCGTAATTTTAATAGCAGGTTTGCAAGGTTCAGGAAAAACAACTTTTTCTGGTAAACTAGCTTCTTATTTAAAAAAACAAAATAAAAATATATTATTAGTTGCATGTGATATTTACAGACCAGCAGCTATTGATCAATTAAAAGTTTTAGGGCAACAGGTAGGAGTAGATGTATATGCTGAACCAGAAAACAAAAATGCTGTTGAAATTGCTTTAAATGCCATAAAGTTTGCTAAAACCAATAATAAAAAAGTTGTTATTGTAGATACTGCAGGTAGACTAGCGATTGATGAAGAGATGATGAAAGAGATTGAGGCAGTTAAAAAAGCTTTAAATCCTTCCGAAACTTTATTTGTTGTAGATGCAATGACAGGGCAGGATGCTGTAAATACTGCCAAAACTTTTAATGAAAGATTAAATTTTGATGGAGTTGTTTTAACCAAGTTAGATGGCGATACTCGTGGTGGAGCTGCCTTATCTATTCGTGCCGTGGTTGAAAAGCCAATTAAATTTATCAGTACAGGTGAAAAGATGGAAGCAATCGATCTTTTTCACCCTGATAGGATGGCAAGCAGAATTTTAGGGATGGGTGATGTAGTGAGTTTGGTTGAAAAAGCTCAACAAGCATTTGATGAGGATGAAGCTAAAAGACTTGAAAAAAGAATTCGCAAAAATCAATTTAATTTTGAAGATTATCTTTCTCAACTTCAGCAAATAAAAAAGATGGGAAGTTTGCAGGATATTATGAAAATGATTCCCGGAGTTAGCCAAATGGTAAAAGATGTTGAAATTAGCGATGATGCACTTAGGCCTATGGAATCAATTATTCAATCTATGACAATAAAAGAACGCCAAGATCCCGAATTGATTGACAACAGTAGAAGAAAACGCATTGCTGCAGGTAGTGGAAGAACAGTGCAAGATGTAAACCAAGTAATAAAACATTTTGATCAAATGCGGAAAATGATGAAAAGCATGAACAAAGCTTCTCAGAATAAACGTGGATTTAATCCTTTCGCCAAATAATTAAACAGAATGAACTTAATATAGCTGGAATAGATTTTTAAGTAAAATTCTCTTTTCAATTATAATATGCTTCTCTGCTTTAAAACCTATGATATTTAGTATTTTAATTACTGTATTTCTAATTTTATTAAATGGATTTTTTGTTGCTGCAGAATTTGCAATTGTAAAAGTTCGATTTTCGCAAATCGAATTGATGGCAAAATCTGGAAATAAATTAGCTAAAATTACCAAAGGGATTTTAATTAAACTTGATGCCTATCTTTCAGCAACACAATTAGGTATTACCATTGCCAGCTTAGGCTTGGGTTTTGTTGGTGAAAAACTTTTTGATGGATTATTGTTAGACCTTTTCCATTATTATAATTTAACTCACTTTATATCTTACTCAGATACTATAGCCACTTTTCTGGCTATTTTTATTTTAACTGTGTTACATGTAGTTTTTGGCGAATTAGCTCCGAAATCACTTGCCTTACAAAAATCTGAAGCAGTTTCTCTAGCAGTTGCATATCCTTTAAAAGGTTTTTATATTGTTTTTAAACCATTAATTTCTTTAATGAATGCAATGGCCAACCTAGTAGTAAGAGCTTTCGGAATTCAAGCTGTTGAAGGTCATGAAGTACATTCACCTGAAGAATTAAAACTTCTAGTGCAACAAGGTAAAGAAAGTGGGTCAATAGAAACTGCTAATTATGAAATAATAAGAAATGCATTTGATTTTTCTGATCGGTCGGCAAAGCAAGTAATGGTTCCAAGAACTCAAATAATGGCCTTGAATGTTGATTTAGCAGATGAGGCTGCCATTGATAAATTAATTGAAGAAGGTTATTCAAGAATGCCAGTTTTTAAAGATTCCTTAGATAATATCCTCGGTCAGATATATGTAAAAGATATTTTAGGGATCATACGGAAGAATATAAATTTTGAATTAAAAAGTAATATCAGGCCGGTAAGTTTTGTATATCAAAATCAAAAAGTTACTAAACTACTGCGGCAATTTCAACGTGATAGAATTCATATGGCTATTGTAATTGATGAATATGGTGGGACATTAGGAATTATTACAATGGAGGATATTATGGAAGAATTGGTTGGTGAAATACAAGATGAATATGATAATGAGGTTCCGATTGTTGAAAAGCAAGATGATCATACCTTTAAAGTTTTAGCATCCGCCCCTATTGCAGATTTAAATGAATATTTACCAAGGCCATTAACAGAAAGAAAAGAATATGATACTTTGGCAGGCTTACTTGCTTTTGAGCTCGATAGAATACCAAATTTAAATGAAAAAATTACTTTTGAAGAATACGAATTCACAGCCTTAAAACGAACGAGAAGCCGCTTGCAACTTGTTTTGATTAAAGATTTATTATTTGATGCGCCAATTGAAGATGATGATTTAGAAAAATAATTTTTTTTATTTCTGTACCATTTTCCAAACTACAAAACTCCATCCCATTATCATTAATAAACCACCGATTGGGGTAATGGCACCAAGCCATTTCATATTTGTCAAACACAAAATATATAACGACCCAGAAAAGATAATAACTCCTGTTAATATTAAGTATCCTGCTGCATTAAAATTTTTATCAGGAAATTGATTGGATAAAATGCCAATAATTAATAACCCAAAGGCATGGTAAAAATGATATTTAACAGCGGTATCAAAAGTGTCAGTTCTATTATAATTTATTAATATATCTTTTAAAGCATGTGCTCCAAAAGCTCCAAATATTACTCCTAAACCTGCTAAAATACCACCGATTATTATAAATTGTTTTTGCATAATTTTTATTTTTACGTGCTTCCAAATAACGAACTGCCAACTCTTATTAAGGTACTTCCTTCTTCCAATGCAATTTCATAATCACTGCTCATCCCCATCGAAATTTCCTTTAAATCTACATTTGAAAGTTTTATTTTCAATTTTAATTCATCAAAAAAGGATTTCAAACTTTTAAATTCTGTTCGTATTTGATCGATATTGTTAGTATTAGTTGCCATTCCCATTAAACCAACAATCTTTATATTTTTCAATTCTGCAAATTCTTTATTGTTTAACAACTCTTTGGCTTCATTTACATCCAATCCAAATTTTGTGTCTTCCTGAGCGATATAAATTTGTATTAGGCAATCTATTATTCTATTATTTATTTGCGCTTGTTTATTTACTTCTTGTAAAAGTTTAAAGCTATCTATAGAGTGTATCAATGATACAAAAGGTGCAATATATTTTACTTTATTGCTTTGTAAATGACCAATTAAATGCCATTGAATATCTTTTGGTAAAGTTTCTGCTTTTGAAACCAATTCCTGAACTTTATTTTCTCCAAAAAATCTTTGTCCAATGTTATATGCTTCCTGAATTAATTCAACAGGTTTGGTTTTACTTACTGCAACTAAATGGCAATTATAATTTTTAATTTTATTTTTAAAGAAATTGAAATTTTCAGTAATACTTGTCATTGAATTTACGCTGAATTAATTTATGTAAAAATAAAGTGTTTTAATTTAAAAAAATAAAAATATCAAAATAACGATATTGATATTTAGATA
>Ga0123338_10005428_pt1 | contig 10920 bp, 9 predicted proteins | sample grotaG_FD_89793 | JGI IMG/M metagenome (GOLD analysis project Ga0123338, IMG submission 89793) | Glacier valley bacterial and archeal communities from Borup Fiord, Nunavut, Canada, to study Microbial Dark Matter (Phase II) -... | ecosystem: Environmental > Aquatic > Freshwater > Ice > Glacier ...
ACCAACCGACCCGATCGGCTGATTCGGTACTGGCAGATCGCTCCATGAGAACACGATACATACGCGAAACGACCGTTCGGATGCAGGCTAACGCTCATCGGATGGCTGTGCGCTGGCGTCTTGAAGGGTTCGAGTGGCCGGAGTCGCCGCTCTTTTCCGGCGATTTTGCTCCTTCGCCCGATGCGGTACTGCCTGGCATAGTAGGAGTCTTGAACTGAGTAGACAAACCTGCCATTAAGGGATAAGGCGATTGAACGGTCGTTTTCGTCTTTGACCGGCGAAGTGCGTGAACCGAGTCTAACTCGGGAGAGCTTATGGCTGGATGTCGGCTCGATGATTTCTGCCGCACGTTGTGGAAAATAGCGAAAGTGCAGCGCATGGGTTCTGGCATGCACACGACGGGGCGGCGTGGATTCGCTGCCTGCCGCAGCAAGCGGAACCATAAGCGTCGCCAGTAACAGACAAAAATAGCTGACATTCATGCCGGTCAAAGTCTCGCTCCAGTCCATAATCTACGTCTTACGAACCGCGCACTACAGGCTGCGCATTACGAGGCTGAGACTCTTGCCTTCGAGTTTGGTGGTGTCGGGGAACTCGAAACGGTTGCCGTCGGCATCGGTCACGATCACGCGCGTCGGTGAAAGCTCCTGCAGATTATCGCGCAGGCTGCGCACGACAATCTCTTTCTCGCCACGATCGGTCTCGACGGTCCAGTAGACGGTTCCGAACTCCTCACGGACATTGATCACCCGCTCGATCACCGGCACGAAATAGCGTTTCTCCAGCTCTTCTTCGATGATCTGGCGCGATTCGTGGTCGAGTTCATCGGGATCATGCAGCATCCCAATGTCCTTGCCGCCGCCATCGAGGAAGCCCAGATAGTGATCAGGATCTGAGAGCGGAAAGGCGCGCGCAACGGCGATCTTGCTCCAGGACCGGTCGTCTTCCAGCGTCATACGTGTGACGCCCGCCACCCGATAGACCCGCATTCGCTTCGGATCGAGAACGCGCAGCTCGAAAGAGGCGGGGTTGGTCACATCGTCGTCATCGGTCGCGAGGGCAGGCGACCCTGAGTCGGTTATGGTAATGTCGTTCACTTCGTCTGTCATTGTTCGACCTTTTTACTGTCTTTTCACTGTTTCACCATGGTTCATCCGACCATGATTCGTTCGACCTTTTTACTGTTTCACCATGGTTCGTTCGACTTTTCAGAGCAGAGCATGTGAGAGCGATCCGCCATGGATCATTCCTCGACTCGTATCCAGTTGGATACCTCGACGACGACTGGCAGTTTGGAAATGATCGCGAGCGCCTGCTGAATGTTGCGCCCTGGCGATTCGTGCATCAGCCAGACGATATTCGTCTGCTTGCCGAGGATCGTTTTCTGGATCATTGCCTCGATATTGATGCTGAAGTCGCCGAACACGCCCGCGATCGCCGCGAGTACCTTCGGGCGATCCTGGACTACCATTCGTATATAGTGGCGTGTCACGACTTCGTCGATCGACTGTATGGATTTCGTCTCGAAACAGGTACAGGAGACGCGCCCGGTCGAGCCAAACCGCAGATTGCGGCAGACATCGATGATATCGCCGACGACCGCGCTGCCCGTCGGACCGCTGCCCGCGCCTCTGCCGTAAAACATCACATCTCCGACGGAATCGCCCTTGACCAGCACGGCATTATAGACGTCATTGGTCGCGGCGAGCGGATGATTTTTTGGCAGTAAAACCGGATGTACACGTACCTGCATCTGATCGCTGCCGACGCGCTTTGCAATGCCGACCAGCTTGAGGATATAGCCCAGTTCGTCCGCATACTGGATGTCTTCGGCGGCGATGCGCGTGATGCCCTCGACGTAAACCTCGGCGACATCGACGCGGCTCGTGAAGGCGATTGAGGCGAGGATCGCGATTTTATACTGTGCGTCGAAGCCTCCGATATCGCTCGTGGGGTCGGCTTCCGCATAGCCATGCGCCTGCGCTTCCGCGAGTACATCGGCGAAATCGGCGTGTTCGCGGGTCATTTTCGTCAGGATATAGTTCGTGGTGCCGTTGATAATGCCCAGCACCTCCATCACTTTGTTGCCCGCCAGCCCGTTTTTCATCGGCTGAATGATCGGTATACCGCCCGCAACGCTGCCTTCGAACTGGAAATCTAGGCGTCGCCGCGCCGCCTCCTCCATCAGAACGTGCCCCTGTCGGGCGATCATCTCTTTGTTGGCAGTCACGACCTGTTTGCCGTTTTTGAGAGCGCGAAGCACATAACTGTGTGCGGGATCGATGCCGCCGATCAGCTCGCATACGATGTCGATATCGGGGTCGTCGAGAATGTCGGAAGCGTTGGTAGTGAGGAGAGCACGGTCGACCGTGACGGCGCGGGGCTTGTCGATATTGCGGACGGCGATGCGCTTGATGACGAACGGCAGACCGATCTTTTGTTCGATTTCGGCACGATTGCTTTCGAGCAGCGCAACGGCTCCGGAGCCGACGACACCCAGTCCGAGTATTCCGATTTCGATCCGTTTCTTATCCCAGATTTTGTTTTCGACTGTCGCTGCGGAACCTTCCATACTGCTCCTGACTGCTATGTGTTTATCCGAGTTCATCAAACCAAAATCGATTACGCGTCTTTGCGGAGCACGAACAGCGGCGCCTGTGCCTGCACCAACTGCCCGTCGTGCGCGGGGATCGCAATGATCATGCCGGACTGTTCGGCTTTGAATTCAGAGAAGACTTTCATTGCTTCGATGATACCGACCGTCTGCCCGACGCTGATATGGTCGCCGATATGGACGAGCGGTGGCGCGCCGGGCTTCTCGGCGCGGTAGAAAATGCCCATCATCGGCGACTCGAGAATGACCTGGTCTTTGGCGGACGCAGGGGACGGGGGCGGCGTGATCGCTCTGGCGCGAAGGGGAGCGGACGGTGTCGTCGTCGCAGATGCTGGTGCAGCAGCGAACTCACGCGGGGGCTTGTCGGCACGCGGTCCGCGAATCCGCAGATAGCGACCCTCTTCCTCATGAATCAGCTCGGAAAGCTCGCCTGCCTCGACCAGTGCGATCAGCCGCGCTATTTCCTCCAGTTCGAAACCGAGTATCGCCATGCGGCGTAGTATCCTAATTCCGGCAGTGGGGGTAGGGTGATTTACTCCATGCCAGTTCTCTCTAAAAGTTATGAATGACGTAAATCGTGTAATAGGTCAGATTGTTGCAACAGCGAGCTGTGGACAGCAAAACAGGTGGATACAGATGGTTACAGGCACACCAAAACCGGCTCGACACGAACCGCAGTATACCTATGTCTCTGCAGGAGTGTCAAGCCGGAAGGAAGTGCTGATCATTAGCAAAAGCTGACAGGATGTGCATTCTCTTCCAGCCGTTGCATTTTCTTTCCAAGTAGGGTGTTGGGAGCTGATGACGGGACTGACTTAGATGTGCATGCGGGTCAGGACGCCCTCGAAAGAAGTATCGACGTTATCGTCGCCGCACACGTACCGCCACAGTTTGGAACGCTCGACGTTTTCGGCGCGCCCCATTTCGCCCTGCCAGTCATGCTTGAATGCCCCGACGATGCGCCGCGCCTCGGGATCATCGTAACCTTCCGTGTTGAACAGCCCACGCTGCTCTTCACCGGTGCGAAGGCGAAGCTTGAACATATAGCGCGTCTTGTCGGTGTAGTTTGGCTGTGCGCAGTGCCAGAGCGCCTGATGCAGGAACGCGATCGTGCCGGCTTTGCCGATCAACTGCCGCTGCCCGACGATGTTTTTATAGCGACCGATGCTTGCGTTGCTGGTGCGGCGCATATGCGAACCCGGCAGGATCAGTGTGGGTCCCATCTCCTGCGGTGCGTCGTGCGAGAAATACATCGCCTGAATATCGAATGCAAGCGGGCGGGCATCGATGATCGAGTCGGCATGCCAGACCTGTGCCTTGTGGTTCTGAGGGCCGACGATGTGCAGCGCCGAGTGATCGTAAAACGGGCTTGTGCCGACGAGACTCTGCAGAATGCCGCGCACCGGCAGCCAGTCGAAGACCGCGCGAGTCGCTTCCGACTGCTGCCAGTGCCCATTTCCGGATGTCTGATCGGCGTAGACCGCCTCGTTCATCTCCTGCGGCACAAAGCCGTCGAACATCAGATACCCGTCCTGGACGAACTGAGCCATCTGCTTCGCGGTCAGTAGATGCTCTTTGCCGACGCTCTGTGACGCGCCCGAATCGGAATCGGCTGCATTCGTTTGTTCGATCGTATTGTTGAGGACTGCACTAGCCATCGATCTCCACCTTTCTCTCGAGAACGTACTCATAGGGCAGATGACCGACTTCATGCTCCTGCCCGCGCACATAGTAAGGAAGCTGCGCCAACTGCAGCACGAACCATCCGTCCCGCATTGCCGCCAGCACGGAGCGGTACGGCGGCTTTTCCTGATCGCCCGACTGCATCTGCCGGGTTTCCGCCGGAGCCGCGCCATCGTACAAAGCCCAGGCAACGGTGTTGGTATCCAGTTCCGGCTCGCTAAGATGCAGAATCAGTATCTGCTGTCGTAATTGAGGCATACTTTTTATCTGCTCCATATCGAATTTGACCTCACCTGTTCTGTCCTCACCCCCAGCACCCTTCTCTCGAAGCTTAGGATCTGTAAATATATAACTTCCCGACTCAGGAGGGCGCAGCAAGCAGCGCCCCTACAAATGCCCGGGAGATTATTCTTTTACAGTCCCTTAGGAAGGGGATACGCCGTTTTGGAAACGGGCGGAGTAATTCACCGTTTTGGGAAGCGGGGAGGCAGCACATTTTACTAACGGCGCGGCGACCCGGCTGCATTCGCGGAAGTGCGTTTCTGATAGACACGGATGTAATCGATGTCCATCGACGCAGGAAAAACGGTCGCCGCATCGGGCAAGCCGGGCCAGTCTCCGCCGACAGCAAGGTTCGCGATTACGTACATCGGTTCCTGCGGGATATGTCGGTCTGTGCGATATCTTTCTTTACTATCGACATACCAGAGCAGTTCCGTCGGCGTCCATTCGAGCGCGAACGTGTGGAAATCGGCGGAGAAGTCGGGACCCGTGTACGAATCGCCCTTGCCATCGTGAACGCCGTCAACCGGTTTCCAGTGATTCGTCAGATACACTTTGTTCGGCTCGTGCCCCAGAATTTCTAGAATATCGATTTCGGGTGGCCAGGCTTTGGTCTCGGGCAGCAGCCAGAACGCGGGCCACATCCCCTTGCCCTTCGGGAACTTCATCCGTATCTCGAACCATCCGTACCGCTGCGCGAACTTGCCGTAGGAGGCGATCATACCCGAGGTGTAGGGCATGCCGCCCATCGTGCGCTTCTGCGCTTTGAGCTTCAGCTCGCCTCCGGTGACGACATAGCCATCGGGCGCGTAGTACTGCTGCTCGCCGTTGCTGTGCGTGCGATTATTGTCCGGGTAGGAGTCGATCCATTTCGTCGTGTCGAGTTTGCTGCCGTTGAACTCGTCCGACCAGGCAAGCGTATAGCCTTTCTTGCGCGGGTCGATGACGGGCAGGTTTTCGTTCGGCTTCTGGACGCTCGCGAAGTGCTGCACGCCGCTCTCGACCTGAAAGCCGAGGGCACGCGCCGTCTGAGCATCGATCGCGCGTTTGCCGTCTTTCTCCTGTGCCAGACCGAAGTCGCCATCGTAGTCCCATACCGCCCAGCCGATGCCGTATTTTTCGAGCAGGGTGCGCGTTAGCAACAGCCAGGTCAGACGGTCGGAAGGAGGGGCGACAAGACGTCTAACACCGAACTCATTGCAGGTGAGGTGAACTTTATACGCGGCTGCCCAGTCGGCTGTGCGCTTGATCAGCCCTTCCACTTTTGCCGCGTCCCAGTTGTTCGACCCGTAAAACTCGACTTCGCTCCTGCCATCGGCGTCGATTTTCGGCAGAACAGGTGCAACTGCCGCCGGACTCGACGGAAAGGGAACGTCGTGAAAGTGGCGCAGTTTCTCCCAGCCCGCCGTCTCGCCCTGCCGCGTGAAAGCGAGAGGTTCGTAGAAATGGAAGTTGTAGACGACGTTCGGATCGGATACCGGCATGATCTTTTCAAGCGCCCCGACCTGTGACCACTCCTGCTCGACGACGCGCAGATTGGCATCCGCGATCAGCGTATGACGCGGTGCGCCTTTGCGCATCGCTGCCAGCATATCCGCCTGAATCGGGTTCCATTTCTCGGCGGTTTCGACTGCGGGTTCGTTGGCAGTTTCGAGAAAAACATAGTCGGGGTCGGTCGCGCTCAGGTGGGCGGCGAGTGTCTGCCAGAAGGTCGCGAACTTCGTGGCAAAGGCTGGACTCGTCCAGAGGCGCGGCGAGACATCGAAGAGCGCAACGACGATACCCAGCTTCTCTTTTGATGCCAAAGCGATGATCTGGTCGAGCCGTTTGAGGTTCACGGTGTCGAGACGATCAGGACTGGTTTCGTCGAACAGCAGGTCGGCGCTGACCGGCAGCCGCAGGTGGCGCACCCCGATCGAGCGCAGCAGCTTCATGTCTTCCTCGCCATAACTCTGCTTATAGCCGCCCCGCAACCAGACGGACATATTGACGCCATGGGACAATCGTGCAAGTCGTGTGGCAGAAATGGCGTCTGCTCGCACCGACATCTGTCCTGCCAGCACCATCCCAATCGCCATTAAAAGGCAGGCGATTCCCAATAATCTGCGCTGTCCATTTTTTTTGAATATGTGCGTACCACACGTCATGATGCCGTTCCTTTCATAAAAACACCTCAGTTCAGAGCCTCTCGTTCTCAGGGAGGCGAACTCTTTAGGGGTAGGTATTTGCCGAGAAGCTCGCTCGGCTCATCTCAAGCGTTACGCAGAGGAGGGCAAAAACAGGGCATTTTCTGCCTGAAAACCCAAATATCTATCCCTGTGAACTCCAACCCCCTCCTTCGTAAGGAGGGAGAGAGAGTACACTTGCTATCAGCTTTTACCGGAGGGCGGACACGAAAGCTGAATGTTCACGATTCAGTATCCATATTTTTCTATGTTTTCGAGGACTTACGTAACGGCGCAACTATTTCATCGCGGTTTTGGTAGGCGATCACCAGCCCGCCGATGACGATCAGCAAGACAAAAATACCACTGAGCAGCCGAACGCCAGGCGGCGCGTTGAGCGGTAAAAGCGTCGAGAAGCCTTTACCATCGAAAAAAAGTCTTCCCAGCCAGTAGCCGAACAGACAGTTGACTATGACAAAATGACCGTAGGATTGTGACGGAAAAGTGAGTTTCCGCTGCGAAGCAAACTGCTGAAGATTCGGAGAGAGCGATGTCAAACGGCGCCGTATCAGCCATGGGAAAAGGCTGCCTGGAGACCGATTTAGCAGCAGTAGTGTGCCCAGATACGGTGGCAGCGTGAAGAGCGTCGCCTCGATCGCATTGAGACCGAGCGCCCTCAGCGCCAGCCAGAAAGTGACTGTCAGCAGCACCAGCACCAGTGCGAGCAAGTTGCGACCGACCGAGGTTCTTTCTCCGAACAGCAGAAAACTATCCAGTTGATTGACGAGATTCGTTCGCGGCTTTTCCTGTGCGGGAGCAAGTTTTGCCGCGTTGTACATACATTCGACGGCTTTGCGCCGTTTCCCACGCGCCGCGAGCGCGAGCGCGAGGTTGTTCATCGCCGCATACGAAGTCGGGCAGACCTGCAGGGCGCTGCGGCAGTACTGCTCGGCGAGCGCCCATTTTCGCTGGCGCAGTGTGAGCAGGCTGAGCGTGATGAAAGCGTCTTCGTGGCCCGGCGCGAGCTGTTTGAGCTTGACTGCCGTGCGATCGGCGGCTTTCAGGTCTTTGTTCGCCATCTCCGCCTGCGTGAGCACCATCCACGTCATATATTGCTCGGGCGACAGGGCGACCGCTTCGCGTGCCGGAGCAAGCGCCTCCGCTGTGCGACCGAGTTTTTGCAGCGCGAGACTGCGCAGGCGGAACGCCCATTCCGAATGCGGATCGCTCTCGATCGCAAGGTTGGCATATCGCAGGCTCTCGATAAAATCGTCGAGATGATAGAAGGCGAGCGACAACTGGCAGAGGATGCGATCGTCGTCGGGCGCGATCCGCAGCGCCTGCATCAGCACGGCGACGGCCTCGCGATCCCGGTCGATTTCGACCAGCATCCGCGCTCGTTCCTTTAATGATCTGAGTTCTTGAATGTCGTTCATTTACGGTATATGGCTGAGCTTAAATATACGGGACGAAGCGCTCGGACTGGCTGGACTGCGGTATCAGTAGGCGGACGTCAGCGGCTCGCCGATCGTCTCCAGGGTCTCACCCGATTCATCGACGCGGCGAAAGAAGCAGGAGCGGTACCCTTCGTGGCAGGCTGCGCCAACTTGCTCGACTCGGATCAGCAGACAGTCCTGATCACAGTCCACAAACAGGTCACAGACGTGCTGGACATTGCCGGAGGTCGCTCCCTTGACCCAGTACTCCTGCCGGGAACGGCTCCAGAATGTGACGCGCTTCGTCGCGATTGTGCGCTCGACCGCCTCGCGATTCATGTAGCCGACCATCAGCACGGTGTCGTTCTGCACGTCCTGCACCACAGCCGGGATCAGTCCATTGCTGTCATATTTCAACCCTTCGAGTACAAGCACCAGCGAAGCTCCTTAAAAATGCGTGTTCAAATCTCACCTTCCACAAGGTCGCCAACGGACTAAGGATCTGTAAATATATAACTTCCCGACTCAGGAGGGCGCAGCAAGCAGCGCCCCTACAAATGCCCGGGAGATTATTCTTTTACAGTCCCTAAAGTCCGTCGCTATAGTAGTCAGTCAAGTAAAGTTTTGCGTGTTGCGAAATCGACGCGAAGTCGTAATTCGAGCGGTTTCGTCATGCGAAAAAAGGACAAAACATTACTTGACTAACGAACAGGCATTCCGCCAAATAATAGTCTCTTTCTGTCGGACACGATCGGACACGAGAGGCTGCTCATCGTGAACAAAGCTGCCTGATCGAATGTGCCGTCTGAAAGACGTTTGCTTTTTCCAGACGGGTAGTTACAGTACCCGGCAAACAGATCGTCTGTGTAAGGTGGGTTCCAGTTTATGAATTCAGCGGACGCAGACGCCGTGATCGCGCAGACAGTCTTTGATTTCGGCGATCGTGTAGTTTCCATCATGCACTATCGAGGCAATCAGCGCTGCGTCTGCCAGCCCCGTCGTGACGGCTTCGAGGCAGTGCTGCGGTGTGCCAGCGCCTCCAGAAGCGATCACCGGTATGCGGACGCGGGAAGCGATCGCGCGCGTTAGTTCGAGGTCGTAACCGATCTGCGTACCATCTCGATCCATGCTTGTCAGCAGAATTTCACCAGCGCCGCGGTCTTCGGCTTCCATCGCCCATTCGAGCGCGTCTCGCCCGGTGGCTGTGCGCCCACCGTGTACGAAAACCTCCCAGCGCGGGGTTCCGTCTTCCAGCGTTCCAATACGTTTCGGGTCGATCGCGATCACAACGCACTGCCGACCATACTGTTCTGCTGCCTCGGTCAGTATCTCCGGCCGCTCTACAGCCGCGGTATTGACGGCGACTTTGTCGGCACCGGCACGAAGTATCCTGCGGAAGTCATCGACAGTGCGTATGCCGCCGCCGACGGTAAATGGAATGAAGACCTGTTCCGCAACACGAGCCGCCATCTCAACGATCAGATCGCGCCGCTCATGGCTGGCAGTGATGTCGAGGAAGACGAGCTCATCCGCACCCATCGCGTCGTAGCGAGCGGCGAGTTCGACCGGATCGCCAGCATCGCGCAGCGCGACGAAATTAACTCCCTTGACGACACGCCCTTCTTTGACATCGAGGCAGGGGATAATACGGCGCGCGAGCATTGTCGTGTCCTCAGTTCAAATCTTTACGGAAATTCGGTCAGAAAATCAGTCGAAATCGAAAAACTTCGTCCTGTTTTGTACTCAAGAAGGTCTGTCGGTGCAGTGTCCACATTATATCACACACGTCAGCCATTGACAAACCGCCGCACAGGGCGTAAAATGCGGCGGTAGAGACTGTTTACAGAAGTAGCGGTGATCAGTACGTTTCAATACTCGTTGCTGCGCTCGTTTTGCTCTCCTTCCGCTTCGATTGTGCCCGCAACACAACAGGTGTCTGTGAATTACTGTTTGCAGAGAACGTTCCAGGCTAAATATCCGTATCAGAAGCCGTTGGCTTTCACCGCTCATAAAACGAACCGCATCGCGGCAGGACGGCAGACAAACTGCCGGGAGATAATGAAAACCATGCGTAATGGTCCTTTGATTGCGTTTGCACTGCTCATCACCGCAGCGATTTCGATCGCCTACTTCACTTCCGGCAGGCGTCCGGCAGGCGATGCGCCGCCCGGCTCGCAGGAAGCAATGGAGCAGGAACAGAAAGATAAAGAGAAAGAGGCGGCAGCCCATCAGCCACCACCTTCGACTCTTCCGACAGATCCGTCTGCCCGCCTCGCGGAATTCAACAAATATAAGCAGGGCGCGGTGCAGGTCACGATGGAAGTCGAAGGCAAGGGAACCGTTGGGATGGAACTCTATCCGGCGGCGGCTCCGAAGACCGTCGCGCATTTTGTCGATCTGTGCCACAAGCATTTCTATGATGGCATCGAGTTCCATCGTGTCGTGCCGGGGTTCGTCGTCCAGGGCGGAGATCCAGAGAGTAAAAATCTGGCGCCGGCGGAGTTTGATGCGAAGGGTATCGGTCAGCACGGCTCCGGACAGAACGTGCCGCTCGAAGCGAAACTGCCACATGTCGTCAATAGCATCGGGCTGGCGCGCTCGCAATCACCTGACAGCGGCGACAGCCAGTTCTATTTCAACCTCAAAGACAATGGGGATCTCGACGGCAAATACTGTGTCTTTGGCATGGTCGTCAAGGGGCAGGACATCGCCTCCGGCATAAAGGTCGGCGACAAGATCA
>Ga0123338_10005430_pt1 | contig 10918 bp, 12 predicted proteins | sample grotaG_FD_89793 | JGI IMG/M metagenome (GOLD analysis project Ga0123338, IMG submission 89793) | Glacier valley bacterial and archeal communities from Borup Fiord, Nunavut, Canada, to study Microbial Dark Matter (Phase II) -... | ecosystem: Environmental > Aquatic > Freshwater > Ice > Glacier ...
GACGGTGCTGCTGATCGCGCTCGGGAATCTGAAAAATGGTGTCGGACATCCAGGTGGCGCCGCCGGCCGCGGTTCGCAGGCAGGAAATCAGTTGATCCAATTGCGCGGTTTTATGAACCACGCCGCGCGCGCCAGCCTGCACCAGCCTGAGCGCTTCCGCGTTGCCAATGTTAGTACCCCAAACGACGACAGCCGTGCGCGAATTGCGAACGGTATGCAACCAATCCGCAATGGCCTGCAGACCGACGGCTTTGTCGACCAGCACAACGGCCGGCTTGATGCTGTTCACCAACTCCATGGTGGCAAGCAATCCACAAACACCGCCGACGTACTTCAAGTCGGGACAAGTGGAAAGGAGCACTTTCATCCCTTCCATGGAAACGGGTTGGGTATCGCATACCACTACAGTCTTGCGGGCGGTCTGGCTTTGAGAAATCATCTGCTAATCTCCGTGAAACGTTGAAATTAGCTAGTTGAGCCACCAGGCCGGATGTCTCAGGTTTATTTCACGTTGATGGTTCCTCTGCACTTGGGAGAGCCGCAATAACAGGGGATTCGCTCAATCTCTTTCGAGAAGTGATAATCCACTGTGAGCTCTTCGCCCTTTCGCACGGCGCGTTTGGTCATGTAGAGAATATGGCTTTTGGTGACCAGCACTCGGATATTGGGGTCACAGCAGTGGTTGATATATTCGGCGCCGCTGCCGCCCACGGCGCCATCGAGAGTCCAATAGTTGTCGAGAGTGAACAGGTAAATCATGGAACCCTGTTCTTCACTGCGTTTCCGCGTTTCACGCCGGTTGATGCGCTCACCCGTGTACTCGATGACCTTACGGTTCCTGGGCATATCTTCACCTGCGAAGAGGCCCCAGCGGTGAATACCGCCCTTGCGGATCAGCAGACGAAACTGGGCGTACTGGGGATCGACACGTGGCTTTCTGGCGCGGAACGCCACCACTTCAGGAACCAGTTCCGGTTCGGCCTCCGCAGCCTTCTTAAGTTGCTTGGGCTTGGCTCTGGTAACGGCTGCTTGAACCTTCGTCAACGTGCGGCGGACCGGCTTGCTGGATGCCATTGTCACAGATTGTAAACGATTTGGATGCTGCAGACGCGCGGCTATAATGTTGTGGATTCCCGAGGAGACAAAGTGATTGAACTAAACGCGCGGACCGGCATGAGCTTGCTCAACGAAACGATGGATACCGTGCGGCAGCAGATACGCACGTTGGTGGAAAAGCACCCTGACTTTTACCCGATGTACACGCGGGATGGCAAGTGGAAGCATGAAGGCGAAGCCTGGACGCACTGGTGCGATGGTTTTCTGCCCGGGATGATGTGGATTGTCTATGCCCAGGAGCAGCACAAAGGAAGCGCGGAAGCCCACTGGTGGCGGGACCAGGCCATCCATTATTCGAAGCCACTGGAACCACGGCAGCACGATCGCAATGTTCACGACCTGGGCTTCATCTTCATGTCCACCTACTACCGCTGGTACGAAATTTCAGAAGAGCCGTTTCTGAATGACGTGCTGATTCAAGCAGGCCGCACGATGGCACTTCGCTTTCGCGAAAAAGGCCAGTACCTTCGGTCCTTCGTTTCGGAAGATTCGCTGTTCATCGACATTATGATGAACGTCGGCATCATTTTCTATGCGGCTTTAGAAACGGGCGATGAACAACTGCTGGACATCGCGATGCGGCATTGCCTGACCACCCGGCGCGTGATTGTGCGTGGCGATGGCTCCACGTCGCATGAGGGAATGTTCGATCTGGCAACCGGCGAATTCCTGAAACAGACCACTCATCAGGGCTTCCGCGGCGATTCCGGTTGGACGCGAGGCGTGGCATGGGCGCTCTACGGTTTTGGAACCTGCTATGAGTTCACTCGCGACCCGCGCTTCCTGCAGACCGCCGAGATGTGCGCTGATTATTTCCTCGAAAACGTGCCGGCCGATGGAGTGGCGCCTTGGGATTTCGACGCGCCGATTGAGAGCCGCCGCCAGGTGGACACTTCCGCTTCGGCCATCGCTGCTTCGGGACTGTTCCAGTTGGCGGAGTTGAGCGCGGATCGCGTGAAAGGCCGGTTCTATGAGGCTACCGCGCGGCATATGGTGGATAGCCTTTGCAAGCACCATGTCGCCAAGCCGGATAGCGGTTGGGAAGGCATTTTGAAAGGCGGGGTCTATCACACCCATAAAGGCCTGGGCGTGAACGAATCTGTGATGTGGGGCGAATACTTCTTCGTGGAAGCCGTGGATAAGGCGATGCGGTCTATTTGAGCTTGTGAAGCAGACGCGGATGCAAACGGAATGGCGTCTGCTTTCCCATGCGAATTTTCGCGAACTTAGGGTGGCGCGGGTTCAGGATGTAGTTGTGTTCGCTAGGGATGAGGACACTGGGCATGCGTAGGATGGTGGAAGTTCGGTCTCGCGCCCAAGCGTCGCCGAGTGCTCGGTTCTTGCTTGGGATCGGCTGCGAATCCCAATGTTTGGGCAGCGCGGAATCCAGGCTGGAGACAAGAGTGGACTCGAAATTGACCTCGAAGATCACGTAGTGATCGAGCAGGTCGGCGGATTCCAGATGGACCAGCAGTTCGAGCGCGGCCAACGATTGAGACCCGGCCGTATAGACCAGGGGAGTTCCCGGATTGTTCCAGCGTCCGCCATAGAGGCGTGAGCCTTCGCCGCTGAATGCATCGCGAGCGAATTTGCGCTTGACGATGCGCCAGGCGGTCGGCATGGAACGGCGGCTTAGGAGAAGACGCCGTGTTCCAGGCGGCCGATCAGATTTTCCACTTCGCGCGCCCCCAGTTCGGTGCGGCAGTAACGGAGCGGCACTTCACCGGAGAGCGCGGCTTTTGGCGTGAGCAGCCACTGCACAGCCGGAGCCACTTCCCACTCAAACAGAGCCACGGCCTTTTCAAAGATGGAGGCGACCCGAACCAGACGGTCCGATTCGTCAGCCGTTAACTTGCCAGCCGCTTTCCGGCGGGCCAAGGTACGCTCTGGAATGCTGATGATGGCCCCGATTTCAAAGATGGATTGGCGGGTGAACCGGGCCAGAATTTCCAGGCTTTCAAATGGAAGACCTTCTTCAACCTGATGGATGAGATCTGGGGTCTCCTTCGCTTTCAGGCCAATGCTGGAGCCAAGCACACCGGGGTGCAATGATTCGGTGGGTGCGATGAGGAGGGTGCCCATGTGAAGAGGATAGCATGGGGGTTGCCATTTTGCAGATTCTGGCGGCCATATGGCAGGTTGCTAGAAGTGCATGCCTCCGCTTACGATCAGCACTTCGCCGGTGACGTAGTCGCTCAGCGGTGAGCAGAAGAAGAGCACGGGGCCGGCGGCTTCGTCAGTGGTGCCGGGGCGGCCCAAAGGACAAGTGGTCTTGGTGGCTTCCAGCATCGCCGGCTGCACGCCGATCTTGATGTCGCGGCCGTGGATGTGCAGTGGTTCGACATCGGGCGTCATGGGTTGAATCAAGCGTGTGGCGATGAGGCCGAAGCCGACGCAGTTCACGTTCACGTTATAGCGGCCCCATTCCTTGGCGAGCACGCGTGTGAGTCCGATGACGCCCGCTTTGCCGGAACCGTAACCGGCTTGCCCGGCGCCGCCATCCGTCGCGGCAATGGAGGTAATGTTGACCACCTTGCGCATCACGCGCCGGCCTTCACTGGTTTCGCGCTTGGCTGCTTCGCGCAGGTAGCCCGATGCGGCTCGCAGCAGGCGAAAGGGCGCTTTCACATGAATATCGAGCATGGCCTGAAACTGTTCGTCGGTCGTTTTCTGAATGACGTTGTCCCAGGTGTAGCCAGCGTTGTTCACGATGATGTCGATGGCGCCGCGTTCGGCCAGAACGCGGTCCACAAGATGCTGAGGAAAATCGGCAGCTGTGATGTCGCCGCTGATTGCGAGGGCATTGTGGCCCAGCGACGACGCTGTCTCGTGCGCGGGCCCGGGATCGAGATCGTTCACGACGAGGGTCGCGCCCTGTTGAGAAAGTTGGGTGGCGATGGCGTGACCGATTCCCCGCCCCGCGCCCGTGACGATCGCCACCTTGCCGGAAAGATCAATCACCGCAGCAAATCCTCCAATTGAACGCGCGCGCCAGTCTTCTCATCCCGGTATTTCACAATCACAGGAGTATAGATGGAAAGGCCCCAATCGCGCCCGGGTCCGTTGGTAATGGCACGGCTGCCGGCAATTACCACGGCACCCTCTGGTATCACAAGCGGCATGTCATCGGTCGCGCGATGAATCTGGTGGCGCGGCAAATCATAAACGGGAGTGGAGCGGTTCAGAATCGTTCCGGTGCCGAGGACCGCGCCTCGCTTGACGATGGTGCCCTCGTAGACGCCGCAGTTGCCGCCCACCAGACAATCGTCTTCCAGAATAACGGGCATCGCGCCAACCGGCTCCAGCACGCCTCCCAACTGCGATGCGGCGCTGATATGGCAGTTGCGCCCCACCTGAGCGCAGCTTCCCACCAGCGCGTGGCTGTCCACCATTGTGCCTTCGCCTATGTAAGCGCCCACGTTGATATACATGGGCGGCATGCAGGTTACGCTCTTGCCGATAAAGCATCCATCGCGCACGGATGAACCGCCGGGCACAATGCGCACACCGGATTCCACCGTGAATTGCCGCACGGGGTAAGTATCCTTATCGAAATAGGGTTGCTTGACCCGGTCAATGGATTGATCCACAATCACGCCCATGCGAAAGCCGAGGAGAATGCCCTTCTTGACCCAGGTATTGACACGCCATCCGGTGGGCGATTCGGAATCGGGTTCGGCCGCGCGAATTGCGCCTTCGTTCAGCGCGGTCTTAAAGCGGAAGAAGACCTGCTGATCCGCCACGTGATAGAAAGCGGGCTTGGCTTCGTATAGCTCTTCAATTTCCTTTTGCAAGGCCCAGGCTCCTCAATACGTTTTCGATTTTTTTCAAATTTTCCGCGCTGGGCGGCACCAGCGGTAGGCGGAACACAGGATCGAGCTTACCCATCAGGCCCAGCGCGGCTTTCACGGGAATTGGGTTCGATTCCACAAAATTGATTTCCATCAACGGCAAATATTGCCGCTGCAGCTTACGCGCTTCGGCGAAGTTGTTCTGCAGGCAGAGTTGCACCAGCTTCGACATCGGCCCGGGGATTTCATTCGACGCCACCGAAATGGTGCCGTGGCCGCCCAGCGCCATGATGGGCAGCGTGATGGCGTCATCGCCAGACAAGACAAGGAAACCTTCAGGCACCTGCTGAATGACGGAAGCCATCTGCGAAATGTTGCCCGACGCCTCCTTCACACCGATGATGTTGGGGATGGCGGCAAGGCGGGCGAGCGTGGCCGGTTCCACATTCACGCCCGTGCGGCCCTGCACACTATAAATCACAACCGGCATACCGATGGCTTCAGCAATAGCCCGATAGTGTTGGTACAACCCTTCTTGCGAGGGACGGTTGTAATACGGAGTGACGGACAGAATTCCTTGCGCACCCAACTTCTCAATTTCGCGCGCGAGTTCAATCACCTCCGCCGTGTTGTATCCGCCAGCGCCGGCGAGTACGGGGACCTTTCCGCGTGCCTCTTCCACTGTGATGGCCACCACTCGCAAGTGTTCCGCGCGAGTGAGAGTGGGGCTCTCACCAGTTGTTCCACAAGGAACAAGAAAATGAATACCCTGTTCGATCTGCCAACGAATTAGTTCGCGCAAGGCGGGCTCGTCGATGGAGAGATCACGCTGAAAGGGAGTGACTAAAGCCGTGCCGCAGCCGGTAAACGCGGCGGATGAAACGCTCATGAGAAAAGAACCTCGTCGAAAGTATGAAAGCCGGATTTACCCACAATCCACTGGGCTGCTTTAAGAGCGCCGTGCGCGAACCCGTCACGGCTGCGCGCGGTGTGCCGAAGTGCAATTGTATCGGCCGCGGAATCGAAGCCGATCTCGTGCGTGCCCGGAACTTTTCCCGCGCGGCTGGAGGAAATATCGATTGGCTTTTCATAGCCTGCCTCGCGCATGTTTTGCACTAGCTTCAACAAGGTGCCGCTGGGTGCATCTTTCTTGGCGGAATGATGCATTTCCCACGCCCACGCCTCGTATGACGCATCGTCGTGTAACAGGCGTGCGGCCTCTGCCACCAGGCGTGAGAACACCGCCACGCCGACGGAATAGTTCGGGCTCCAGACCATACCTGTGTCATGATTCGCGATGCTTGCTTGAACGGCGGGAAGATGCTCCAGCCAACCCGTAGTGCCCTCCACCAAACAGATTCCGCGCGAGGCAAGTTGCTCAACGGTGGCGGGGACGGCCTCGGCAACAGAGAAATCGATGGCGACAGGCGTATCGCGAAGAGCGGCTATCTCTTCCGTGTGTTCAATTCGCGCGGTGACCGTGAAGCCATACTCCGGAGCGAGCCGATCTAACAGTTGACCCATTTTTCCATAGCCGATCAAGGCGAGATTCATGCAAACACTCCCGGATCGATCTCGCGAAAAAATTCGGCGTGAAGCGCAGCCACAGCCGTCTTCAAATCGGTCTCGGCAACCACCACTCCAATGTTCAAGAGCGATGCGCCTTGAGAAATCATTCTGACGTTCACCGCCTCCAGCGCCCGAAAGACGTGCAGCGAAACTCCCGGTGTGTGGCGGATATTTTCACCCACTAGACAGATAATAGCCTGCTCCCGCTCAACGGTCACTTCGGCGAACTGTTCCAGTTCGGCAAGAATCGGCTGAATGCGAGTGGCGTCATCAATGGTGAGCGAAACGCTCACTTCTGAAGTGGCGACCATGTCTACCGAGGTTTCGAACCGATCGAACACTTCAAAGATACGGCGCAGAAAACCGTGCGCCATGAACATGCGCGACGAGTGTATGTTTACCAATGAAACGCCGCGCTTGCAGGCGATCGATTTCACTGCATTCGCGCAGTGAACGCTGTTCCCAACGATGCGTGTGCCTTCTAAGTCAGGCCGACGCGAATTCAGAATCAGCACGGGAATGTTTTTCTCTACCGCCGGGACCACGGTGGCCGGATGCAGGACTTTCGCGCCGAAGTAGGCCAATTCCGCGGCTTCTGCGAACGAGATGGTACGCACGCGATAGGCGTTCGGGATCAAAGTGGGGTCGGCCGTGAGCATGCCATCCACATCGGTCCAAATCTGAATTTCTTCGGCGCCGATGCCAGCGCCGACAATGGATGCCGTGAAGTCCGAACCACCCCGCCCCAAAGTGCTGGTGGTGCCCTGCGCAGTGGCCGCGATGAACCCGCCGAGTACCGGGACATGGTCTTTCACCATGGGAACCAAATATTCGGCGAGGCGCGAATACGTCTCCGGATAAAGCGGGGCGGCCTGCGTATGCCGCTGGTCGGTCACAATCAGTTGCCGCGCGTCCATGTGAATAGCCGCGATACCGAAATGCCGGAATGCCAGCGCCACAATATAGCTGGAAAGGCGCTCTCCATAACTCGCAATCGCGTCTGTCGCGCGGGGCGTGAGTTCGCCCAGCACGGCCAGCCCCTTGGCTAGCTCCGTGAGTTCCTGAAAGTGATCGTCCAGCGTGCGATCAAGCGCCGTGCGATCTGCCAGCGCCACCACCTGCCGCGCATGTCTCGAATGGAAATCGCGCAGATCGTGAATCAGTGAAAGATATTCGTCACGATTGCCCTGAACCGCGCTCTGCGCAATGGCCAGCAGCTTGTTGGTGGTCTTGCCCATGGCGGAAACTACAACCACGGGCGGCCAATGCTCCCGCGCTTTCACTATGGCTGCCACGCGTTCAATGGCGGCGGCGGATTCAACCGAAGTGCCGCCAAACTTCATAACGATCATCGCTCGAGAAGACCTTCCGAATGCATCAACTCCGCGTTCAACACGGCCGCTCCCGCCGCGCCCCGTACCGTGTTGTGGCCGAGCGCGACAAACTTATAGCCCAGCACTGGACAAGCACGCAGGCGGCCCGTAAACACAGCCATTCCGCGGTCACGCTCGACATCTTTGCGGGGCTGTGGACGGTCCTGCTGGGTCATGTATTGGATAGGCTGCAAGGGCGCGCCCGGTAAGTTGCGTTCCTGCGGCAAGCCACGGAAGGTCTCCCATGCGGCGCGAACTTCATCCAATGACGGCTTCCGGCTGAGTTCCACCGAAACGGCAATGGTATGCCCGTCAAGCACTGGCACCCGATTGCATTGCGCACTCACGAAGGCGGCCAGCGGCTGCACGTGGGAACCGGAAAGTGTGCCAAGTATTTTCTGCGTTTCCTGTTCCATCTTTTCCTCTTCACCGCCGATGTAAGGCACGACGTTGGCTGTGGAATCGATGGACGAAACACCGGGATAGCCGGCTCCGGAAAGAGCCTGCATCGTGGTGACCATCACGCGCTCAATACCAAAAGGCCGCAACGGGGCCAAGGCCATGGCCAGCACCACTGTGGAGCAGTTTGGGTTGGTGACTATCCCACCCTTCCATCCCCTTGCCTTCTGCGCGTCCAACAAACCAAGATGATCGGCATTCACTTCGGGCACCAACAGAGGAACGTCCGGCTCCATGCGGTGGTTGCGTGAATTCGAAACAATCATGTGACCAGCCGCCGCGAACGCCCGCTCGATCTCTGTTGCTACCGATGCATCCATGGCGGAAAACAGAAGCTTCGGCGCATTGCCCGGCTTCGCTAACTGAACCGTGAACTGAGCCACGTCCGCCGGAGTTTCCCCATTCAAATGCCAAGTGGCGGCATCCTGATATCGTTTGCCAGCCGAGCGTTCGCTGGCGCCGAGCCACGTCAAACGAAACCACGGGTGGTTCTGTAAAAACTTGATGAAATGCTGGCCCACCATTCCGGTGGCTCCCAGAATACCTACTTCAATCTGGTGTTCACTCATGAGTTCTGAAGCCGTTTCGCGATCCCGGCATACAGGTTGATCGCTTCTAAAATTTCGCGCTTGGGGATATGTTCTTCGAGAGTGTGCGCTACGTGGATGCTGCCTGGACCCAGCAGAAAGGGCTGGCCCCAGCTTCCCGCGAACGCCGGGATATCGCTTGTGTAGGCCACCACCGTGGTCTCGAAGCCAGAGAGCGTGCCCAGCCGCAGCGCCGGAATTTCAAGCACTTCATTCGCTTCCACGCCGGGCCGTTCACAAGCCTTGACAGCGGCCTTCAGCGAACTAGAATCTCCCACCAACCGAATCATTAGTTCCGCGCGAGCTTCATCTGGAATTACATTTGGCGCACAGCCGCCGCTGATGATGCCGATGTTCAACGTCGCGGTGCCCAGCAGTTCATCGGTCGGCATCTCGATGGCGCGTATGCAAGTCAAAGCGTCCAGCAGTTTGTTCACGGCCGAATCCCCCAACTCCGGATAAGCTGAGTGCGCCATCTTTCCCTTCGCGACCAGGCAATAGCGAAGCGCGCCTTTCGAACCAATGGCAAGCTGGTTCCCGGTGGGTTCGCCATTGATCAGAAACTTTGAGCCGCGCGGATTTTTGGCGGCCTGGTAGGCGCCGGCGCTGTTGCGTTCCTCTCCCACCACGAAGAGCAGCCCCACATCGCGCACTCCCTGCGCAAGCAGCTTTCGAACCGCGAATATCATGGACGCGATGATGCCTTTGGTGTCGCAGGCGGCCCGGCCCCAGATGAATTCATCGTCCTCGCGCGAAGGGAAGAAGGGCGGCACCGTATCCATGTGCGTTGAGAAGGTCACCGTCGGATTGCCGAAGCGCACGAAGACATTGAACCGGCCCGGTTCCACATCCATGCGCTCCACTTCGCCACCATGTTCACGCGCCAGTTCACGCAGGTAGTCGAGCAGAAAAAGCCCCACACGCTCTTCATTGGGCGTGATGGATTCGATATCGACAAGCGCTCGCGTGAGTTCAAACGGGTTCATGAGCAGGAAAATTCAGGGTAACAGACGTGACACAATTCACCGCATAGAAAACATTGATTGGCCTTTTGTTTTGAGGACGGCTAACCTCGGTTCAGGTACACAACGCAGCCCACCGAAACTCGGCTGCAACAAGTCTGTGTCCCGTCCCTTCTCTCCGCAGAGAAACACCAAGCGACTTCATCTTACTTGAGCTACGAGTTTGCCCGCGAGAGTTTTTCCGCCGGCAAGCGCGCTCCTGTGATGCGCACCACGAATTCGCACACTAACTCAACTCAGGAGAAATCACAATGAATTTCACAACGGTAAAACTGTCTGTAATTTCCGCCGCGGCGCTCGCGCTTTCGGCTTCTCAAGGCTTCGCTCAGGTTAGCGGAAAGGTCTCGGCCAAAGTGCCTTTCGAATTCGTCGCCGGCGTGACAACGCTGCCCGCGGGCACATATGACTTCACGGAAGACCATATGGGCGTGCTGCATATTCGGTCCACGGAACTGCGCAAAGCCATTGTCGTTCTCACCAATCCGGAACCGGGCGCCACTGCAATCGACGGCGCGTCAATCAAGTTCGACAAAGTGAACGGCCAGTATGCGCTCACTGAAGTGAACATGATCGGCGAGCCGAGCCATCGCTTGATTCGCTTGGAGGATAAGAGCGGCACTTTTGCCTCGCGTCTGGGCGTGACGAACGCCACGGCAAAATCGCTGCGGTAAGACAAATGGCGCGGGTGAATCACATGTGTTCACCCGCGCTGCCTACATGCTCAAGATTTCATCCAACTGTCGCGACACTGTTTCCAGTTGATTCGGCTGGTCGGCGCGATAACTGATTTCAGGCGACATATATCCGCGATAGTTAACCGCGCGAAAAGCCGCCATCACTTCTTTCCAGTTCACATCCCCTTCAAAAAGATCCACAAATTTTCCCTGCGCGCTGCCCGCCGCCAACTTGTAATCCTTCACATGAACGCGGCGGATGCGGGGGCCCAATGTGGCAATCCAATCCTGCGGAATGCCGTACTGCATAATGTTGCCGATATCGAA
>Ga0123338_10005431_pt1 | contig 10918 bp, 8 predicted proteins | sample grotaG_FD_89793 | JGI IMG/M metagenome (GOLD analysis project Ga0123338, IMG submission 89793) | Glacier valley bacterial and archeal communities from Borup Fiord, Nunavut, Canada, to study Microbial Dark Matter (Phase II) -... | ecosystem: Environmental > Aquatic > Freshwater > Ice > Glacier ...
CTTCGGTACAATCACCGCCGGAATCATCGTAAAGGTGGCGAGCAGCGCAGAATTGGGCGTGGCGAGGGTGATTTCCACCGTCTGCGGATCGATGACTTTGACGCCGCTCATTTCCTTCGTCGTCCCGGCAACCACAGCGTCGAAGCCGACGATGCTGCCCACGATCAGGCTTGTTGCATAGGTCGTGCTGATCTTCGGGTCTGCGAGGCGGTTAAATGAATACTTCACATCATCCGCGACGAACTCGCGCCCGTTGTGGAACTTCACACCTTTGCGCAGGTGAAAGGTGTACTTCAAACCATCCGCCGATACGTCCCACTTCTCCGCGAGCGCCGGGACGGGCTGGAGCGTTTTCTGGTCATAGGCGACCAGCCCCTCGAAAATACTGCCGAGGATTTGCCCTTCGGCAAGCGTTTGTGCCTGATGCGGGTCGAGGCTGTTGGCGTCGCCTTCCGGGAGCGCCATCCGCAATACTTTTTCGCCCTGCGCGGCGGCAGGTGCAGAATGGACGAGACCGACTGCGATAGTCAGCAAAACAAGGAGGGAGAGCATTCTTCGTAACATCATTCTCAGCCTTTCTTGAGATAGGTATCACACCAATCCAGAACGCGCGTCAGCAAGTCTAGCTGATGTTCGCGTTCAATAATGGGGTGATTTTCGCGTGGATAAGTGACCAGTTCGACGGGGATGCCGAGTGTGTGCAGCGCAATATACATCTCGCGTGACTGCGTGGGGCTGACATCGTGGTCTTCTTCGCCGTGTAGGATGAGCGTCGGTGTGGTGACGTTGTGGATATGCGTCAGCGGCGAACGTGCGTGATGTAGCTGCGGGTCGTCGTAAGGCGTCGAGCCGAAGTATACCCGCTGCCAGTCACGAATGCTGTTCTGTCCATAATAGCTTTCCCAACTGGCAAGACCCGCACCCATGATCGCCACTTTGAAGCGCGTCGTCTGCGTGATTGCCCACGAGGTCATGAAGCCGCCGTAGCTCCATCCCCCGATGCCGACGTGATCCGGGTCCGCGAGGCCGAGCGCGACCACATGATCGACGCCGGAAAGCACATCGCGGAAATCGCCGCCGCCCAAATCCGGGATGTTCGCCTCGGTATATGCCGTCCCGCGCCCGGTGCTGCCGCGTATGTTTGGCAGCAGGACGAGGTAGCCTTGCCCGGCGAGGTATTGATACCACCATTCCCACCAGACCGCGTAGTGTGGCAGCCAGCCCCACGCCGGACCGCCATGTATTTGCACGAAGGTCGGGTAACGCTTGCCCGCTTCATAATCGACCGGGTAGACGATATGCCCGACGATCTCCAGACCGTCATCGGCGCGCCACGAAGTACGTTCCATGCGCCCAAGTCGGAGCGGCGCGTATTCCAGATGGCTGACCTGTTTCCAGGGCTGGTGTGCAGCATCAAGGTCCGCTGTATACACCTGCGGCGGCATATCCGGGCTTTCCAGTATGGCGGCGAAAATGCGTCCCGCCGCGTTGACGCTGATGCGCGGCACAGTCCAATCGCCAATCATCGCGTAGCCGGACCACAGTGTTTTAGTTTCACCACTCTGCGGATCGACCCGCCCGAACGAGGTTCCGTCGAGCTGCCGTGCGCTGTACAGGATGCTGTCTGCTTCCAACCAGTCAAGTTTCGTAAACGAAAATGGCATGTCGCGTGGCGTGATCTGCCGCACTTCGCCACGCTCGACGTTTACAATGCACAGATCACCTTGCCAGAGGGGTTGATCACTCACGAAGCTGGTCAGATATGCAAGCTGCTTGCCATCCGGGGACCATGTGACATTCATGATTTGCCGCTCAGCGTGGCCGATCTGCCGCAGCATATCCGGCTCGCCGCCAGTCACATTTACGACATACAGTTGCGCGGTATACCAGCCGGAAGGTGTATCGTCACCCTGTTTGGCGATCAATGCAAGCTGATCCCCTTTGGGAGACCACGCGAACTCGTGAATCTGAGAGCCTTCTGGTGTAAGCGCACGTGGCAGGGAGCGCGTCTCAACGTCGATGGCGTAGACGCGCTGGTAGCGCTGTCTGCTCATGACGTGCATATCTGCGCCGGGGGAGAGCGGCTCCGCTGCGGACGCAGTGAAGAGGAACGCAAGCGCGCGACCGTCAGGTGACCAGGCGGGCGCATCCAGCCCCCCTTGTACGGAAGTCAACGCTTGCGGGTCGCCACCATCGAGCCGTAGAACGTAAACCTGCCGCTGTCCCGGCTTCTCGCGGTCCGAGAGAAACGCGATGCAGGTGCTATCCGGCGACCAGCGCGGAGACTGGTCAACGCCCGCGCCATAGGTAAGCTGCCGCGACGTGCCATCCGCTACGTTTGCGAGCCACAGCTCACCGGGCTGTTCAGATGCGCCCAGCGCTTTCGCCGCATCACGCACGGTATAGACGATCCAGCGTCCATCCGGCGAGAGGTGAGCGTCGCGCGGGCAGCGGTACGCGACGACATCCTGAGGTGTGATTGTATGCGGTTCAACCATGTCAATCGGCTTCTTTCAATAGCGGAACATCATATCCTGTTCGGATGAAACACAACAAAGATTAACACGTCATCACAAGACGCTCCGGGTAATTTTCAACATGGGAAACGGTAGAGGCAACCCCTACACATGCAGAAGTGTGTAAGGGCTGACGCATTCAGGTCGGAAACTAAGCGGGACACTGTTCAAGGGGTAAAGGCTGGATACATCCGAGACACCACGCTACGCAATGTTCCAGATTATTTCGTGGCAGTCGCGATCATGGTCGCTGCCATTGTTGCGGCTCCAGCTTTTGCCAGCGGACAAGCATAGGCATTGCACTGCTCCTGCGCATTTTCCGGGAAGACGCCACTGAACGGCAGCACCACCCAGAGCGGCGGGTTGATGTGGTCAACGAGGATTTGCTTCGCCCACGCAATGGCCTGTTTGCCACCCGTCGGATAAACAAAGGTCGCGCCGAGCCGACCTTGCAGGACGGAAACGATACCGCCATCCGGTGTTGGCAGCGCATCCACGCCGACGAAGAGCAGTTTTTTCACATCGATGCCCGTTTGCTTTGCGGCAAGGTATGCACCTTCGGCCATCGGGTCGTTTTCTGCGTAGACGACATGCAAATCAGGGTTGGCTTGCAGGACTGGCGCGGCGATCTCGACTGCTTTTTCGCGCAGCCAGTTTGCGTTTTGCGTGACTTTGATGATCACGTCCGGATTATCCTTGATGCCTGCGGCAAAACCGTCACGACGGTCCACCGCACCAGAAGTTCCGGAGAGGCCGTCGATCTCGAAGACGTTGCAAGGCTTGAGCGATTTATCCTTGCAATACTTCGCGACGGATTGCCCGGCCATCTTGCCAATCGCGACGTTATCCGCACCGATGAACATGCTGTAATCGGTGTTGGTGATGTTGCGGTCGAGCAGGATCACCGGCACGCACGCTTTCCATGCCTTGTTCACAGCAGCGGTCAGCGGGGAGGCTTCGTTCGGTGAGGTGATCAGCAGGTCCACACCCTGCGTCAGGAAGTTTTCGATGTCCGCCACCTGTTTGGCGTTATCCTGCGCGGCATCCGCGATAGTCAACGTGAAGGATGGCTTGCCGGCTGTCTGCTTGTTGAGCGCATCTACGGCGGCGTTCAGTTGCGCGTTCATGGCCGTGCGCCAGGGTTCTGCGCTGTTAGCCTGTGCAAAGCCAATCACATATTTATCTTTGACTGCCGGGAACGGACATCCCGCAGGGATTGGACCTTCCTTGCGTGCATCGGTCTTCACCGTACCATCCACAGCCTTCGGGTCATAAGGGGTCCAGCCGCCCTGTGCATTGACGGCGCGGCTGCTCAACCCAGAGTAGGCGAAGCAAGCCACGAGGAGAATGGTCAGCGTCTTGAGTAAACGGGCAGTTCTCATTTCTATCTCCAATTCAAGCAAAAATCGTGAGGATTGAGGACGACAGTGTAAGTATGATGAGCGAGTTCGGCCAGGACATGCCGTGCAGCATCACCCCCTTTAAGCACTTTCAGTCGAAGGACGCAGTTGTTGGAGCGCGACGGCAAGAATAACGAGCAAGCCCTTGACGACGAGCTGTACATTGGCGCTCACGCTGTTCAGGCCAAGAATGTTATCGAGGATTTGGAGGATGAACGCGCCCGCAATGCAACCAGCAATCGTCCCCTTGCCACCGTTCAGGCTCGCGCCACCGATAACCACCGCTGCGATAGCGTTCAGCTCGTAGCCGATAGACTCGTTCGGACTACCCTGATTGAGGCGTGAGGCGTGGATCAATCCGGCAATGGCTGCGAGCGCCCCGCAGATCATAAATGTGTAGATACGCAGCCGACCGACCGCGATCCCGGAAAGTCGCGTCGCTACCGGGTTGCCACCTGCCGCGTAGAGCCGCCGTCCGAACGCGGTGTAGGTCAGGATGAAGCCGAAGATCAGTGCAATCACGATCATGATCAAGCCGGGGATGGGCAGCCCTGTATTGCCGATAGTGCCGCCGAGCAGCCCGAAGACCGGATCGCCAAACCCGCCGGACGAGCCATACTGCGAAAGCTGTTCGCCGCTGGAACCCAGCGCAATAGGGATCGAGTTGTTATTGGACCACGCTCGCGCCAATCCACGCGCGATACTCATCATTGCAAGTGTCGTCACGAAGGAAGGCACTTTGAAGCGCTCCGCTGACCAGCCGTTGACGAACCCAATCAGCGCCCCAACGAGTGTACAGACGACGAGAATTGCCAGTGCAGACCAACCGCCGACAGTAATGATTGTGCCGAGAACTGGAACATCATGACGGTTCATCAGGAGGTCTGCCGCGATGACGCCAATGAATGCCATCACCGACCCCACCGAAAGATCGATCCCGCCAATCAGGATGACGAGCGTCATTCCAACCGCTAAAATACCGACCTCGGAAGCGAACATCAGGATATTGAGCAGGTTGCGCTGGCTCAGGAACAGGTTCACGCCGTTCGGCTTCGGTGAAAAGAGGACTGCTAGGATCAGGATGATGACCAGCCCAAAGAGGCTCTGGAAGCGGAACAGAAAGTTCAGCCATCGTTTGCGGTTGAAGTTCGGCGCGGAAGAGCGGATCAGATCGGTCGCCATCGCAATTACGGCCTCCTGGTTGACGAGCTAAACGGACATTTCCGAGACTTCGGTGAAGCGTGTGGCGGCTTCCAAAATAGCCTCCTGAGTTGCCTCTCCACGCTTGAATTGCGCTGTCACGCGCCCTTCGCAAAGGACCAGAATGCGGTCGCAGACGGCGAGCAGTTCCGGCATTTCAGAGGAAGCAATCACAAATGCGGTTCCCTGCTTCGCAAGCTGACCCACGATTTGGTAGACCTGCGCCTTCGCACCGACATCGATCCCGCGCGTCGGCTCGTCGAGCAGCAACACTTTTGGGCGCGTGAGCAAAAATTTGGCGAGGACAACTTTCTGCTGGTTTCCACCGCTCAATGTCGCCACCGGAACTTCGATGCCGGGCGTGCGAATGTCCAGTTCGGTGATTTTCACTTGCACAGCGGTGCGTTCTCGCCGCCGCACAACCACGCCAAACGGGAGCAGCATATCGCGAAGTGCGGCAAGGGTCGCGTTTGAACGGATAGGTAAGCCGAGGACCAGACTGCGGTTTTTGCGGTCTTCCGTAACGAGACCGAGACCGTACCGAATGGCATCCTTCGGCGATTGAATTCGCGCCTGCTTACCTGCAATCCAAATCTCACCGGAACGCTGCTTTGGCGGATAGCCACCAAAGATTGTCTCCAGCGTTTCGGTGCGCCCTGCACCCATCAGCCCTGCGAGTCCGACCACCTCACCCTTATTTACGGTAAAACTGATGTGATCGAGCTTGCGCACGCCGCGTCCGGTAAGAGAAAGATCGCGCACTTCCAGCATGGGCGCTTCCTGCGCAACAATATCGCGTTGAAACATCTCGGAAATATCGCGCCCGACCATATGCTTAATCAGTTGGGTCCGGCTCATCTCCCCGGCTGGCAGCGACGCGACCGTGCGCCCATCGCGCAGCACCGTAATATAATCCGCGATACTATAAATCTCATCCATCCGGTGCGAAATATAAATTATTGCGACGCCCGACGCCTTCAATGCGCGAATCACACTGAATAAGCGCTCGACCTCGTGGTTTGCAAGCGCAGAAGTTGGCTCATCCATAACCAGAATGCGCGCGTGAAGGCTGAGTGCCTTCGCAACTTCGACAAGCTGCCGCTCTGCGATGCGCAGCGCGAAAATCGGACGACGCGGATCGATGCTCACTCCCAATCGTGCCAGTTCTTCGGAAGCGATACGGATCATCTTGCGGCGTTGCAGAATGCCACCGATGCCCATCGACTCGCGACCAAGCAGGATGTTCTCGTAAACGCGCAACTCTGGGACGAGATTTAGTTCCTGATGGATCATCCCGATGCCATGCCGCTGTGCGTCTTTTGGGTTGGCAAAGCGGACAGGGTGTCCGTCAAGCAACATCTGTCCATCGTATTCAGTATAAATCCCGTTCATGATTTTCATGAGCGTGGATTTGCCTGCGCCATTTTCTCCCATCAAACAATGGACCTCCCCCGCACGGACGCTGAACGTCACATCCTGGAGCGCGGTTACGCCGGGAAAGCGTTTCGTGATTCCCTGCATTTGCAGGACAGGACTTTGCTCAACAGGCTTCACAGACGACCTTCAATAAAAACAATGGGAGTAATTACGGAGGGGAAATCGATTGCGTCAACTCTACCGAATTTTACAAGTTTTGCAAATGTAGGCGTTACGCAACCGTGTCACGTCACAAATCATTTGCCATTTTTGCAGTACAACCAACCGGATACGACCGGTTCAAGTGGGACGGGGCTAGTCCCTGTAGCTGGAGGACCTGCACCTTGAACGCGACCATCTAATCACGTGGCATCGCGACCTACAACAAAACGCGGCGCGTTGTCGATGATGAGCGCCGCGTCGCTGGTCGCCGTGACGAACAGAAAACCGTGATCCATCCAGTGGCGCAGGTTGTTATCGGCGGCGATGCCGGGAATCTTGCCGACCCGCTTGCACACCTCAAGCACATGCAAAATCATCTGCTCATGCTCTGGCGACCCAAACGGCACGCCCATCGAACGCGCGAGATCGTTGGGACCCAGCCACAGACCATCCACGCCTTCGGTCGAGAGGATCGCCTCTGCGTTCTCGACCGCTTGCACGGTCTCGATTTGGATCGCGAGGAACACCTCGTCATCGATCCGCTGCGCGTAGTCCGTTCCGTGAAACATCGCGAGCGTAGGCGACCATGAGCGCCCGCCGCGCGGTGGGTAGCGCACCGCGAACGCGGCGTCCTGCGCCTCTTGCGCGGTATTCACCATCGGCACAATGATACCCAGCGCGCCCCGGTCGAGCAGCCGCCCGATTGCATAGAAATCGTTGCCCGTCACGCGCGCCATTGGCACGGCAGCGCCAAGCGCGATGCTCCGAAAGGCGAGCGCGGCGAGGTTGTCATCCCACGCGCCATGTTGCAGATCGACCAGTACGAAATCGAAGCCAGACCGCGACAGAATTTCAGCAGCATAGGGAGAGCCAAGGCCGACGCTTACGCCAATCGCAGCTTCACCGCGCAGCATCCGCGCCTTTGCAGGGTTTTGTGTCATTGTGAATTGTTCCTTATGTTACGCGCGTGGTCCAACCGTGCCGCCCGCGTTCATTGCCAGATTACCACCATCCATCGGGATCAGTGCGCCTGTAATCCACGCCGAAGCATCCGAGGCCAGAAAAATTGCCAATCCCTTGATGTCTTCCGGCTGTCCCAGACGACCCGCCGGAATGCCTTTCAGAAACTGCGCTTCAAGCAGCGGATCGGCCTGCATTCGTTCCTGCAAGCCGGGATTGATCACCTGCGCGGGCAAGATCGCGTTCACACGCACGCCGCGCCCGCTCCATTCGGCGGCCAGTTCGCGCGTCATTTGCGCCACGCCACCCATACCAATGCTATACGCGAAGTTGCCGCGCCCCAGCGCCGTCACCCCGCCAATCGAACTGATATTGATGATGCTACCCTTACCCACATTCAGCATTCGCCGTCCCGCTTCCTGACAGCAGCAAAAGCGCGCGATCAGCAACCCGTGAATGATGCTTGCCATCAGATCGAGCGGGATGTCTTCCGGCTTCGCCAGCTTACCCGGTCCTGCGACATTGCCGAGTATATCAATTTTGCCAAACTCGCGATCTAGCCGCGCGAACATGGCGCGGATATGATCCAAATCGGTGATGTCGCCCGCGACCGGAACCGCGCGCCGCCCCAATCCTTCAATTTGCGAGGCGGTCGCCTCGATGCCTTTACGGTTCAAATCCGTGATCAGCAGGTCCGCGCCTGCTTCCGCAAAGGCGAGCGCCATTGCCCGCCCCATGCCCTGCGCTGCGCCCGAAACCAGTGCCACGCGCCCGCTCAAATCGAATAACGAATGTGTCATCGCCGTAAGCCTTCCTAAAGAATTTTTAATCCGCTTGACAACACTTGAAAACGAATTATACTGTCTCTGTAAATTGTTTACAAATTTTGCTGGTTGTTGTTTTTGGAGGCTTGCATGTCTGTTTTTGATGATCGTAAATCCCGGATGTCGCGCCGTTCGTTCCTGCGCACTGCGGCGATTGGTAGCGCGGCAGCGGGCGCACTGTCGCTCGGTGGCTTGCCCCGATCCGCGCGGGCGCAGGATGTCAAAGGCTCCAATCTGACAATTCTCTGGCTGGAGCCATCTATCGTCGCGTCGAAGGACACGCGCCGTAAGGCAATGGAAGATTGGGCTGCCGCCGCCGGGGTCAACCTGACGATGGATACCATTGCGCTCGATAAGCTGGCCGAAAAGCTGGCAACGATGGCTGAAATCAAGGGTGGCGCGGACCTCGTGGAGATGTACTCGATGGATGTGGCGGTCAATGGTCCTGTGATGAGCGACATTACCGACCTCGCGACCGAACTGAACACGAAGCTCGGCGGCTGGTTCGAGGGTCCGAAGAGCGTGTGCGTTCAGGACGGCAAATGGAAGGCGCTGCCTATCGCCATTTTCGGACAATACTGGCATTTCCGGACCGATCTCCTCAAAGAAGCGGGCGCTGAGAAGTGGCCGGAAACATGGGAAGAATTGCACAAAATCGGCAAGACGCTCAAAGCGAAGGGCTTCCCGATAGGCTTCACGCTCGGACCCGCAGTGACGGACGGCGCGACGCACTGCTATTCACTACTGTGGAGCTATGGCGGCAAGGAATTCGAGGCCGATGGCAAGACACTCGCGCTCGACTCGAAGGAGACGCTCGCCTGCCTCGAATTCTTTCAGGCATTCTACAAGGACGCGCTCGCGGAAAATGCCTTCTCATGGAACGAGACAGGCAACAATCAGGCGTACAACTCCGGGCAGGTCAGCGCGACCAACAACGCCAATACGGTCTACGCCGGGCTTGCCAAGAACGCACCTGATCTCGTCGGCAAGACCTCGCTGGGCGGCGCGCTCAAGGGTCCAGCGGGTGCATTCCAGTATATGAGCATGGACTACTGGGGTATCCCGTCCTACTCGGCGAATGTGCCTGCCGCGCGTGCCTTCCTGCGCGACAGCTTCTACACGACCGATTTTCAAGCGGCATGGACGAAAGCCGGCAACGGTTACAATCTGCCCGCGTTCAATGCGCTGGAAAAGAACGACGCGCCCTGGCCGACCGACCCGAACCTCGCGGCGGCACGCACGCTCGCCAAGAGCGCGCGGATGCCCGGCTCACCCGGTCCGTTCACGCAGACGATTGGGCAGAGCATGAACAAGTTCCTGATCATCAATATGTTCGCGGCGGTCGCGCAGGGGAGTTCCCCGAAGGACGCGATCAAGAAGACGGTCGATGAGATGAACGTAATCCTCAAGGGGTCGGCATAAAACCCCGGAATTACATCATGCAAGGACAGCAAACCCTTTCAACACTCGACCCGCCCGCGCGCCGCTTCCGCGCGTGGATGGGTCGGGACGCGCTGCAAGGCTACCTGATGCTCGCCCCGGCGGTGCTGTGGCTGGTGCTGCTGCTCGGCTACCCTTTCGTGCTGGCTATCTGGCTCAGTCTGACGAACAAAACGGTCGGCAATCCCGGCACGTTCGTCGGTCTGAACAACTTCATCAACCAGTGGAATAGCGAAATCTTCCGGCGCGCCTTCGCGAATACGTTCATCCTGACGGGCGTTACGACCGTCATCAAGTTCGTGATCGGGCTGGCGCTCGCGCTGCTCTTCAACCAGCAGTTCATCGGACGGCGCTTCGCGCGGGCGGCGCTGCTGTTGCCCTGGATCGTGCCGACCGTCCTCAGTACGATGGCTTTCTTCTGGATGTTCGACTCGAACCTGAGCGCGGTTAACTGGGTACTCCGCAATCTTGGCCTGATCCAGAAAAATATTCCCTGGCTGACCGACCCGACGATGGCAATGGTCAGCATCATGATCGTGAACTGCTGGCGCGGTATTCCGTTCTTCACGATCACGATCCTCGCCGCGCTGCAAACCGTACCGAAGGAACTGTACGAGGCGGCCAGCATCGACGGCGCGAACCCGCTGCACAAACTGCGCCGTATCACGCTTCCGATGATCTTCCCAATCCTGAGCGTGGTGATCATCGTTTCCGTGATCGGCACATTCTCTGATGTGCAGGTGGTCGCCTCGCTGACGGGTGGCGGACCGCAAAACAGCACGCACGTCCTCGCGACATTGAGCTACCGCGTCGGCCTGCAATCCGGCCAGCTTGGGCAGGGCGCGGCTATCGCGATGTATATGTTCCCGTTCCTCTTCGCGATGATCGCCTTTGAATTGTGGAACGTCCGCAGGAGCGCCCGATGACGGCTGCGGTTCAGCATTTACAGGGTGCGGCACTGGCGCGACAAACGCGCACGGTGCAGCGTCGTCGGCGGCTA
>Ga0123338_10005434_pt1 | contig 10914 bp, 12 predicted proteins | sample grotaG_FD_89793 | JGI IMG/M metagenome (GOLD analysis project Ga0123338, IMG submission 89793) | Glacier valley bacterial and archeal communities from Borup Fiord, Nunavut, Canada, to study Microbial Dark Matter (Phase II) -... | ecosystem: Environmental > Aquatic > Freshwater > Ice > Glacier ...
GCCACGGCCGGAGTTCCGGGCGGGCGACGTGAGGACGCGGCGAAGGAGTCTCGCATGACAGACACGGCGGACGCGATCATCGTCGGGGCCGGACTCGCGGGGCTTGTCGCGGCAGCCGAACTCGTTGCTGCGGGAAAGACCGTGATGATCCTCGACCAAGAACCCGAGGCCAGCTTCGGCGGGCAAGCATGGTGGTCCTTCGGAGGCCTGTTTCTGGTTGACTCCCCCGAACAGCGAAGGATGGGCATCAAGGATTCTGCTGAACTTGCGCGCCAGGACTGGTTCGCGAGCGCCGGATTCGACCGCGAGGAGGACTCCTGGGGGCGGCAATGGGCCGAGAGCTACCTTGACTTCGCGAGCGGCGAGAAGCGTGCGTGGCTCGCCGGGCATGGCGTGAAATTCTTCCCCGTGGTCGGGTGGGCCGAGCGGGGTGGCTATACAGCAACAGGCCATGGCAACTCAGTTCCGCGGTTCCACATCACGTGGGGCACGGGTCCGGGAATACTTGAGCCCTTCGTTCGGATTGTGCGCGACGGCGTCGCGCGGGGCCGTGTGAGCCTAAAGTTCCGACACAGGGTTGACGAGCTCATCGTCGTCGGCGGAACCGTCGTCGGGGCGCGAGGGGCGGTCCTGGCTCCAGACGACGGGCAGCGCAGTGTCGCCAGCAACCGCGAGGTCATCGGTGAGTTCGACCTGAGAGCTGGAGCGACGATCGTCGCGAGCGGCGGGATCGGGGGCAATCACAATCTTGTGCGGGAGCAGTGGCCCGCGCGCATGGGAGCGGCGCCGACCGAGCTACTCAGTGGCGTCCCGGCTCATGTCGACGGCCGGATGCTCGGCATCACCGAGCGCGCCGGAGCGCGCCTTGTCAACGGCGACCGGATGTGGCACTACGTCGAGGGAATCACCAACTACGCCCCCGTGTGGGCGCACCACGGCATCCGGATCCTGCCTGGCCCGTCGAGCATCTGGCTCGACGCAACCGGGCAACGGCTCCCGGTTCCGCTGTTCCCTGGGTTCGACACCCTCGGCACGCTCGAGCACATCGCGGCCACCGGCTATGACCATTCGTGGTTCGTGCTCACCCAGAAGATCATCGAGAAGGAGTTCGCGCTCTCTGGCAGTGAGCAGAACCCCGATCTCACCGGCAAGAGCATCGTCGAACTGCTGCGTCAGCGCCTAGGTCGTGGCGCAACCGGTCCCGTCGAGGCATTCAAGGCCAAGGGCGCGGACTTTGTTGTTGCAGAAACCCTGGACGCCCTCCTCGACGGAATGCAGGTCAAGTCCCCCGGGGTCACGATCGACCGGGCGCGGGCTCGGTACGAGATCGAATCGCGCGATCGCGAGCTGGCGAACGACTTCACGAAGGATGCCCAGATCACGGCGGTCAGGCAAGCCCGGCATTACCGCGGCGATCGCCTCATTCGCGTCGCGAAACCGCACCGCATCCTCGATCCGAAGGCCGGACCGCTCATCGCCGTGAAGCTGCACATTCTGACCCGCAAGAGCCTCGGCGGCATCCAGACCGATCTCACTGGTCGAGCGCTCGACTCGTCCGGAGAGCCGATCCCCGGTCTTTTCGCGGCCGGCGAAGCGAGCGGATTCGGTGGCGGCGGGATGCACGGCTACCGATCGCTTGAAGGGACATTCCTGGGCGGCTGTCTCTACACGGGTCGCGTGGCAGGAGCCGCGGTAGCCTTGCAATCATGAGCGACTGGGACGACAAGATCATCGCGGAATTCCGGGACAATGACGGCACCGTTGGTGGGCCTTTCACCGGAGCACACCTCGTGCTCGTGACGACGACGGGAGCGAAATCTGGGCTTGCGCGTATCGCCCCCATGATGTACTTCGCCGAGGGGGATGAGATCTATGTGATCGCATCTAAGGGTGGCGCGCCCGACCACCCGGCTTGGTACCACAACCTCGTGGCCAACCCGGACGTGACCGTCGAGCAAGCGACAGTTGATGGCATCCAGACCTACGAGGCCACTGCCGAGGTCGTGACCGGACCGACTCGCGATCACTTGTTCCACAACTTCGCCACGCGTGCGCCCGGGTTCGCCGCATACCAGCGCAAGACCGAGCGATTGATTCCCGTCGTCGCACTTCACCGCAAGGCGTCGTAGGCGGCACAAGCCTGCCGCTTGCACTCGCGGACTTCGACTTGCTCAGCGCGCGAGTGACCAGGCGCGGCGCTTGATCAGCACATGACCGCGCTTGGTGGTGAGGCGCGTCCACGAACCGGACTCGAAGATCGAGACCGTGTCACCCTCGGCGAGGAATCCGAGGCTCAGTGCGGCGAAGGCCGCGCCCGCAGGCACGAAATCCAGTCCATCGATTGATTTGCCCCAGATGTCGGCCCGGATGCGATGAACGAGCTGTTCGCCAGTGCCGGCCGGAATGGCTCGGGCGACTTCGTCAATGCCAGCGCGCGCTGCGGCATCCAAGACGTGCCATTGCGCTGACGGCAGCGGACTCCACGCTCCGCGTGGAGGCGAGATCGCGGCCCACGAAACGGTGTTGACCTCCATCGGAATTGTCACAACGATTCCCGCGGCCACATCGGCCGCCGCGGCAGACTCGAGCAGATTCTCTACCCGCATGAGCAGCGAGCGAACCGGAACGACGACATCGAATGCGTCATGGCTCGAGAGGGCAAAAGTGCGCAATCCGAGCACCGTCGGGCTTTCGTCGAGAAGGCCCGCTGGATGCAGAACCGGAACGTACACGGCGAGCACCCCCGAGTCGGCGATGAGGCGCACGGAACCGTCCTCGACACGCAACGCGCGCGAGAGGAAAACGTGGAGGTCGCCGAGTGCGAGGGAATCCACGAGAGTAAAGGTCTTCACCATCGCGTTCTAAACTACAGGGCATGAGCGACCCCCTTGCCGCGTTCGTCGCGGCGCTCGACCTTACGGACACCGGGGCTCGCACGAGTGAAGACATCTTCACTGGGCCGAGCCAATGGATGCCGCATGGCCGTGTCTTTGGCGGTCAGGTGCTCGCCCAGTCCCTCGTCGCGGCGCAGCGGACCGTCGAGGCCGACCGCGTGCTGCACTCGATGCACGCGTACTTCCTGCGCCCAGGACAAGTCGACAAACCGATCACGTTTTCGGTGGATCGGATCCATGATGGACGATCATTTTCGACCCGGCGCACACAGGCCTACCAAGACGGCCTGCCGATTCTGTCCGGGATCATGTCCTTTCAGGATCACGACGAGGGGCTCGAGCACCAGATCGACATGCCCGCTGATATCCCTGATCCGGAAACGCTGCCAAGTGTCGCCGAGCACCTCGCCGAGATCGATCACGTCGTGGCCAGATTTTGGGCAACGGAGCGTCCATTCGATATGCGGCATGTTCCCTCGCCGGTGTACCTATCGGTCGAGGGCGAGCACGTGGCCCACCAGGCGGTGTGGCTCAAAGCGATTGGCACCTTGCCCGATGACGAGAATCTTCATCGCGCCGCGCTCGCCTACGCGAGCGACTACTCGATCCTCGAACCCATCTTGCGGCGCCACGGCATCGCGTGGGCGACCCCCGGTCTCAAGGCCGCAAGCCTCGATCACGCCATGTGGTGGCACCGATTCGGTCGCGTCGACGAGTGGTGCCTCTACGTGCAAGAGTCGCCGACGGCAATCGGTGGGCGGGGGCTCGCGCTAGGCCGCATCTACAGCCGAGATGGGATGCTCTTGGCGAGCGTGGCCCAAGAAGGCATGATTCGGGTGCCCCGAGCCTGAGCGCGGCAGAGTTGCTCCGATCGTCGGGCGAGGACGCATTCTTTAGGCCCGCCGCCACGTCGCTCGCCAGCAGCCCGGTCGATGGGGCGGGGCATCGAGTTGGTGCGCAGCGGTGACGCACCAAAGCCGGAAGCGGCGAAGAAGAAGGCTTAGGCAAAACACTCTCGTTCGGCGCGACAGACGAGTGGACTCTTCGAGAGATGAGTTCGGCGATGGGCACGCGACGACCAGCAATGGTCGTCGCGAACGCTAGTCGCGCGTGAGCTTGCGGTAGGCGCTGCGGTGCGGCTTCGCGGCGTCTGGACCAAGGCGTTCGATCTTGTTCTCTTCGTATGATTCGAAGTTGCCCTCAAACCAATACCAGTTCGCCGGGTCATCCTCGGTACCCTCGTACGCCAGAATGTGGGTGGCGATCCGGTCGAGGAACCACCGATCGTGGGTGATCACCACGGCGCAGCCGGGGAACTCGAGCAGTGCGTTCTCGAGGCTGCCCAGCGTCTCGACGTCAAGGTCGTTGGTCGGTTCGTCGAGCAAGAGAAGGTTGCCGCCCTGCTTGAGCGTCAGGGCGAGATTGAGGCGGTTGCGCTCCCCACCGGAGAGCACTCCGGCCTTCTTCTGCTGGTCTGGCCCCTTGAACCCGAACTGGCTGACATAGCCGCGGCTCGGAATCTCGGTCTTGCCGACTTGGATGAAGTCTTGGCCGTCGGAGACGACCTCCCAGAGCGTCTTGTTCGGGTCGATTCCTCCGCGGTCCTGATCGACGTACGAGATGTCGACCGTCTCACCGATCCTCAGGTCGCCGGAGTCAAGCGGCTCGAGACCCGTGATGGTCTTGAACATCGTGGTCTTGCCGACGCCGTTGGGGCCGATGACCCCAACGATACCGTTGCGCGGAAGAGTGAAGGTCAGATTGTCGATGAGTACACGCTCGCCGAACCCCTTCTTGAGGTTCTTCGCGTCGATGACTTGCGAGCCAAGACGTGGGCCGACGGGAATGACGAGTTCTTCGAAATCGAGTTTGCGAGTCTTCTCGGCCTCGTTCGCCATTTCCTCGTAGCGCGCAAGTCGAGCCTTGGACTTGACCTGCCGCCCCTTGGCATTGCTGCGAACCCATTCGAGCTCAGACGACAGCCGCTTCGCGAGCTTGGCATCCTTTTTGCCCTGCACTTCGAGGCGTTCGCCCTTCTTCTGCAGGTAGGTCGAGTAGTTGCCCTCGTACGGGTACAGGTGTCCGCGGTCGACCTCGGCGATCCACTCCGCGACGTGGTCGAGAAAGTACCGATCGTGGGTCACAGCGAGGACTGCGCCGTGGTACTTCGCGAGGTGCTGCTCGAGCCACAGGACGCTTTCGGCGTCGAGGTGGTTGGTCGGTTCGTCGAGCAATAAGAGATCAGGCTTCTGCAGCAGGAGCTTCGTGAGCGCGACGCGACGCTTCTCTCCTCCGGAGAGGTTCGCGACCGTCGCGTCTCCCGGCGGGGTGCGAAGTGCATCCATGGCTTGCTCAAGCTGTGAGTCGAGGTCCCACGCGTCGGCCGCATCGATGTCTTCCTGCAGCGATCCCATTTCGGCCAGCAGTGCGTCGAAATCGGCATCCGGTTCGGCCATTTCCAGACCGATCGCGGCGTGACGGTCGACTTTGTCCTTGATCTCGCGCACGCCTTCCTGCACGTTCTCGAGGACCGTCTTGGACTCGTCGAGTTCGGGCTCCTGCATGAGGATGCCGACGCTGTAGCCAGGACTCAGCCGTGCTTCGCCGTTCGACGGGGTATCGAGGCCGGCCATGATCTTGAGGATCGTTGACTTGCCCGCTCCGTTGGGACCAACGACGCCGATCTTCGCCCCGGGAAAGAACGACATGGTGACGTCATCGAGAATGACTTTGTCACCGACTGCCTTGCGGGCGCGGACCATCGAGTAAATGAATTCGGCCATGGCTCTATTGTCTACCAGTCGATGGGGCGCGTCGTGCCGACGAGGCAGCCCCCGGTTCCGAGCACGGGTGCGAGCGTGTCGGTGTAGCCGGATGCCGCGAACTGACCGATGAGACATGACGACTTGATGCGTACCGAGACGATGATCGAATCCGCCGCGACCCCGATCGAGGTCTGGTCGGGCGTGAGCTCCATGTCTTGCTTCACAAAGCCCGCGGCCACCAAGTTGTCGACGATGCTTCGCCCATCGCTCATACCGCGCGTTGCGAAGAATCTCGAGTTGACGAACATGAAGTACGCCCGGTTAGCGATCGCGCTGCCGCCCGGGCGCAATACCGGGTCGGCGGGTGCGGTTGGGGTGCCCGTAGGCGTCGGGGATTCGGACCGTGCGGGCGTGTAGGTCGGCACCGGTGCCGGATTCTTCGCGACACACCCAGACCCAGAAATGCCGATCGCGATGGCAATCGCCACGGCGACTAGCAACCGTGTCAACCGTGGCTCGCGCATCGCGTTCCCTTCTCCTCGGCCGCAGCGCGACCAGCAGGGGAAATTCTAGGCTGACGGGCGCGCGTCAGCGATCAGAACGGCAGTTCGGCGAGCTGTTCGTCGTTGCGCCTTGTTGACTCGGTGTCGGCGGATGTGGCGGTGGCCTCTTGCGCCTCAGCGGGCGCATCCGGCGCAGCGACAACCGATGCCGATTCCTCGGCGGTCGGCACGGCGCTCGAGCTGATGCTTCGAGTGAACGCCGACGTGCCCCAGGCAAGGTCGTGACCAAGAGCTTCGGCCTCGATCTCGATCGTCGTACCTGCCCGCTCCCCTGTCTCCCACTCTCGGATGCGCAGTCGACCCGCGACGACGATTCGCTGCCCCTTGGTGATCGATGCGGCGACATTCATCGCCAGCTGACGAAAGGCCGTGATCGTGTACCAGTTGGTCTCACCGTCGATCCACCGTTCGCTCGATCGGTCGAACCGGCGTTGAGTCGACGCGAGCCGGAACGACGAGATGGCGAGCCCCTCGCTCGTGACGATGTGCCGCGGGGTGGTGGCGACGAGGCCCGTGAGGGTAATGCTGTCGGTCATGAATTCCTCCATCGTGGTGAGCGTGAAATAGGTCGGGGCCAGGGACGACGTTTGTGCCGGGAAGTGACCCGGGCCCCGATACGTCGAGTGTGGGCGACCCCGGCACTGGTGAGCGAGCTCCCGACCGCTCGGCGTGACTGGCTCTGTCAAGCGGGGTGTTGTGGAGTAGAAGATGACCGCCTCGACTCCGGCACGGTGCCGCGTAGGCTGAGAAGATGCCATACGACGCTGCCGCCGACCGATACGGTTCCCCCGAATACGTTCGAGTGGGGCGAAGTGGCCTCAAGCTCCCCAAGGTCTCCTTGGGTCTGTGGAACAACTTCGGTTACGACAAAGCGCTCGAAACCCAGCGCGCGATCATCCGACGCGCATTCGATCTGGGAGTGACCCACATCGACATTGCCAACAACTACGGCCCGCCGCCCGGATCGGCCGAGAGCAATTTCGGCACGATCTTCGCGCAGGACCTGCAGCCGTACCGCGACGAGCTCATCATCTCGAGCAAGGCCGGCTACGACATGTGGAGCGGGCCATACGGTGAGTGGGGGTCGCGCAAGTATCTGCTGTCGTCCCTCGATGCGAGCCTGAGGCGCACAGGGCTCGACTACTTCGACATCTTCTACTCGCACCGCCCCGATCCCGAAACTCCCATTGAAGAAACCATGGGCGCCCTCGCGAGCGCCGTGCACTCCGGCAAGGCCCTCTACGCGGGGATCTCCAACTATTCGCCAGAGCAGACGCGCGCCGCGCACGCCGCCCTCGCCGAGCACAAGATTCCGCTTCTCATCCATCAGCCGCGGTACAGCATGTTCGACCGTCACATCGAAGACGGGCTGTTTCCGGTGCTCGATGAACTCGGTGTGGGCAGCATCGTCTTCTCCCCGCTCGCCCAGGGGCTTCTCACGGATCGCTACTTGAAGGGGATTCCGGCCGACTCGAGAGCCGCCGAGGGTCGGTGGATCGATGCCGACAACATCGACGCGGTTTACCTCGAGCGCGCGACAGCCTTGAACGGCATTGCCCAATCGCGGGGCCAAAGCCTCGCGCAATTGGCCCTGTCCTGGGTCCTTCGAATTCCCCAAGTGACGTCAGCCCTCATCGGCGCATCGAGCGTTGCCCAGCTCGAGAACACTGTCGCGGCGGTATCGGCCCCGGCACTTACGGCCGACGAGATCGCTGCGATCGAGCCGTTCGCGGTACACGGCACCGGCGCGCGCACCTGACGTGGGCTATGTGTTCGGGCTGCTCGCGGCCTTGCTCTTTGGCGCGAATGGCAGTGTGGTCAAGGTCGTTCTCGACAGCGGCCTGAACCCGACCCAAGTCACCCAATTGCGCACCCTCGGGACCGCGGTCATCGCGGGAGCAATTCTCCTGGTGATCAACCGGTCGGCTTTCAGGATCTCGTGGCGCCAAGTCGGGATCATGGCGGTCCTCGGCGTAGTCGGCCTCGCGTTGCTTCAAGTGACATACGCGTTCGCAATCCAGCTCTTGCCCGTGGGAATCGCCCTGCTCTTGGAGTACCTCGCGGTGCCCGCCGTTGCCCTCATCGGGTTCATCTTCCTCAAAGAGCGCGTCAAACCGCGTCTGTGGGTGGCGATCGCCTGTGTGGTTATTGGCCTTGGGGTGGTCGCACAGATTTGGGCGAGCACGCTCAATCCGCTCGGCGTCGCCATGGCGCTCGCGGCAGCGGCGACCCTGTCGATTTACTTTCTCATCGGCGAGCGGCAGGTCACCGCGACATCCCCCCTCGCCGTCGCATTCTGGACCAGCAGTTTCGCGGCACTCGCCTGGGCACCGTTGAGCGGATGGTGGACCATCGATCCCGCAATCGCGGTCGCCCCGGTGTCATTGTCGGGCACGCTCGCGGGCGTCATTGTGCCACTGTGGGTTCCCGTGCTCTGGCTCGTTGTCATGGGGTCGTTCCTCCCCTTTCTGTTGTCGTTCTCGGCGCTCGGAAGGCTCAAAGCGACCGCTGGCGGAATCGTCGCATCATCGGAAGTGATCTTCGCCTTTGTGGTCGCATGGCTGTGGCTCGGTGAGGAACTCACGGTCTTCCAGGTGATCGGTGCCGCGATTGTGCTCGTGGGAATCGTCCTCGCGCAGACCTCGCGGTCGCGCGTCGTGGACGCCGATCTCGCGATCGTCGAGGGCCAACGAGCGGTCTGAGCGCGACGGCAGCGCACGCCAGCCGCAATGTCGGTGGTCGAACATAGTTTCGAATCACACCAACGACCTTTCAGGAGCCTGACGTGACGACACTCGATTTCGCTGGAGCCCGACCCACCCTGCGCTCGGGTATTAGCTGCATCCAACTGCACGACGATCTGTGGCGAGTTACCCGCCCCGATGGCGAAGTACTCGGGTATGTCGAACGCTCCGCCAGCCCGGCAGGGTTGCGCTTTCGCGCTAAGCGGATGCTTCATGCTCAGCGCCGATTCCTAGCGGTCGGCGAGTTTTGGAGCGTGGATGACGCGCTGGACTGTTTCCGCTTCTAGTTGAGGTTGAGACTCACCGGCCTGTCGCTCGATCGGGATGTTACTGGTGGGGTTACAGTGCCTGCATGGTGTTGCAGTGGTGGAATGACATTGTGAATTGGGCTGCTTCCTATCAGGGTCATGCGATGGTGACGGGAGTGATCCTCCCGTTCGTTGCGATCCTCGCGGGGGCGCTCGTCGCCGGGGCGATGGTGCGTGGCGGGATCAAACGATTGCTCGCTCAACAGGAGCGAAACGCGAAAGTCTCCGCCGTCGCCGGTCTCATCTCGGCTGGCCGCCGTGCCTCAGTGTGGAGCACACTCTCCGCTCAGGAGAAAGAGCACGCCGAGTATGTGGCGAGCGAAGCAGAAGTACGCCTGAGGCTCCTCCCGGTCGTCGGTGCCGGGCTCGCGGCCGACTGGTCGGCTCACTACATCTCGTCGATGAAGAAGAACTCGTCGAACTTCAGCTTCCAGAGCGAGCAAGACCTCGCCGACCTGCACGATGGCCTGATCGCGTGGCAATCGAAACCGAGGCGTGCGAAGAAAATGTTCGCGTCGGATCTCGCCGCGTGGAAGTACGACACGGGCATCGCCGAAGACGAGCTGATTGTCAAGCAACGCGAATGGGCGGCACAGCAAGCCGCGTAGCTGCCCGGGCGGCCACGGCCCCATCCACTGGTTGGGCGAGTCGCTTTAGGTGACGATGAGCCTGTCGAGCAGCTCCGCCTTCGTCATGCGTGAATAGCCGGGGATCGCGAGCGCGCGAGCTCGCGCCCGCAAGGCGGTGACGGTCCACGACTCGTTGGGCACCAGTATGGGCGTTGCGCCAGTCGTCGGTGACGGTGACGGTGTTGGAGGCAACGCTAGAGCAGGGACGGCAAAGGGCGTCGGGTCGGTGACCGGCGGCGCAACACCCTTCCGTGAGATTGGGGGCGTCAGACGCGCAGTCACCTTGGCCGTTGGCTCGTTGTGTGTCTTGGGGGCAGGCGCATGCTTCTTCTTGGCTTTCTTCGCGGTGGCCTTCTGCACTTCCTTGGCAGCGGCACGAGACTCGCGGGCCTTCTTGTCTACCGCCTTGCGCTGTTGCTTATCGGCCGCCTTCGCCGCGTCCTTCGACGATTTCTTAGAGTCGGCCTTCTTGCCCGACTTCTTGTCATGCTTCGACGCCACGATGACTCCCAACTTGTGCCCGCTGATCGCGCGATCTCGTTGCGCCGATCCTATTCCTCACGAGTTTGGCCGCGTGTCTGGCCCCTTGACTGCACGTGAACCCTTTAGGTTGGGCCGAATGCCACCGGGGCGGCGCGTAATCTTGGCTTGAGCAGGGCACATCCGCCTCACCTTCCGATCCAGCTTGTGACCACGAATCCGATTGTCGACCACGTGACCCCACCCCCCGCGTCAGCCGCTGTCGGCGTTATCTCGACGCGTCGCGCGGCGCCCGAACCACGCACGCTGTTGGACATTTTGCGAGACACCACCGAGCAGAATCCCTACGCCTCCGCGCTCGACGACGGCAACGGCGCTTTGAGTTACCGCGAACTCATGGCGCGGGTAATCTCGGCGGCCGCGCGGCTGTATCTCGCCGGGGTTCGGCGCGGCGATCGCGTGGGCATCCGGATGCAATCGGGGTCACGCGAGTTGTACATCTCGATTCTCGCAATCATCGCGGCCGGCGCC
>Ga0123338_10005437_pt1 | contig 10910 bp, 5 predicted proteins | sample grotaG_FD_89793 | JGI IMG/M metagenome (GOLD analysis project Ga0123338, IMG submission 89793) | Glacier valley bacterial and archeal communities from Borup Fiord, Nunavut, Canada, to study Microbial Dark Matter (Phase II) -... | ecosystem: Environmental > Aquatic > Freshwater > Ice > Glacier ...
CCTGGCGCGGTATGGCGCAGCTTGGCGATAAACGGCGTAACCTTGAATGGTGGTAACTGGCCGCCCTCCCCTGGCTTCGAGCCTTGTGCCATCTTGATCTCGATCTCTTCCGCTCGTACAAGGTATTCCGTCGTCACGCCGAAACGAGCGGAGGCGACCTGCTTGATCTTGCTGCTCACGGGGAAGCCGTTGAGCGTCTCGGAATACCACGCAGGGTCCTCGCCGCCCTCGCCCGTATTGTTGCGACAGCCGATACTATTCATCGCGGCGGCAATCGTACGGTGCGTCTCTGGACTCAGCGCGCCCACCGACATCGCGGAAACCACGAAGCGCGAACGAATCGACTCCATCGACTCTACCTGTTCCAACGGGATGGGTGTCGTGGGGACAAACGCGAGCAGGTCACGGAGTGCCGTTGCGGGCCGACTATAGACCAGCGCGGCGAATTGGCGATAGTCCTCTTTGGCGCCACTCAACGCGGCCTTTTGGAGCGCACGGATAATCAAGGGGTTGTAGGCGTGATACTCGGCGTCGCGGCGGAAGCGATAGCGACCAAGGTCGGTCAGCTTACGTCTGCGTCCTACTGGCCCAGACGACTCTGTTGTTTTCTCTTGAAGTTGCTGCATACTCTCGGCATGGGCGATAAGTTGCGCGGCAACAAGGGTATAGCCGATGTTGCCGGCGTGTGCCGCCGAGCCGGTGAAGCAACGATTGATGAAGCTTGGCTCCAAGCCAATGACCTCGAATTGACCCGCTCCGATGATGTTGCGAATATTCGAGATGCCCATACGCGCCATAACCTTGCGTAACCCATCGTCGATGACGTGGAAGTAGCGCGTCACGGCCTCGTCTTGCGTCAGTTCCTCCAGTTTGCGCTCACCCGCTAGCGCGCGAACGCTGGCAAGTGCGAGCGACGGGGTAATCGCCTCCGCACCATAGCCAAGCAGCAACGCGAGCTGATGAATATCCCACGCCGTCCCCGTTTCACACACGAGCGTGACAATGGCGCGAATACCGCGTCTAATCAGGGCGTGATGGATGGTTCCCATCGCAATCAGCATCGGGATTGGGACACGTGTGAGCGATGCGTTGCGGTCACTCAAGACCAGCAGGGTTGCCCCTTGAGTGATGGCGGCGACGGCCTCCCCTTCCAACCGATCAAGCGTGGCCTCTAGCGCACCGACGCCGGCCTCTACCGCGAACGTGGTGTCCAGCGTAACGGTGCTAAAATGCGGGTTGGCGCGAAGCGATGTCAGTTGCGCCTCTGTGAGCAGGGGCGAGTTGATATGCAAGAGGCGGGCGTGTAGTGGCGTCTCGGTAAGCAGGCTCTGACGATAGCCGAGGTAGGAGCCGAGCGACATAACGATGCGTTCGCGTAATGGATCGATGGGTGGGTTTGTCACCTGGGCGAAACGCTGGTGGAAATGATCTGAGAAAGAACGAACCTGGCCGGAGAGGGCGGCGAGCGGCGCGTCGTCGCCCATGCTCCACACCGGCTCTTTGTTGTCGGTGAGCATGGGTCGAAACACCATCTCGACATCCTCGTGTGTATAGCCAAAAAGCTGCTGGCGGGCAAAAAGGGCGTCGCTATCTATTACATCTTCTGGCGATAGCGACGTGTCATGCGGCAAAGGCGTCAAACGCTGATTGGCGACCCACTCCTGATACGGTTGCTTCTGGGCAAGCGCGGTCTTGATTTCCGCGTTGTGCAAGACGACGTGTCGCTCCACGTCAACGGCGATCATCTCTCCAGGCCCCAATCGTCCGTTTTCAACGATATCCTGGGCATCTAGCGAAACCACGCCAGCTTCGGATGCGACGATGAGCAAGCCTTGCGCGGTCAATGTGTAGCGTGCGGGTCGCAGGCCGTTGCGGTCAAGCGCGGCTCCGGCGAAGCGACCATCGGTAAAGACCAGCGCGGCGGGGCCATCCCAGGGTTCGATGAGTCCCGCGTGGTATGCACACCACGAGCGCTGGGCGGCGTCAAGTGTCTCATCCTGCTCCCACGCGGGTGGAACGGTCATTTGCATCGCCTGCAACAGATCACGGCCAGAGCAGGTGAGCAGTTCCAGTACATTGTCAAGCTGTGCGGAGTCGCTCACTGTTCCAGGTTGGATCACGGGCAACAGGTCGCGTACACGCTCGCCCCAGACGGGCGAGGTAAGTGATCCTTCGCTGGCCGCCATCCAGTTGCGGTTCCCTTGTACCGTGTTGACCTCGCCGTTGTGCGCGAGCAGGCGGAGTGGTTGGGCAAGCGGCCAGGATGGAAAGGTGTTTGTACTGTAACGCTGGTGAAAGACCGCGATTGCGCTGGCATAGCGTGGGTCGGCCAGATCAAGATAGAAATGCGCCAATTCATTAGGAGCAAGCAAGCCTTTATAGGTGAGGGTGCGATGCGAGAACGACACGATGTAACACTCTTGAATGGTTGCGGCCCGCAAACGTTGCTCGATGACGCGGCGTACGTAATACAGCTCTTGCTCGTAGGCGGCGCGGGCGATATGTTCTGGTCGTGCAACTATAACCTGTTCGATGGTGGGTGTGAGCGCGAGCGCGTTGGCACTCAGCATTGTGTACTCAATAGGAGGGGTACGCCAGTACAGCAGGGGAATATGCAGGTCGGTCAGTACTTGCTCGATGAGTGCGTGGCTCGCGGTATACGCTGACAAATTGTGGGTTCGCGATGGCAAAAAGACCATGCCAACCGCGAGGTCGTCGGGATGGGCAAGCGAGATGTGCCGCGCTTGCAGCTCCTCCTGGAAGAGTGCTGTCGGGATTTGTGTCAGGATACCGGCTCCATCGCTTGTCTCGGCATTGGCGTCCTGTGCGCCGCGGTGGGTGAGACGGGCAAGTGCTTCTAGTGCAGTTTGTACTAACGTGTGGCTCGCCTCACCAGACACCTGGGCGAGAAAGCCCGTACCACAGGCGTCGTGTTCCCAACGGTCCTCATAGAGTGGATATGCGGAGTCAGGAAATGAAGGGGTGCTATGCATGAATGGTCCTCCAGGAAACATACTCGTCTGCTCGCATCCGTTAGGCTCCGACGCTGGGGCCAGAGGATTTGATTAATCCGTAACAAGATCATGGGTTTGTGCATAAGGTACAAACATATGCATGTTGTACAGTCAAACGGGTCAAATGGTGCGGGTATGTGTGCGCGGGGAGCGCGTGTAGATGCGGCATTGAGTCCTGTGGAGCGACGTAGCTCAAAGTTGAACAAGCATCATCACCTGTGAAGAAGAATATAGCACACTTTGTCGTATACAGACAAGCCTTCTACTATGTGCAAATTGTCCACAAGTAGGAGGAGGAAGATGTACTTATTGTCAAGTGTAGACATTGCTGGTACAGAGTGGACATATGTCCCTGATAATTTCTCACACATTGTGACCACATCTAATATACACCGGCCTGCGCGAAAATTATTTCACCGAGTGGGATACATATTGTGCGAGTACACCCAGCGCGATAACAAGTATGATGAGACAAATAATAATCAGCACCGCCCATTTTGCCTGCTGCACCCAGTTACTTGCCTGTGGCGTTTCGGGGGTATACTGCACGGGTTTCACGTCTTGCAGGTTTTGGAGATCGTGCGTCATATCGCGCATCGACTTGTAGCGTTTGTCAGGATCGCGGCGAATGGCCTTCATGACAACGGTTGCCAGGGCGGGTTGAATGGTTGGGCTGTAGTCGAGTAGGGAGGGTGGGTCTTGCGAAACGTGCTGGTTCATAACGGCGAACACGTTTTCGCCTTCAAAGGGGGTATGCCCACATAGCATCTCGTAGAGCATCACGCCAACCGCGTAGATATCGGAGGCGGCGGTCCCGCGCTCCCCTTTAAGCTGTTCGGGCGACATATAATCGGGAGTTCCCACCGTGCCGGAGAGACCACGCCACGTTACGCGGCGTGCACCCTCGAGCAAAGCGATGCCGAAGTCGATAATTTTGACATTGCCATCCTCTTCGATCATGACGTTTTCGGGCTTGATGTCGCGGTGAAAAACCCCATGTTCGTGGCAAAAGGCGAGCGCGTCACACAACTGCATCGTGGTACGTAGTGCCTCTTCCGGTGGCAACAATTGCGGCGTATGATCCTCTAAAACCGCGCGTAGTGTGCGCCCCTTGATGTATTCGACGACCAGATACTCCTCGCTCCGCTTCTCGTCGGTATTGAAGAGATGTTGCACATTGGGATGGTTGATGCGGTTGCCAATCTCCGCCTCGCGCTTGTACCGCTCGAATACGGCAACATTCCCAAGAATGTCATCGTTGGGAATTTTGAGGACCACTTCTTGCTGGTTATGGGCATCTTTGGCGAGGTAGACACGGTTCATGCCGCCATGTCCTAACATGCGAATAATTTTGTAGTGGTCTATCTGTACACCAGGTGCATACGTCATTGGCGTCAACTTCGCTTACTCTCTTATTTTGCAAGAAGCGTCCATACCTCTTGTCCCTAGTATAGCATACAAAAAAGCGAACACAAAGGACAAAATATACACAACACTGCTTGATTGTTCCACACGACTAACCGTGCCGTACAATGAAAAGTAAGGCTTGTTTTTCGCGGATATCGGTATGTTTTGGATATCCTCTAACGCAAAGAGGTACGGCGTGACACAGTATCACGCCGTACCTCTTTGTAGAAAAGCCTATCTACCGCCGCCTGCACCAACGGAGATGTTATTCTTTTCCTTGTGATCCTCTGGATGTAGCACCCGAATACCCGTCACCGCCTGCCGAATGTACAGGTACGCGAAGCCTGCGACAAGCCATGCGAGGCTGAACACACCGGCTATGATCGTGTCAACCTGGGTTGTACCCCCTGCCACGATTGCGTAGTACAGCACCGCGAGGAGCATTCCGATATTGAGAACCGCCCCGAGGATGGGCGCGACCAGTGTACCAAAGACGTTGCGTCCAACCACGCCAGCGAAGGCAACCACGCAGACGATACAGGTCATGCCATATAGGACAAAGGTTCCGATATTAGAGATGAGCGTGATCTGCGTCAAGTGATCGATACTGAGAACACCATACGATCCCAGCACAGCGGAGATGATCGTTAGCACAATCACGCCAACGTGTGGGGTACGGAAGCGACCATGCAGGAAGCCAAAAACCGTTGGTAGCTCGGTATCTTTGCCCATTGCATATGTCACGCGAACGCCTGTGTTGAGACAGGAGAGCGACGTACCGACCAGCGCGATAACAACCGTTGCGGCCAGGATGACCGCGAAGGCTGTGCCGTTGCCGCCAAGCATTGCATCGCCGATGATCTTTGCCATGTCGCCGATTGGCGCGCCAGAGCCAAACGCGGCATCGAAGCCCGTCAAGAGTGTCTTGCCGGAACCCGTTGTGTAGCCGCTATTGATGAAGAAGTTCGCCGCGAAGTACTCGAAAAAGTAGAAGATGACCGCTTGAATGATGAGCGACAGGATCACGCCGCGTGGAATGTCGCGCCCTGGGTTCTTCGTTTCGGCGGCCAGCGCGGTGGCGGACTCGAAGCCAACGACCAGCAGGATGGCGATACTCACCTGGAAGACAAGGCCGCTAAAGTCATGGGGGGCGAGAACGCTTAACGCACTAGGGTGGAGATAATGCACGTTAGGATGTGAGGTGCGATACGCGATTGCGAGAACAGAGAAAATTACAAGGGACAAAATCTGAATGACGTTAATAATGATGTTCGCAACCGTCGCGCCTGAAACGCCGATGTACGCGATACCACCGACGAGTGCGGCAAAGACGATACACACGATGACCTCTTGCCAGGGCGCACCAAAATCAGGATTGAAGGTCTGAATAATGTAGGTGACGACGAGGCCCATGAAGGCCACCATGATGCCGGGGTAGACCCAGTAGTACAGGTGTGATGCCCAGCCAACGATAAACTTTGCTAGCCGCGCGAATCTAAAGTGACGATGTTCTTCTTTGTGCAGGATCGCGGCTTCCGCGAAGTAGTACGAGCTGCCCGCGCCAGCTTCGGGGTAGCGGCGGGCAAGCGCGGCATAGGCAATGGCGGTCAGCAGTGCAATCGCGGTTGCGATGAACACCGAGAACCACATGTTCATTGCGGAGGCGGCGGGAGCCTGCAATTGATAGGTGGTCCAGAGGAAAGCACCGGGGGCAATCAACGCCATTGCGTTAATTGTGACGCCAGTCAGCCCTAGCGTTGGCACCATTTTGACTTCGGAGGATTCAGCAGCCATGTAGTAGTCCCCTTCTTGTGTCTCACAATGTTTAACAACACGCGCGGCATCGTTACCACACAAGAAGCACTCGTGGCTTCTGCGAAAAGGAAAAGACGCGTTCATTGCGTTCTTTTCTACTATGTAAAGTATAGAAGCTTATCTACAACAATAGATATGGACAAAATAAAAGAAATATATTGCCATTCGTTTGTGCACAATGCACAAACGATACCTGGATAGGGCTTCATCTCTCCGGCTCTCGAATTGTGATACAATTGACCTGAAAGCACAACGGTGTGTGTCATGTACGCTCTTATTTCTTGCAAAGGACAGGTTTCATGATAGAACCACAAGACCGCGCCGGAAAAGATGCCCCGTTGCGGCGCGACATTCGTACATTAGGTGATGCGCTCGGCCAGGCCATACGGCGGCACGGCGGCGACACCATGTACGACACGGTAGAGCAGTTACGTCACACCTGCAAACGGTTGCGCGATGCAAGTTTCAAGCTAAGTCAAGGGAGCGCAAACCGGCATTTGGAGGCCGAAATTGTCGCGCTCGATCAAGAGATCACGCGCATCGTCACCACATGCGATCTCGACACCGCCATTGGCGTCATTCGCGCCTTCACCGTGTATTTTCATCTTGTCAATACCGCCGAGCAGTACCACCGCATTCGTCGTCTACACGCCCACGAACTACACCTGACACGAACACCACAACATGGCTCGCTGGCCGGCCTGATTGACTTTCTCAAAGACAACGCCCTCGACGAACAGACGGTACAACACCTGCTTGATACGCTCTCGATTGACCTTGTTTTCACAGCGCATCCAACGGAGGCGACGCGTCGCAGCTTAATCACCAAGTCGCGCCGTATCACAGAACTTTTGGAGGTACGCGATTTCAAGCAGATGACGCCCCGTCAAACTGCACAATGGCAACGGGAACTTGAGAGCATCATCACCCTCTTGTGGCGCACCGATGCCGTGCGTCATGTGCGCCCAACGCCCATCGACGAAATCAAGATGGGCATCTACTATCTAGATGAGGTATTGTATGATGCCTTGCCCGATCTCTACGCCGAATTTGAAACCCTGCTCCACACGACCTACCCCAGCGTACATGTTCCGTCCTTTCTCCGTCTGGGATCGTGGATCGGCGGTGATCAGGATGGCAACCCGTTCGTGGGGCCGGAGACGTTGCAGGCGGCGTTGACGTTGCAGCGTGGCTACATCATCGAGCATTACCGCACCACCATCAAAAATCTCGCGCAAGAATACTCACAATCGCTCAACCACTCACAAATTACCGCCGAACTGCGCGACTCGCTGGAAGCGGACGCGCGCCGCCTTCCTGACTATGAGCGTGCCTTTGGCCCCGCGATGGCGTTAGAGCCGTATCGCCATAAATTCTCGTTGATGTGGAACCGCTTGGAGGCCACGAAATCGTCTCTCGCAAATACCCACGCGGTGACGTTTTCGTTGGAACCGTTGGAGGATACCGCGCCGCTCGCGGTAGCATATGCGAACGCCGAGGAGTTGCTCACCGACCTGCGTCTGGTACAGGCCAGCCTGTTACACGACAACGAGGACGACCTTGCACATGGACAACTAACGAAACTACTGCGACAGGTTGAACTCTTCGGCTTCCACTTCGCCGCCCTTGACACACGACAACATAGCGAACGCCACGCTAATGCTCTTTCTGAACTGCTACAGGTGACGGGGCTACGGACAGAGGACTACACGCAATTCGACGAAGAGGAGCGCATCGCACTGCTTGAATATCTCCTACGCGACCCGCGCCTCTTGACCCACGCTGGCTTACCGTTGAGCAAGGCGACACGACACATTCTCAACACGTTTCACGCCATTCGCCAAGCTCGTGAACTCTTCGGCGTGAACGCGGTAACATGCTATATCATCAGTATGACGAAGAGCTTGAGCGACCTGCTAGAGGTGCAATTCTTCTGCAAAGAAGCGGGTCTCACCGACTTGCCGATTGTGCCCCTGTTTGAGACAATCGGCGATCTGCGCGCCTGCACCACAATTTTGGAGCGCGCCTTTACGCATCCCGACTATAAGCGTTACCTGCACCAGTGTAACGCGCAACAGCAGGTGATGCTTGGCTATTCTGATAGCAGCAAAGATGGCGGCATCCTCACCTCCGGTTGGGAGCTATACAAGGCGCAGGAACGCCTCGCGGCACTGGGCAAGCGTTTTGGTATTGGTATCACGATGTTTCACGGGCGTGGCGGCGCGATTGGACGCGGCGGCGGCCCCATTTACGAGGCCATTCTCGGACAGCCTCCGCAAACGGTCAATGGACGCATCCGCATTACGGAGCAGGGCGAGATGCTTTCGTTCAAGTACGGACTGCACGATATCGCGCTTCGCAACATGGAACTCGTTATCGCGGGTGTCGTCAAGGCCAGCGTCCCCGATGCTCTGCTACAAGTCACGCAGACGCGCACCGAGACGCCAGCGGCGTGGCTCCACATTCTCGATAGACTTTCCGAGAGCGCGCACGCGCAGTATCGTAGTTTTATCTATGAAGACCCCCGCTTCGTGCATTTCTTTGAGCAGGCGACGCCCATTCTCGAACTGGGATGGCTTAACCTCGGTTCGCGACCCGCACGAAGGACAACGGGCCACAGTATTGAAGAGTTACGCGCCATCCCCTGGGTCTTCTCCTGGATGCAGAGCCGCTACGTCTTGCCGAGCTGGTACGGCGTCGGTACGGCACTGACGACGTACATACAAGACGACCCACCTGTGCACCTTGCACAATTACAGCAGATGTACCATGAGTGGCCCTTTCTCCACGCCTTTCTGGACAATATGCAAATGACGCTTTCAAAGGCGGATATGCATATCGCGCATCACTACGCCTTGCTTGTCGAAGATGAGGCCCTCCGTGAGTACATGACGACGGCGATTCAACAGGAGTACGAACGCACCCGCACCGCCATCTTGCGAATCGTCGGTGGGGATACTCTGCTCGCCAGCAGTCCCGTATTGCAGGAGTCGATTCGGCGGCGTAACCCCTACGTTGACCCTCTCAGCTACTTTCAGATCACGTTGCTTCGTCGCTTACGCAAGCTCGGTGGCCCCCTCGCCCTCTCACCAGAGCAAGAGGAGCAGGCCGGCCCTGAAGAGCGGGAACGCGCAAAATTAACCTACGCGGTCCTGTTGACAATCAATGGGGTCGCGGCAGGTGTGAGGAATACAGGGTAAGGGCGTACCTGAGACGTTGCAGTGCAGTGGGGTGGGTGGTCATTCCAGGACACCCACGCACCGACCCACCCCTCGTCCCCCTATACGGGTATGATACGATACGATACACGGCAGTAGGGGCTTCGTCTATTACCCCTTTACAAAAGGAGCTTTTCACAGTGAACGACCAAACGACACAAAATACCGCAACGGAACTTGCGTGGGGTCATAGCTATTTGATGTGTCCACCGGATTATTTCGGAGTATTTTATGAAATCAATCCCTGGATGCATACAGAGGTGAAACCTGATCGAGACCTGGCGCAGCGACAGTGGCACGACCTTGTGGCGAACCTGCAACAGGCGGGCGCGACCATTCATACAATGGAGGCCGTAGATGGGTTGCCCGACCTCGTGTTTACGGCGAACGCGGGACTCGTCAACGGCAAGACGTTTATCCCCAGTCGCTTCACCTGTCCTGAACGCCAACCGGAAGTACCCTATAACAACGCGTGGTTTCAGGCACACGATTTCACGGTATCGGACTTTTCCACTGACCCCAACCTTTTCTTTGAGGGATGCGGCGATGCGTTCATCGTGCGAAACCATTTTGTCGCGGGCTACGGTTTCCGCTCCGATCAAGCATCCCACGCCGTTATCGCCAAGCAGTTGGGGGTTGAGTATTATTCGGTCAATCTAGTTGACCCGCGCCTCTATCACCTCGACATTAGCTTTTGTCCGCTCGATGATCACCACGCCATTATCGCGCCCGATGTGTGGAGCCGCGCGAGTTTCGCTGGCATCACTGACCTTGTGCCGGAGCCGCTTGTGCTGGAACTCGACGAGGCACTGACCTTTTGCGCGAACTCGGTTGTCGTGGGCAAAAACATCGTGATGCCGCACTGTCCACCACGCGTTGGCCGTATCCTACAAAAATGGGGATACAACGTGTGTGTATCCCCTGTGACTGAGTTTCTTAAAGCTGGCGGTGGTGCGCGTTGCCTTACATTAGCCCTTGATGTTTCCTATCGGAAAGGTCACGCAGAAACTTCGGTAGCAGAAAAGCATGTGACGAAAGAGCGATAACCCAAAGCGCAATCGTCACACGGTTGCTAAACTTATTCGAGAAAATTCCTTTTGGCGCAACGTTGTTCATGTTTGACATATCTATCATTGTCCTGTCTCAATCTCATCTTTGTATTGTATTCATTGTGTCTCTACCCAGTAAAACAAGCGGACACGCTGTTTTCATCCATTGTTCGGGGGTGTGCTTTTGACACTAATACTTCCTGCTATAGATTGTAGCGTTATGAACAGGGTAGATACAAGAGGTAAGAGAAAACGACGAGGGCGCGCGGCATGTCGCGCGCCCTCGTCGTTTTTTTAAGTGGTATATCTATCCGAATAAAGAGGACTTTTCCTTGTTCATCAGTACTTCGCGAACAAAAAGTGGGATTAGGATCGCGTGTGAACTCAACGCGATGCCCCACATTACG
>Ga0123338_10005438_pt1 | contig 10903 bp, 8 predicted proteins | sample grotaG_FD_89793 | JGI IMG/M metagenome (GOLD analysis project Ga0123338, IMG submission 89793) | Glacier valley bacterial and archeal communities from Borup Fiord, Nunavut, Canada, to study Microbial Dark Matter (Phase II) -... | ecosystem: Environmental > Aquatic > Freshwater > Ice > Glacier ...
GGCATGTATGTCCGCCGCGCCGCGCTCGAAACGCCGGTGTTCGAAGCGATGGTGCCCGAAGCGCGGCAGAAATGGGCCGCCACGCTGCTTGCGCAGCCCGGTGCGTTGCTGACCGTGATCGGCATCACCGCGGGCGGCACGATCGGCTTTTACAGTTTCACCACCTACATGCAGAAATATCTGGTCAATGCAGGCCATTGGACCAAGGTGGGCGCGAGCGAGATCGTCGCGGTGGCGCTGGTGCTGTATGTGATCGCACAGCCCTTTTACGGTGCGCTGTCGGACCGGATCGGACGATTGAACATGCTGCTGATCTGCGGCGTGCTCGGCCTTGTCTTCACCGCGCCGCTGATGCACGCCATCGCGGCTGCACAAACCTGGCAGCAGGCGCTGCCGCCGATGCTTGGCGCACTCGGCGTGGTCAGCTTCGTTACTGCGATCTCGGGGCTGGTGAAGGCCGAACTGTTTGCCGCACCCGAACGCGCGACCGGCGTCGCCATCGGTCACAGCATCGGCGTCGCGCTGTTCGGCGGCACGACCGAATGGATCGCGCTGCAATTCGCCAACGCCGGCCACGGGCCGTGGTTCGCCTGGTATGTGACCGCCGGCTTCGGCGCGCTGCTGCTGGTGGCGATCACGCAGCGCGCGCGCATCCGGCGCGGCGGGATAGAGGTGTCCGCCTAGCCGAACTTGATGTCGGCGGGTTGGACGTCGCCGATGATCGTCAGCGTTTCCACATGCCCGTCGACGCCGTCGCGGATCGCCCAGTGGCCCTCGCCGGTTTGCGACACGCTCGTGCCCGCGCCCCAGCCCGCCAGCAGCAGCGTGTCTCCGGTGGAGGAGGTGTTGAAATCGAGGATGGTGTCGCCCTGCGCCTCGCCGCGCCGTTCGACGAATGTGTTCGCGCCGGTGCCGCCGCGCAGCATGTCCGCGCCGGGGCCACCGTCCAGAATATCGTTTCCCGCGCCGCCGGTCAGATAGTCGTTTCCGGCCAGCCCATTCAGCACATCGTCGCCCGCCGTGCCGACGATCCAGTTTGCGGATGCGTTGCCGGTGCCGGTCACGCCCGCCGCGCCCTCGAAGGCGAGGTTCTCCACATTGTCGGGCAGGGTGTAGGTGGCGAGCGTGGTGCGGACGAGATCGTTTCCGGCGCCGGGGGCCTCGATCACCTGGTCGCCGGGGTTGTCGACGAGATAGGTGTCGTTGCCGAGCCCGCCCGCCATCATGTCCGCGCCGGGGCCGCCATCGAGCACATTGTTGCCGTCGGTCCCGCTAAGACGGTTGTCGAGCGCGTTGCCGGTGCCGTTCAGATCGCCGCCGACGAGCACGAGTTCGTGCACATTGGCGGGGAGCGTGTAATCGATACTGGCGATCACCGTCTGATGGCCCGCGTTGGCAGGCGCGATCACCTGGTCGCCGGGGTTGTCGACCGAATAGATCGTATCGCCCGTCCCGCCGATCAGCGTGTCCGCGCCCTTGCCGCCGATCAGCGTATCGGGGCCGGTGCCGCCGTAGAGCGTATCGCCCAGATCGCCGCCCTGCACGATGTCTCCGCCTGGCGCGGCGTGCAGCGTCAGCGGTTGCGGGCCGGGCGGCACGATGCCGTCGATGGTGACCGTGACCGTAGCGGTGGAGGTTGCGCCCGCGAGATCGTGGACGGTGTAGGCGAAGCTGTCGGTCGCGCTCTGCCCCACGAGCAGCCCGGCAAAGGCAGTCGCATCGGCGGTGTAGGTCAGCGCGTGCGTCACCGGATCGATCGCCGCGTGGCCGAGCGTGCCCGTGGTATCGATGCTGCCGATGGCGAGCATGTCGCCGTGATCGACGTCACGGTCGTTCGTTAGCAGTAGCCCGGACAGGTCCGCGCTCACCGCGCCTGCATCCACATGGAACGCATCCGCCGCCGCAACCGGGGCGTCGTTCACGCCGGTCAACGTCAGCGTGACGGGCTGCACCGCGCTATGCCCCGCGCCGTCGCTCACCGTAACCTGCCACGTTTGCGTCACCGTCTCCCCGGCGGCGAGCGCGTCGAACCCGTCGCCGCCCACACGCCAGTCGATGCGCCCGGTGCCGCCGCCGGTCGCATCGATCGCGAGCGTTGCGTCGAGGTGGCCGAGCGCGCCCGCCGGCGGCGTCACGCTCACGCTGTGTGCGGCCGCAGGGTTGCCATCGTCGAACCACAGGCTACCCGTTGCCGCCGCGCCATTCTCCGTCACCGCTCCCGTGGTAACCGACGGCGCGAGCTTCGCCAGAAACACATCGCGCGCGGCGTTCGTGTCCCCCGCTACCAGATTCGAGGCGGCACTCTCGAACAACACCGCCGATCCGTCCGCTGCGAGTGCGGGGGCGAATGCGTCCGCGTTTCCCTGGGTTGCCCCTGCGCCGATCGACACGCGCACGTCCGTGCCGCTGGCGTCATCGTGCAGATAAATGTCCCGCCTTGCGTTGGTGTCCCCGCCCGCGAGGTCCGCGTTGCTTTCGAACGCGGTCCACCCCGCCGCCTGCGTGGGGGCATAGCTGTTGCCGTTCGACTGGCCGCCCGCGAGATCGGTCGAGAGCAGCGTGACTGCCCCCGTTGCGAGATTTTTGGAGAACACGTCTCGTGCGCCGTTGGTGTCCCCGGGGACGAGGTTCGAGGCGAGGCTCTCGAACACCACCGATTGCCCGTCCGCGCTGAAATGCGCGTGGAAACTGTGGCCGTTGGCTTGGCTGCCATCGGTCGCCGTCGAGACGCGCGCAATCGCGCCGGTAGTCAGGTCCTTGACGAAGATGTCGTAGGACCCGTTCGTGTCCCCTGCCACGAGGTTCGATGCATTGCTCTCGAACACGACCTTCGTGCCATCGGGGGACCACGCCACGTCCGCCGATTGGCCGTTCGCCTCGCCGCCTTTGCTGTCGGTGGACGCGCGGATCACCTGGCCGCTCGCCAGGTCCTTGATATAGATATCGCTCGCGTGGTTGGTGTCCGCGCCGATCAGGTTGGTGGCGAGGCTCTGGAAGGCGACGCGCCCGCCATCGGGCGCGATCGCGCCGAGGGTCGAATCGCCATTACCCACCAGCCCGACGGGTGCGCTCGAGACGAGCGTAACCGCGCCCGTTGCAAGGTTCTTCACGAACACGTCGCGCGCGCCGTTGCTGTCGCCGCTCAGCACCAGATCGGGCGCGCTGCTGTCGAACACCACGCGCGTTCCGCTCGCATCGAAATGCGCGTCCAGAGAGGAACCGTTCGCCTGCCCGCCGCTGGCCGAGGTGGAAACACGCGTGACCGCCCCGCTGGCAAGATCGCGCGTAAACACATCCCACTGGCCGTTGGTGTCGCCGCTGCCGAGATTGCTCGCGAGGCTCTCGAACAGGATCGTGCGTCCGTCGGGCGAGAAGCTTGCGTTCTGGCTGGCGCCATTGGCCGCCACGCCGTTTGCGCCGAACGAGACGCGCACGGGGGCAAGCACGCCCGCGCGCAGGAAAACCGGACCGGCAAGCGGCATGGCAACACCCTCGAACAAATACGCAACAACACAACTGGCGGGGGAGACGGCCGCCGCGTTGCAGGCTTGCGGGTGCGCTCAGGCGTCCATCGCAAAGCGTCGCCGCCTGGCCACGCTCGAGCCGATGCCCATCCCTTCGCGATATTTGGCCACTGTGCGGCGCGCGACATCGTAGCTCTCGGCGCGCAGGGTTTCGACGATCGTATCGTCCGACGCGACGGTATCGGGTGTTTCGGCATCGATCAGTTCGCGGATGCGGCGCTTAACGGCTGTGGTCGAAACCACATCCTCGGCGGTCCCGCCCACCACCTGCAAGGCTGGCGCGAAGAAGAATTTGAGTTCGAACAGCCCGCGCTCGCATTCGAGATATTTGTTCGAGGTGACGCGGCTGATCGTCGATTCGTGCATGCCCACAGCGGTGGCGATCGTGCGCAGATTGAGCGGGCGCATGTGGCGCACGCCGTGCTCGAAGAACTTTTCCTGCTGGCGCACGATCTCGGTCGCCACCGTGACGATCGTGCGCGCGCGCTGGTCGAGTGCCTTGGACAGCCAGTTGGCCGAGCTCATGCATTCGCTCAGGAACGCCTTGGCGGGTCCCTTCGCGTCGCGTGCGAGCTGCATGTGATAGCGATGGTTGACGAGGACGCGCGGCAGGGTGGCGCTGTTGAGTTCGATCGACCACCCTGCCGCGCTGCGCCGCACGAGCACATCCGGCGCAACCGGGGTGGCGGGTTCGCCGCCGAAGCGCATACCGGGCTTGGGATCGAAGCTGCGCAGCGTTCGGATCAGCGCGGCGAGTTCCTCGCTGCCCGCGCCGCAGATGCGCCGGAGAGTGCCCATGTCGCCGCGCGCGAGCACGTCGAGGTTCTTGAGCAGCAGCCGCATGCGCCGATCGAGCACGCCCGCCTCGCGTGCCTGCAGTAGCAGGCATTCGGCGAGCGTGCGCGCGCCCACGCCGGTCGGATCGAAGCACTGCGCCATGCGCAGGATCGCCTCCACGCGTGCACGCGTCACGCCGAGCGCGCTGGCGACCTCGTCGAGGTTTGCGCGCAGATAGCCTGCGTCGTCGATCTGATCGATCAGGTAGCGCGCGACCGCGAGGTTGGTGCCCGTCAGTTGCGCGCAGGCTTGCGCCTCGAGGTGATCGCGCAGGCCCAGAGCGGTCTCGCCGAGAGAATCGATATCGCCGAGCGCTTCGCCCGTCCCGCTGCCTGCGGACGCGCCCGCCGGGCCGGTCGTGGGTTCGTCCGAGGCGTGGTGAAAGGTCTCGCCGACGTAGTCGGCGTCGAGCGGTGTGTCTCCCATCCCCTCGCCGCGCGCCATCAGCTCGTCGGTGCTGATTTCCGATGATTCGGACGGCGTGGCCGCAGCGGGCTCGTCGGGTGCCGTTGCCTCACCGCCTTCGAGCTCGATCAGCGGATTGGCCTCGATCTCGGCCAGCACATGGGCTTCGAGTTCGATGTTGTTGAGTTGCAGCAGCTTGATTGCCTGCTGCAGTTGCGGTGTCATCACCAGCTGCTGCGACTGGCGAAGGTCGAGGCGGGGGGCGAGGCTCATCCGGCCGCCAGTCTAGCGGCTAAAGGCCTCGCCTAGATAGACCCGGCGGACGTCCTCATTGGCCACAAGTGCCTCCGGAGTGCCCTCGAACAGCACGCGGCCATCGTAAATTATGCAAGCGCGGTCGACGATGCCCAGCGTCTCGCGCACATTATGGTCGGTGATAAGCACACCGATGCCGCGCGTTTTGAGTTGCAGCACCAGCTCGCGGATGTCGTTGATCGAGATCGGATCGATGCCCGCGAAGGGTTCGTCGAGCAGCATGATCGACGGATTGGCGGCGAGCGCGCGCGCGATTTCGCAACGCCGCCGCTCGCCGCCCGAGAGCGCCATCGCGGGCGCATCGCGCAGGCGGGCGATGTGGAATTCGTCGAGCAACTGGTCGAGGCGTTCGCGGCGTCGGCGTTTGTCGGGTTCGGCGATTTCGAGCACCGCCATGATATTTTCCGCAACCGACAGGCCCCGGAAGATCGAGGTTTCCTGCGGAAGGTAGCCCAGTCCCAGGATCGCGCGGCGATACATGGGCAGGCGGGTGATATCCTGCCCGTCGAGCAGGATGCGCCCCTGATCGGGCTGGGAAAGGCCCATGATCGAGTAAAAGCAGGTGGTCTTGCCCGCTCCGTTGGGGCCGAGCAGCCCCACCACCTCGCCGCGCCGGACGGTGAGCGATACGTCGGCGAGCACGATGCGCGCGCCGTAGCGCTTGCCGATCGAGGCGACCGCGAGGCCGTCGCCGGGCGCGGCGACCGCGAGGCCGGCAACGGGCGCGGCGACCGCGAGGCCGGCACCGGGCGCGGCGATGTCCTTGGCGAGCGCGGGGGAATCGAGGAGTTGGGTATCGGCCAAATTATGCTCCGTTGCGCCGCCAGATGGGACTGCGTCCGGCACGGGGCAACGTCTCGCTAGATTTCGCCATCGACCGTCTCGACGCCCAGCGCGCTCAAGCGCTCGCGCAGATCGGCGACTGCGCGCGCGAGCACGTCCGCATCGACATGGCGCAACACGAAGTTGGCCCCCGCCCGGCCTTCGCGCCAGAATGGGTAGGAGCCGACCGCGAGGCCGTTCCACGCCTTCTCGGTCTCGCGCAGCAGATCGGCGACCGCGCTTTCGTGCGTCCACGCGCCGACCGCGTGGCTCAGCATCGGCTTGCCACCTTCGAGCGTGCCTTCGAGCGCATCGAGCATCGTCTGCATGATCGCGGGGACGCCGGCGAGCATGTAGATATTGCCCACGCGGATGCCGGGCGCGCCGGTGCGCGCGTTCTCGATCAGCTCGGCACCCTGCGGCACGCGCGCCATGCGCAGCCGCGCGTCGGTGATCCGCTCCTTGTAATATTCGCGCAGGATGGCTTCGGCGCGGGGGTGCTGGATGACGGGAACCCCTAGCGCAGCCGCGACCGCATCGACCGAGATGTCGTCGTGCGTGGGGCCGATGCCGCCGGTGGTGAAGACATAATCGTGGGCGACGCGCACCGCGTTCAGCGCGGTGCCGATCGCGGCCATGTCGTCGGGCACCACGCGCACTTCGCGCAGGCGGATTCCGGCTGCGTTCAGCCATTTGGCGAGCGTGGCGAGGTTGCGGTCCTGCGTGCGGCCCGAGAGAATCTCGTCGCCGATGATCAGCAGGCACGCGGTCCAGACGCGGGCGACCTTAGCCTTTCCAGGCGTCATGCGAGGCTGACCCACGGCAGAAAGGCGATCAGGCGGCAGTCGATCGCGCAGCCACGCGCGCGGGCTGCGTCGGCGAACGCGGCTATTTCTTCCAGTTTCACGCGATGGACGACGATCTTCTCGTTTCCGATCCCCCCTCCTGCGTGACGCGCTTCGAGGCCGGTGGCCAGGAAGAGGTGAAAGGTTTCCGCGCTCATACCCGGCGATGTGGCAAATTCGCCGAGCGCGCGCCAGTTGCGCGCCGTGTAGCCGGTTTCCTCGAGCAGTTCGCGCTCGGCGGTGGCGCCCGGACTTTCTCCGGCTCCGTCTTCGTCTCCGATCAGCCCTGCCGGAAATTCGATCGCGGGTGCGCCGAGCGCGGGACGGTGCTGCTCGACCAGAACAACCTCGCCATCGTCGGTGATTGCTAGGATCACGGCGGCGGACATGCCGCTGACGCGGCGAACATATTCCCAACCGTCGTCGTCCACCGCTTCGAGGTAGCGGCCGGTCCAGGCGACGGTCATGCGGCAGGGGCTGCAAGGCTCATCCGCCTATCTAACCGGCTTGACGCGTGTGGCGAGAGGAAAACGGAACCGGCCGCATGGCAGCTTGTTCATGCGTCACGCGGCCGACGACAGCGCCTGCCGCGCTGCACCATTTTCCCATCCGCAAGGAGCCTTCCCATGGCAGACCGCTACCGCGACGACCGCGACACCAATTATTTCCGCGAGAGCTACGGTTCGCAGGACGCGAACCGCCAACGCAACGATGATCGTGGCCAGTATGGCTATGGCGAGGCCGGCACGCGCAGCGCGGGCTACGGCAATGATTCCGATACGCGCCGGGGTTACACCGGCTACGAGGGCCGGGACTATTCGGATCGCTACGGCGATCGCGGCGCGCAGGGCGGCCGCACGGTGCAGGGCGACGGCTATCAGGGCCGCAACTGGGCCGAGCGTGCGGGCGACGAAGTGAAGAGCTGGGTCGGCGACGACGAGGCCGAGCGCAAGCGCGAGATGGACCGGCAAACGGTGGGCCGCTACCCCGGCGAGGATCGCGGCGAGACGCGCTATGGCGCGGGATCACGCGGCAGCAGCTACGGCCAGCAGGGCGGCAACTACGGCCAGTCGGGCGGTTACGGTCCGACGACGGCGGGTGCGCAGTCTTACGGCTCGTCCGCCTATGGGCGCGGCGACTATGGTTCGGCGCGCTATAGCGAGGGCCAAGGCTATGGCGCGCGCACTGCGCCCACCAGCGGCCAGACGCGTGGTTCTTACGACGATTACAGCAACAATGATTACGGTCAGGGTCGCGGTCCGGGTGCCTATGGCGCGCCGCGCTACGATCAGGGCTATGCCGCGCGCTCGTCGAGCTACACGCCCTCGAGCTACTCGGCCTACGACGATCGCAATGCGCAGAACCGCGCGCCGGTGACCGACTATTACCCCGACGATCGCGGCTTCCTGTCGAAGGCGGGCGACGAGGTGAAGAGCTGGTTCGGCGATGAGGAGGCCGAGCGTCGCCGTCAGATGGACGCGTCGCGCGACGATGCGGGCCAGGCGTTCGGGCGCAGCGACACGCAGAGCCTGGGCTATACGGGCACGACGGCTGCGACTTCGGCCGCGTCCACGCCGCACGATCCGCACTATGCCGAGTATCGCAAGGCGCGCATGGACGAATACGACCGCGACTATCACGAATACAAGCAGACAAAGCAGAAGGAATTCCACGACGATTTCCACAATTTCCGCACGAGCAAGATGAGCGGCGGGATGGGGACTTCGACGGCGAATGCGACTTCTTCGAGCGTCGGCGCGGCGATGGGTGCGACGACGGCAGCAACGGGCACCCTCACCGGCGCCGCCGCGCAGGTGCGCGAGCAGATGGTCGTCGATGGGTCGGACGGTCAGGGTGTGGGCAAGGTGGACCATGTGACCGGGACCGACATCAAGCTGACGAAGCATGATTCGATCGATAACAAGCACCACCTTATCCCGCTCGCGTGGATCGCGTCGGTAACGGGCAACAAGGTGATGCTCAACAAGACGAGCGACGAGGCCATGAAGCAATGGCGCGTCGCCGACGAGGCTCCCAAGACGCAGGTGTAATCGCGCCCGCAACCGAACGACGAAGCGCCGCCGGGCTGCGTCCGGCGGCGAAACAGCGGAGAGGAAGGCCGGAACAGCCTTTCTCTCCGTTTGTTCATCTGGGCAGGACGGCTCGCAGCGCGGGCGTCCGGGCATTCCCGAGGAGGAAACGCGATGAACGATCAGCAAAACCGTGGTGGGCAGCGCTACGGCCAGAGCGCGCAGGGCGATCGAGGTCAGGGCTATGCACAGGGCGGCTATGGCTATGGGCAAACGGCCGATGATGGCGAGGCAGGAACGCAGGCGCGCGGCCAGCAGGGCAGTGACTATAGCCAGCGGGGCAGCGGTTACGGCCAGCAGGGCGGCTATGGCCAGCAGCCTACCACCGACCAGAGCCATGGCGGTTACGGTCGGCAGGGTCAGGGCGGCTACGCTCAGTCCTCCGGCTACACGCAGGGCGGCTATGGCCAGTCTTCCGGCTACGCCAAGGCGGGCCAGGGCAGCTACCAGGGCTACAGCCAGGACGGCAGCGTCTATCACTACGACGACCATTATAAGGCGTGGCGCGACCAGCAGCTCTCCAACCACGACCGCGATTACGAGGAGTATCGCAACCACAAGCAGAAGACGTTCCACGACGATTTCGAGCAGTGGCGGCAATCGCGTCAAGGCCAGCAGGGTGGCCAGCAGGGCGCGATCGGCCAGTCGAATTCGGGCCAGTCGGGCGCGGGTATGAGCGGCACAGGGTCGCAGTCCGGGCAAACCGGTCAGCATGGCGCGCAGCCTGCGGGCAGCGCGCAGACGGGCGTCTCGGCATCGCACGGCACCGCAGCGGGCACAGCCCCCACGGGCGGGGCAGGCGGCAGTATGGGTTCGGGAGCCGGTGCGGCTGCATCTTCGCCGACGAACACGATGGCCGGGACGACGGCGGGTTCGGGCAGTTCGGGCGCGGGCGGAGCCGGTTCGAGCGGCTCGACGAGCTATTTCGTATCTGGTTCGGGCAGCGGCACAAGCGGCGGCACCGGTGGCGCGAGCGCGTCTGACCATGGCGCATCGGCGGGGGGTTCGGACAAGAAATAGTCCCGCCGGTCAGCGACAGTGAAGGAGGGCGCTCCCCGCTGCGGGGAGCGCCCTCTTGTGTGGTGCGCCGTGCGTTCGCACGATATCTGCCGACAAAGGAGACCCGGTTTGGATGAACCCTATGACGCGGCAAGCAATGGCGATCTGGTGGAGGAACCGTCGCGCGATGTGGCGATCCCGCCCGAGGTTCTCGCAGCGGTGCGCACGCTGATCGGCTGGGCAGGGGACGATCCGGCGCGCGAGGGCCTGCGCGATACGCCGGGCCGCGTGGCGCGCGCCTACCGCGAATATTTCCGCGGCTATGAGGACGATCCGGGCCGCCATCTCGACCGCGTGTTCGAGGAAGTGGGCGGTTACGACGAGATCGTATTGCTGCGCGACATCCCGTTCCAGAGCCACTGCGAGCATCACATGGCCCCCATCGTGGGCAAGGCGCATATCGCCTATCTGCCGCAGCATTGGGTGGTGGGCATTAGCAAGCTCGCGCGGGTGATGCACGGCTATGCGCGCCGGTTGCAGGTGCAGGAGCGCCTCACTGCCGAGGTGGCGAATTGCATCTGGGACAAGCTCAAGCCGCAAGGCGTGGCGGTGGTGATCGAGGCGAGCCACGGCTGCATGACCGCGCGCGGGGTGATGACGCCGGGCGTGACGATGACCACCAGTCGCATGATGGGCGTGTTCCGCGACGACGCGCGCTCCCGGCGCGAAGTGATGGCGCTGATGGGACTTTAGGCCGCGCGGGCGGGCGAGCCGTGGGGGCGCATAGGCGTACGATGGATTTCGTCCCGCTCACCCGCGCCGAGGGTCTCGACCGGCTCGCGGCCTTCGCGCCGCGCATGGGCCGCACTTACGAAGGCACGCGCAACACCGATCGGGGGCCGGATGCGGTGCCCACCACCTCGGCGCTCTCGCCATGGCTGCGGCGGCGGCTGGTGCTGGAGGCGGAAGCGGTATCGGCCGCACTCGGCGCGCACGGCGCGGCAGCGGCGGACAAGTTCGTGAGCGAGGTGTTCTGGCGCACCTACTTCAAGGGCTATCTCGAAAC
>Ga0123338_10005439_pt1 | contig 10901 bp, 5 predicted proteins | sample grotaG_FD_89793 | JGI IMG/M metagenome (GOLD analysis project Ga0123338, IMG submission 89793) | Glacier valley bacterial and archeal communities from Borup Fiord, Nunavut, Canada, to study Microbial Dark Matter (Phase II) -... | ecosystem: Environmental > Aquatic > Freshwater > Ice > Glacier ...
CTAAAAATCCAACTAACTTTGACGGATTACAGCTTCAAAACTGATCAGTGATCCATGTTCCGATTGCACTGAGTAGATTATGTGTCTTCTCAGCAACACCACTCCAGAACCCGCACCACAGGAAGAATATGCCGTAGAGGAAGATGAACGAGAACCATGTGGATTGTTCGGTGCGCGGCCCGAACAGTTGCGCACTCGCAGGAACGCTCCACAGTCGTTCAACGCTCAGTGCAGCGCACATGAGTGCCACCGCACCTATTGCGCTACTGCCATTGGAGAGCAGGGTCTTGAGTTGTTTTGTTGGATCCATTGCTGCTGCCTCTCTGTTGTTCTGTGCCGCGTAGTAAACTCTAGCGACATCGTGCCATTAACTTCTGTTTCTGTGCCGTACATCGCACCTTGAATTCCAGTGACACTATCTCTGAGATAGTCACGGCCACTATCTGTGCGATACGGCCATCAACTTTGAGACAGTGCCACTATCTTTGAGACGCTACAAACAAGTTACACGTCCAGTTTGGCATCTCGTGCGTGGGTCGTGATGAACTTACGGCGAGGTGGAACCTCATTTCCCATCAGCATGTCGAAGATGTGATCCGCTTCTACAGCGTCGTCGATTGTGACTTGCAGCAGAGTACGGCGCGAGGGATCGAGCGTAGTTTCCCAGAGCTGTTCCGGGTTCATTTCGCCAAGACCCTTGTAGCGCGAAACCTGCACTTTCGTCGGCTCCGGGTAGGTCGAGAGCGCACGGGTCAACAATGCATCTTCCTTCATGCCGGGTTCGGGGTAGAAGTAGCGTGCATTCTTCTTATATTCGAGCCGGAAGATCGGCGGCTGCGCGATGTACAGGTGGCCGTTCTGGATGATCGGCTGCATGTAGCGAAAGAAGAACGTCAACAGGAGCGTGCGGATATGCGCCCCATCAACATCCGCGTCGGTATTATGTGCGCAGATGCCCCCTACGCCACAGATGAAGTTTTCATCATCCTGTACGGAGAAGTCATACACGTATTCACCAACTGGCGTAACCTCTTCCGCGGAAATGACCTCTAAGCCGATCAGGTCATCGCTTATTTGCACGATTGGAGAGGGTACAGTGTGGTTTGAGGCCAGATAGCGCTCAAGGTTCGGCGCAAGCGCATGACGCACCCAGATGGGACGGCACTCCGCAAGCTGATCCTTGCGACCTACTGTGACGGTGTAGACGCGATGCCGCGAGGTGATGTACTCATTGGCCGAAGGTTCGCGTTCGGTGACACTCGCGAGCAGTCCAAATTGCCCAAGCAGGTAAAGCAAGCTGTCCTTCAGTTGGGGAGAGATGGTTGTGAACGAAATATGTTTTTCGCTCATTGTCCCATCACCGAGGAAGTACCCTTCAAGGAATGCAGACTGCATCTCCGGCGCAGCACTGAATACGATGCTTGGAATGCTCTTCTCCAAGGCACGCTTTGCCAACCCCCATGCACGAAGCAGACGAGCCGCAAGGACGCTGTGAAAGTAGAGTTTGATGCCCTTGCTCATCGAGTCGTAGTACAGCCGCGGTTCTTCGCCGAAAGTGCGCTGAATTGCGCTTTTCAGTTCATCCGTGAACGGCGCGTCCTTCTCACCAATGTTGAGGCTCACCTGATGCGCGCTGAGAGTACCCTCAGCTACATACCAGCCAAGGAACCACATCAGATCGCGCGTGACTGGCAGGCTACGTGCAAACGCCTTTTCCTCGTGCGCTCTGGGGACGATCTCCACATCGGTTCCGAGCTGCGCAAGTTCTTCACGGGTGAAATCCGCGAGCAGCTTGCGGGCGCTCACCTTGCGCCAGCGTGCGTTAGCGCTGGTGTCATCCTGATCGAGCCGCTCCTGAATTTTGGATGGGAGCAGCGCATATTTCAACGGTTGTGACCAGCCAATCGCGCCCAGATAGTTATTGAACTGCGAGAGGATTGGGCGATTGATCTGGCGTTCCCAATGGCTGATTGTAATCGGCTGCCGGACGCCAATCGTTTGCGCAACGGCCATCTGAGTCATGCCGTTTGTCTGGCGGTGTTGCGTAAGCTGCGCCCAAGTTTCGATGGGAAGCAAAACACGCGGCTCGTCCAGAAGATCGGGACGGCTGGTTTTGGCGAGCGTGCGTTGTGCGGCGACCTGACGCACATCCTCACCGCGCACGTACAGCGCCTCGGTTTCGGCGGCGTCTACGAGCGTTTGTAATACATCGATCTCGGTAATCGTCTGGCTGGTACGTGGCAGACGACGGCTCGCAACAAGTGTATCGCCCGCCTTGATCTCGTTACCCTTTTTGAGTTTGACTTCGCCATCATCGAGGACGAAGACGCTGTGCGACGACGTGACCTTCACTGAGCGGTTGTAGCGCGTCACGAGTTTATACATCGCTTCGTGGTGCGGGTGGCGAATAACCGCCTTGAGCGGACGGAAGCGCGTCTCGTGCGTTTTCAGGTCGAAACTCATGACCTGATATTCTGCGGCATCGCGCTGACCTGCGACACAGCTATCGATGAAGTCTCCGATACGGACAAACTCGGTACGGCCCGTCGCCTTGTGCTGCACGAGCGTCGGCTCGTCGCCCGCCACGCTCATGATCACGAGTTTGTGGTAGCGCAGTTTTTTGACCTCGAAATCATCCGAAATGCCGACGCCCAATGCGGAGATGAGCGACTTGATTTCGTTACTGTCGAGGATTTTGTTGAGGCGAGCGCGCTCGGTGTTGAGGATTTTTCCTCTTAGTGGGAGGATAGCCTGAAAGTGGCGGTCACGGCCTTGCTTCGCGCTGTTATGGACGAAAACGCCTGATGCGAGTGCGAAGTTGTGGTATACATCGACAGTAAGGTCGTAAACATCAGATGTTTCTTCAAGATGTACGACTGACGCAACCTTGCAGTTGACGTTTTGGGCGGCCTCAAGCATTTGCTGGTGATCACCATTGAAGTAGTGATTCAGTAGACGAGAGAACGAAGGTGCAGTTTTGGCAGTTTGCAGGCGATACGTTTCATATGCTTCCGCAAGATTGTCATTGCCAAGCACCTCGCGAAGTAGCAACAACGCTTTTACACGGTGTCCTTCACGTATCTTCGCACCCTTCTCTTCAGGAGAAGTGTTTTTAAGCCATTCAACATGTCCTTGCCGAATGCGATCCCCACGTTCATCCTGCCAGACAGCTTTTAGCCCTTGTGCCATCTTCTCGCGATGTTCAGGATGTTCGCTCATCCAGTGCTTGACAGCGTTGCTGTGGTTTTGACGGTATTCGTCAGTCCATTGTGCGCGTGTCATTTCGGCACGCCATGCACGCAGCTCGGAGTCTTCCCATTCTTTTATTGCATCTGTGCGTCGTTGATCACGCGCTTCGGGATGCTCAATAAAATACTGGCGGGTCTTCTCTGACTGCTTCGCGCGGTTTTCTGGATTGCTCCAGTATTCGCTTTGGTACTGCCGCATCCGTTCACAATAATCGTCATACTCCTCAGCGGTGAGAGACGAAAACCATGACTTGAAGCCTGCAAGAACCTTTTCATTCATGGCTTGATCCTGCCGCTGCAACTTCGCACGGTTGCTCATATACTGCTTATATGCAGCGTCGCGCCACTGCTCAATAGCAGTACGGCTCATATATTCGCGAAACTCCGGGTTCGACCATTGACGTTTGGCTAGTTCCTTACTCAGGGAACTATGCAACCGCCAATGATCGTCTCGATCCATGCGGCGCAGATTGCGGGGATCATTGTTCCGCTTGTTGAAGTCAATATGATGACGAACATTCCCATCTGATGTGATGTACTGCTCGGCATACAAGTTGTACATATCCGACAGAATGTGGGTATAGATCCACACAGCAGCGTGATTCTGCCAGATCATCTCATAGCCATTCAATTTGTCGTCTTTACCAGAAATACGACGCTTGATTGGCATAAGACTTTCGTTTGGCTGTAATGCTTCCGCAGCTTTGTACGAGCCGTCACGAAGGCGAAACGGGTGATCCGGCGTACACTGAATTTTTTCGCCATTATCCAGTGTAACTTCAACGAGGCGCGCATTACGTTTTGTGATGCGTGGCTCAACTAGCGGGACGACGCGGGTATCACCGTCTTCGTTTGTCGCGAAACCAAAGTGCGTGATGCCCTTATCCCAGTCTTCGGCCAACTCTCGCATTGTGCGCGTAACGCCCGATGCGAGTATTACTTGAGTATTAGAATGGCAGCAACCTCCGGCGCTGTCACCTTCCACCAGAAATAATTCTGTCTTAGTAGCGTCACGTTCGGAACAATCCGCGAGCTTACCGGGCAATGTCGTGTTCTCAAGCAGGCTCTTACGACCCGTCAACAGTTCGCGCTGCTTTTCGAGGGCGTCCCGAATACGCATCGAGTTCATGCACTTATCGATAATGCGCCGCGCTTCTCTCGGATTTTCTTCCATGAATTGCATGAAGAAGTCCGTCACGACGGAAGCGACCAGACCGCGAATTTCCGGGTTGATCAGCTTGCCCTTCGTCTGGCTCTCGAACTGCGGCGAGGGATGCTTGATACTCACAATCGCCGTCAGACCTTCGAGCGTGTCACGCCCGGAGAAGTTCGTGTCCTTTTCCTTAAGCAATCCTTGCTTGCGCGAATAATTGTTGATCGCGCGGGTGAGTGCCTCGCGCAGTCCCGTCTGGTGGCTGCCGCCATCCGGCGTGTTGATGTGGTTCGCGAAGGAAAGTTCAGTGCTGCTGCTCGTGCCTTCGGTGTACTGGAAACCGAATTCGACAGCCATCCAGCCTTCGTCATTCTGGCCTTCGTTGAACTTCACATCCTTGAGGCCGCCGATAACGGGGTGGACCGTTTCGCGGTTACGGTTCAGGTAGCGCGTGAAAGAGAGGACGCCGCCCTCGAAATAGAAAGTGAGTTCGCCGGGGAAGGGCTGCTCGCGTTCATCGATCAGCGTGAGCGTCGCGCCGCGCGTGACGTAAGCCATTTCCCGGAAGCGCTGCGCAAGTACGGCGAACTTGAAATCGCCCGCCTGCATGATCGTCATATCCGGATGGAACGTAATTGTCGTGCCGTTCGTCTCGCCCGGCTCAAGGTCGCGGATGAAATCGACAGTTGTAGTCGGCTTACCTGCCGCAAACTCCTGCCGCCATAGCTTTCCTTCGCGCTTGACTTCCGCGATCAGGTGCGAGGACAGCGCGTTCACCGCCGAGACGCCGACGCCGTGCAGACCGCCCGATACCTTGTAGGCGGCCTTGTTTGAACCATCGTTGAATTTCGCGCCCGCGTGAAGCTGCGTCAGCACCATCGTCAGGGTTGAAATGCCCTGCTTTTTGCTCAAGCCGACTGGGATACCACCGCAGTTGTCCTCGACCGAGATGTAGCCGTTGGTGTGAATCGTCACCCAGCAGTGATCGCCGCGTCCGGCCATGATTTCATCGATGGAGTTATCCACGACTTCATAAACGAGGTGATGCAGCGCCCGCTCATCCGAGCCGCCGACATACATCCCCGGCATGACGCGAACTGCTTCCAACCCTTCAAGCGACCTGATATCGTCTTCGGTCTGAACGTTTTGTAACCGGTCTGCCACGATGCCTCCAAAATCTGATTTGCGCCTCGAAATAAGGCACAAACTCAGAGCGTTTCCGTCATTTTCACGAGCGTTAGAGTAGGTGTCATTATACCTCAACCAGCAGAGATAATCAAGAACGGGCGTTCGCGAAAATTTGTCAGGACTACTTGAAATTCATATTGAAGTTGAGGTATGCTTCTCAGTATGACAACATCGACTTATGAACAAACGCGGCAGGCATGGCGTGACATCTGGATCGGGACGGAGTTCGACAATGAACTGCGCTCGCTGGATTATCCACGTTCGCGCGAACTGCTTGATCTCTACCTACCGTTTCTGAATAAAGCACGGCTGACGCTGGAAGCGGGCAGCGGTCCGGCGCACATCGTCTATTATCTCGAACAACGCGGATACCCCACGCTTGGGCTGGATTACGCCCCGGAAGCGCTGCGCTTCACACATGAACGCCTGCCCGATCTGCGCTTGCACCTCGGTGATGTCCACGCGCTGCCCTACCGTGCAGACCTGTTCGGCGCGTACCTGTCGTTCGGGGTACTGGAACACTTCGAGCAGGGTCCCGAACCTGCGTTGCGCGAGGCGTACCGCGTCCTTGCGCCCGGCGGTGTGCTGGTCCTGACGATCCCGCACTCGCAAGTCACCGATCAGCTTTATAAATTACGCGAACGCCTGCGCCCCGGCAAAGTGAAACGCGCGGCCTATTACGAGCGCACCTATCCACACCTTGAACTTGCAGAGTACGTGAAAAAAGCGGGGTTTTGCATTGAACGTATGGAGCCGATTGGACATTCGTACACGCTCTACGGGCTGCTGCCTATCTTTCGCAAACGCGGCAGCTATTACGAGACCTCTGCGTTGGGGGAGCGCGCAGGGTGTGTCCTCAGGCGCATCTTGCCCTGGCGGTTCGCGTTCCATACGCTCATCATCGCGCGCAAATAAAAAGCCCTCTCGATTTAGGAAAGGGCTTCGATGATGACAACGAGCCACAGATAATTATTCGAGGTAGCGCGTCTCCGCAATCTGGTTGACCGTGTGGTGCGTGCGGAACAGGCTGTACAGGCCGGGCTTGCCGGGAACCGGGTTCAGCACATTCTCGACCTGCATGATGCTGGTCCACAGCTCAAGCGCCGGGTCCATGAAATTTGTTTCGCGCTGCAAAGCGGCGAAGTTGATCGGTAGATGCTGCTCGTAGAGCGAGAGCAGAACGAGGATGAACTGATCGCGCTCCTGCAAGACTTCGCGCGTGAGCGCCGCATCAGCGATGAGCGAAATGCCTTTGGTCTGATAGTTGCTCTGTGGATTATCATACTCGTTGACGGCTGCCGCGCCAAGTTCGAGCAGCCACTCGACGGCGCGCTGGAAGACCACGCCGCTATCATAGGGACGCAAACGACGGTGCAGTGATCCGAGCGGACACCATGTAAATCCGCGATAGCTGGTGAATTGATCCACGCTGACAATGATCCGCTTCATCATCGAGTCGACTTCTTCATCGCGAGTCGCGAGATCGCCCTGCGAGAGCGGCGCAAGATCGTCGTAGCTGGTATCGAATAGATCGACCATGACGGTTTGCATCGGCACGGGGCGACCAGCTTTCGCCGTTGCGGTTTTCGGCAGTTTGATCACTGGCACGAGGTCTTCCGGGTTGTGGCGGTGCGGGACCATCTCGCGCGCGAGGATACCTTCGCGCACCAGACAATCGATCCAATCCGAGCGCCACGCATCATCCGAGTTGAGGCCGGGGCGTTCCAGCGCACGGTCCATCGCGATCCCCTTGAGCAGGAAGCCGTAATTGACGTATTCCCAGTTGCGCACATCCAGCGTATTCGCCACCCGCACTACGATTCGCTCGCGGATGAGGCGCACGCGCTCGACGGTCTGATTTTCCGGCGCAGGCACGACAAAATCTTCCGTGCCATTGTGGACGACGCGCAAAATGCCCATCACGACCGCCTGTGAAACGAGATCGTGCGCCCGCGCATCGGAGACGACATCGTTCATGCGGTGAAGCTGCTCTTCGAGCATCTCCATCGTGATACCCTGGCCGGGGTAGAGCGTCGTCAGACGGTCATATTGCAGGACGACGCTCGCCCATTGCGAGGGCGTGAAGGCCGCTGCGGTTGCCGTGACGGGCGCTGTCAATTGCGCGTTATAGACGTGGCCGAGCGTCTCATGGCGGTTCAGGTGCAGGAAGTCGTCCAAGTATTCGACCTGTAGGCCGGGGTTGTTCTCCAACTGGCGGCTCATGCTCCCGCGCACGCCCCACACGATCACCTGCTTGCCGCGCGAGCGGAGCGAATTGAAAACATCGTTGAAATCGCGATCACCGCTCGCAATCACCATCACATCAGTCGAGTTGGCCTGTACGCTGTCGGCTAGTACATCCTTCGCGATTCGCATATCAGCGCTGTTCTTGCCCGGCAGGTTGAACACCGGGTCTATGTTGGCAAGTGCCAGACGACTGGGCGCTTCATCGGAGACTTCGCGCCCGGCGTCATCCATCAGCGGCGGGAGCGCCCCGCGCTGTCCCCAGGGCGCGTAGGCCGCCATGCGCGTCACCTGTCCGTAGTTCGCGGCCTGACGCTGCAAACCGTCGATCAGGCGGTCCAGATTGACCAGATAGCCGTTTTCATTAAGACTAATCGCGATATTTTCAAAGTCGATATACAGGCTGACCGTCTTCGATTGAATACCGAGAATCGTTTCGAGCGGCTGGAAGATCGCGCCATCCACGCGCTGGCTACTATCCGACCAGACACGGATACGCCCCTGACGGCTCATTTTTACACGCTTGATCAGCGCGATTAATTCCTGATTTGTCGTGACGAGGATCAACTCGTCGAGCGGCTCCGGCTCCGTGCTGAAATACTGGATGATCAGTGCGTCCGCGATGTGCTGGCGGTCGGTCACGTTGAATGTCTCGAAGCCAACCGCCTCGAACGTTACCTGTACCGCTGTCCCGTTCGGCAGCGTGCGCAACGCGGTCCAATCTGCGACGGCGACTGCGCGCAGCTCATCCGGTCCGAGCAAACCCGCCGCCAGCGCCGCGCCGCTGCGCAGTTTGGCGGCCAGTTCATGATAGTCAATAGATGTCATTCGTCCCTGTAGACGCCTGAGCAGATCGTCTACATCGACGATAAGATATGCAGCCATGTTTCCCCCACTCCCTTAAAAAAATATTTCGCCGAAGACAAGTTCCAACAAAAATTCAGGCTAACGTGAAGAATAGACGTGCATAAACTTCTGTGGAACTTCTACCGACTCGGAGTATTGTAACAAAGTTCACTATGAAGAACAATCCACATTTGCGTGATTTCTTTGTGAAGAATCTATGAACTCTGCGATGCAAACGTTTTCCAACCACTTCTCACGCTGATCCTCAACGCTGTGGCAGATGGCACAAACACGCTATACTATCGTGTTTTGTTGAAACAGTGACACCTAGACCGATGTCGAAAACCCTGCTCGTCAAGAATGCGCGAGTCCTCGTCACGATGGACGATGCGCGGCGCGAAATCTCCGCTGGCGGCCTCTTCATTCGCGATAACCTGATTGAGCAGGTCGGCGCGACGGTAGAACTCCCGGCCACTGCCGATGAAGTGCTGGACCTGCGCGGTCATGTTGTCCTGCCCGGCCTGATCAACACGCATCACCATATGTATCAATCGCTGACGCGCGCGGTTCCCGGCGGGCAAGATGCCGAGCTGTTCGACTGGTTGAGCAGCCTGTATATGTTGTGGAGCGGCCTCACGCCTGCAATGGTGCATACTTCCGCGCTGATCGCGATGGCCGAACTGATGCTTTCCGGCTGCACGACCGCCAGCGATCACCTCTATTTGTTCCCGAATGGCTGCCGCCTCGAAGATGAAATCGAGGCTGCGGAGGTAATCGGTCTGCGCTTCCATGCCAGCCGGGGCAGTATGAGCGTTGGGCAGAGCAAGGGCGGGTTGCCACCGGATGCAATTGTCGAACAGGAAGACGCAATCCTGCACGACTCGCGGCGGCTGATCGAGGCGTGGCACGATCCGTCATTCGGCGCAATGCAGCGGATCGTCGTCGCACCATGTTCGCCGTTCAGCGTCTCGCAAGACCTGATGCGCGAGTCGGCGGCGCTGGCGCGTGCCTATGGCGTGCGGCTGCATACGCACCTCGCGGAGACAGCGCCAGATGTCGCCTACAGTCTGGAACGTTTCGGGCTGGAACCCGCCGCTTACGCGCAGGATGTCGGCTGGGTGGGCGAGGATGTCTGGCACGCGCATTGCGTCCACCTGAGCGATTATGGGATCGACCTGTTTGCACGGACTGGAACAGGCGTCGCGCATTGCCCTTCATCGAATATGCGCCTTGCATCGGGCATCGCGCCCGTGAAGAAGATGCGTCGCGCGGGCGTCCGCGTCGGCCTTGGCGTGGATGGTTCGGCTTCTAACGACAGCGGCCATTTGCTGGCAGAGGCGCGGCAAGCGATGCTCTTGCAGCGCGTCACAGGGGACCCAGCGGCGCTCTCCGCGCGCGAAGCACTGGAGATCGCGACGCGCGGCGGGGCGGCGGTCCTCGGTCGCGACGACGTGGGACAGCTCGCGCCAGGCATGTGCGCAGATTTCATCGCGATCAATACCGACACGCTGGCGTTTGCGGGCAGCCTGCACGATCCGGTCGCGGCGGTGTTGTTCTGCGCGCCTGCGAGGGTGGATGTGAGCGTAATCAATGGCCGCCTCGTGATCAAGGATGGGCAACTGCTCACGCTCGACCTGCCGCCGACCATCGAAGCGCATAATCGCTTCGCGCGGCAACTGGCGAACGGCGAGTAGGATTTGGCGTGCGGTTCGCTCAACCGCGTAACTTCTGAGGATTACTCGCATAGATGAGAGATCGCTCAGGTTCAGGTCACATTGCGACGCGGCAACGCTGCTATTCACGCATCACGCGGCAACCTCTGTTAAAATAGCAGGCTCAGAAATAGACGCTCGCCATCGAAGGGATGGACATTATGGCCGTGCAAAACTTATGGGCGCGGTTGGCCGGGAAGCCCAAACCGCTTTCTGCGGCTGATTCCGAATTGCGCGAACGCGCAGCAGCAGGGGATATAGCGCGGCGCGAAGGCCGCTACGATGACGCGCTGGCTGCCTATACACAGGGACTTGAAGCCGCACGGCGGCAGGCATCATTGGCGGGTGAAGACATTTTTCTGGGATTGATTGGCGCGTTGCAAACCGAACGTGGGCAATATGAAGAAGGCGAGCGCACGCTGCAAGAGGGCATAGCGCTCACCGAAAAGGCGGGCGACCCGGCGCGTCGTGCGCGTGCGATGGGCAACCTCGGCGCGCATTACTCGCAGC
>Ga0123338_10005444_pt1 | contig 10892 bp, 9 predicted proteins | sample grotaG_FD_89793 | JGI IMG/M metagenome (GOLD analysis project Ga0123338, IMG submission 89793) | Glacier valley bacterial and archeal communities from Borup Fiord, Nunavut, Canada, to study Microbial Dark Matter (Phase II) -... | ecosystem: Environmental > Aquatic > Freshwater > Ice > Glacier ...
CTCTTAACCGTTAGTCTCTCTTTGAAACTGAACTATGTGCTCTTTCGTATTGAGGATAGAAGATATATCACCTATCCCCAAACGAAGGAGTATTTTGTATGCGTACAAAGAATGCATCAGTGGTTATTAATCCGCGCACGGGCCAAAACATCGTAAAGATAACAGATGTGCTGGCCGTGTTAGCGGCGGCTGGTTGGAAGACAGATATTTCAATCAAGGAATACGGCGGTCACACAATGGAGCTGGCGAACGATGCCGCGAGTGATGGGCGCAACCTCGTTATCGCATATGGGGGTGACGGAACGCTCAATCAGGTTGTCAACGGTGTTTTGACAAGCAAAGACCCACAGAGTATTGTTGGTGTGATTCCGGGGGGAACCGCGAATGTGTGGGCTGGCGAAATCGGTGTGCCGATTGATCCTGTAAAGGCGGCCCTGTCATTGGTCAACAGCGAGGCGCGAAAGGTGGACGTGGGCCATGTTGCTGTCGAAAAGATTGTGTTCCCAGAGGGAAATGAGCCGACGCAATCACCTTCAGCGGAAGAGCCAAAGCGCTCAAAGAAGCACAAAACCGCAAAAGGTAGCAGCAAAGGGAAGCATCACTTTTTGCTGATGGCGGGGCTAGGGATAGATGCCGCGATTATGGGCAATGTCTCTAAGCCGCTCAAGTATCGAATCGGTCCACTGGCTGTCGGACTTTCGGCTGCGAAAGAACTTTCTACCCACCGCTCGTTCCCGATTGAGGTGCGGATAGGAAGCGAGGGTCGAGATGGAGAGCCTGTGTGGAAGGGTGACGCGGCGCAGGTCGTTATTGGTAACACGCGGCGTTACGGTGATATCGCTGAGATGACGCCTGACGCGTACATTGATGATGGTGTGCTGGATGTGTGTGTGATCACCGCAGGCGATCCCCTTTCGACGATGCAACAAATCTCGTCATTGCTTCTGCGTCGCAAGCCGGATAATTTAACGGCTGAATACTTTCACGGGGCGCATCTCTCGATTACCGTGCCGTCTTCTGTGCCGATGCAATTGGATGGAAGCGCGGTGAAGCTCAAAGATTACCTGGACAAAGCCGAGTATGAAAAGCTGCAACAAACCGCCGCATCTGAGCATATCATGATTACCTATCGCTTTGATGCCTTGCCTCACGCACTGGCGGTGGCTATTCCCAACGCCTATAATGATGCATTGTTTGAGCAGTCGCATAGCAGTACCGCGGCGCATCATCACGCAGAGGGAGGCGATGAGCATAAAAAATCACACGTAAAAGCACATCATAAAAAAGATGAATCAGTACAAACAGAGCCGCAGCAGCACACAGAAGCCGTAGAGTCGCTCCCTGTATCCGACTTGAATCAGCAGCAAACAGATAACAAGAAGCATGAAGATGAGTTGCGTAAAGAACTGCCTGGACTGATTAGCTCGCTGCTCACGAACGGGCGTAAGGTGACTGTCGTGGGGAAGGCTCCCAATCCAGAGAAGCCCGACACATATATTATCGCGGGCGGAACGATAAAGCAGGCGACGGGTGAGACGAAGCCGGTTGCGGTTGTTGTCAATGGTGACACTATTCTCATTAACAGAGAAGGTGAGCGTGTATCACTTGATGCGGTACGCAATATGCAAGAGGGCATGGTGCTTGTGGTTGAGGGGAAAAAGAGCAAGCGTGGTGTGATTGCGGCGACGCGTATGGTATTGTAATGCGGTTTTTTGTGAATGGTTGAGCTTTTAACTATCCTTTAACGTTACCGTAACACTTGTTTAATCGCTATACTCTATGGTTAAGGTAGTGGGAAACATATGTTTGTCCCACTGTGTCCTGCTACCTTATTCAAGGAGATACACACTCGTATGCAAACCTCAGCCAAAGTGTCCCCACATTGGAAATCGTCACGATTCAACGTATTTCTCATGCTTAGCGCACTCATTCTCTTTCTTTCGGCGTGTGGTGGCACAACTTCCACAACCTCATCCTCCAGCACCCCTGGTGCAACGGCGACCTGCGATAAGACCAAAGGGTTGACGGTGTATTCGGCTCAGGGCTATGACTCGGATGCCACTAAAGCGTTTCAAAAACAAACGGGCATTACAACCAAGTTGGTTGACGATAGCACCGGCAACCTGCTCGCGAAAATAGCCGCGGAAGGCAGCAACCCCCAATGGGATGTGGCGTGGTTTGATGGCAACGTAACCATGCAGACCCTCGACGATCAGAAGCAATTATTGAAATGGAACGCATCAAGTGCCGCAAACCTGACGGATGAAGGCAAGAAGTATGTCGCGAGTGACAACAGTTACTATCCAACGGGCATTACAACTGTGGGCGCGATTGCCTATAACACCAAACATGTACCGGCGGCAGGGCTACCCACTGACTGGAACGATCTGTTAAAGCCAGCATATAAAAACCTTGTGGCGATGAACGATCCGGCATATTCTGGCCCAACATATCCGCTTGTGGCGGGTGTCTCGCAACTGATGGGCGGAGAAGATCAGGGAAAAGCATTTTTCACAAAGTTGAAGGCCAATGGTCTCAAGAATTTCCAGACGAACGATCCAACCCTCAATAGTGTCGAGACGGGTGCGCGTGAGTTTGGTATCGTGCAGGACTCCGCAATCTATAGCGCAATCAAAGCGGGTCAGCCACTCGGCATCATCTACCCAACCTCTGGTGTGGTCGGACTGCCTGGTGTGATCGGCGTTTCAGCCAATGGGAAACATCAAGGTTGTGCCCAACAGTTTGTGAACTGGGTGCTTTCCGCGGATGGACAAACGGTTATGACGCATCATGACCCAACTGATGGCGATACCTACTTTATTCCAGTGGTAAAGAATACCACGCCGGTAGTGTCGCGTAAGGTCGATGGCATTACGCTCATCACGTTGGACGTACCCAAGTGGGCTGGGGTGGAGGCTGAACTAAAACAATGGTTCCACAGCAACATCATTCAGTAACGTCTGTTGAGGAACAGGGTAGCGTGGCACACGTCACGCTACCTTCTTCACCTTTCCCATTTCCTTCCTGGGTGCGGCGTGTCGGACAAGTCTTTGTCATTTTGATACCAATTTTCGTGCTGCTGCTCTTTGTGTTATATCCACTGGCCGCTATTATTCTACAAAGCATCTTTCCTACGTTATTTACCGCAAACCCAAGTTTGATACCAAATTTTGATGCGTTGCAAGAGGTTGTCAAGAATAAAGAGAATTATATCGCGCTCGGTAATTCGTTGTGGCAAGGGGCGATCACTGCCCTGCTTGCCTCGCTGATTGGCACTGTGCTGGCTATTCTTGCGCGACGTACAGATATTCCATTGCGTGGTGCTATGGACACGCTGGTGTGGGTGGTTTTTTTTACGCCTTCGTTTCTCGTGGGTGAAGCGTGGTCGCTGGTGTTTATTCGCGGCGGCGTTCCCGATCAGTATTTTCATTTTTCAGATGGCTTTATCGCGTGGTTTTTTTCGCCAGTGGGTGTGATTTTTATTCTTAGCCTTAAAACGTTTCCCTATGTCTACCTATCCGTTAGTGCTGCTCTGCGCTGGCTTGGCTCGGAATTTGAAGACGCGGCACGTTTAGCGGGTGCGCGTACCTGGCGGGCATGGCTCAGTGTCAATACACCATTGTTGCTTCCCGCGATTCTGGCGGCGGGATTGATTGCATTTGCCGAAGCCCTTTCGGACTTTGGCACGGCTGCGACCATAGCGCAAAGCTCTAATGTGACGCTTGTGACGTATCAAATTTATTCGGCAATTAACACCTCGCCCGTTAATTTTCCATTAGCGGCGGCCCTCTCGTTGCTGCTCTTCATTTCCATCACACTGGCTCTGCTTGTGCAGGCGGGTGTGCTGCGTACACGCTCGTTTCAGGTTATTAGTGGGCGTAGTCGTCCCGCGCGACCTGTAGAGCTGGGAGCATGGAAATGGCCGGCGACCCTTGTGTGTGTGCTGATTTTTCTGCTTGCTCTGGTTGTGCCAATTGGCGTGTGTATTGTGCTATCGTTGTTACATGCCTTTGGTCAAGGACTGGTCGCGAGCAATTGGACGCTGGACAATTATACGGCGGTGCTGTCGCAAGGGTCGGATAGCCTGGACGCGTTGTTCCGTACCCTCTGGCTCGCACTTGGCACCGCGACGCTAACGGCGGTGATTGGCTTGCCGATTGCGTTCATTATTCGACGGACACAGCTTCCTGGCCGCAAGTTGTTGAGCCTGTTTACGCTGGTGACGATTGCTGTGCCGGGGATTATCCTGGCGTGTGGCTACATCTTCGCCTGGAACGCGCCCTATCTGCAATATGTTGGTATAGGCGGCGACCTGGGCATTCCTTTCTACGGCACAATCTGGATCCTGTTAGCTGCATATGTCGGGGGGAGTTTGCCGTATGCGACGCGCCTGGGCATCGGCGCGCTCGATCAAGTTGGGCAAAACATGCTCGATACCGCTCGTGTGCAGGGCGCAAGTTTGTTTCAGTTGCTAACACGTATCGTCGGTCCCCTACTTCAATCAAGTCTGCTGTCGGTGTGGTTGCTCGTGTTTACGGGAACAATGTTCGAGTTGGCGGCGTCCGAACTGTTGTATCCACCGGGGCAACCAACATTGCCGGTACGCATTATAAGCCTCTTCAATGATTTTAAGTTGGGGCCGGGCATGGCGTTATCAATGCTGAACATAGGGCTTGTGCTGGTCGTGCTATTTGTCCTCCGTAGCATACCCTGGCTGTTTACACGTCTGCTACGCCTGGGAAAATGGAGAAAGGTTAAGTATGTTTCTACAGATACAGCAACTCAATAAAACCTATGGAAGCCGCACCGTCGTGTCTTCGGTTGATCTGACGATGGAGGAGGGCGAAATTCTTTCGCTCCTGGGGCCGTCAGGGTGTGGCAAAACGACTATTTTGCGTATGATCGCAGGTCTCGTAAGGCCGGATAGCGGGTTGATACGAATTGGGAATCGCATCCTCTTTGACGGCAAGCGCGAAATGCCGGTTGAGGAGCGCGACCTGGGCATGGTGTTTCAGGATTACGCGCTTTGGCCGCACATGACCGTCGCAAAAAATATCGCGTTTGGGATGCGATTGCGTCGTGTGCCTGCTCTGACAATTGCCAAGCGGGTGACGGAACTACTGGAACTGGTGAGCCTGCCAGGTTTCGAGAATCGCTTCCCCTATCAACTGTCGGGTGGGCAGCAACAACGTGTGGCGGTTGCCCGCGCACTTTCGACGGAACCGCGTATCATTCTGTTGGATGAGCCACTTTCGAGCCTGGATACAGCTCTGCGCGAAACAATGAGTGCCGAACTTGTGCGCTTGTTTAAGCGTTTGAAAATCACAACGATCAATGTAACCCATGACCAAAACGAGGCAATGAACATGTCAGACCGTATTATGGTGCTACGCGATGGACATGTGCAGCAGGTTGGTACGCCGACGGAGCTATATCAGCATCCAACAAATGCGTTTGTGGCGTCATTTATGGGGCCTGCAAATATGTTCTTTGGCGCTGTCGCACAGCATCCGGGACATATGGCGTTGCACTGGAATAGCACACAAGAGATCATTGGAAGTATACCGGAGACGTTGCGGGTACAGTTGAAAGAGCGGGCTGGTCTGTTATGTCGCCCCGATGACATATTTGTGCATCAGAAGGTACGTGACTTTTCGCACGCGAACGTGCTAACTGGTACGGTGTCGCACTCATCTTTTGTGGGTGGGCGTTGGCGCACTCTCGTCGCAGTGGGTGAGCAAAAAGAGCAGAGTGTGCTAGCTTTTGCGCCAGAGCAGCTCCAACTCGATCAACAGGTGTGGTTGGAGTTGCCGCCCGAACGTTGCCAGATTGTTCCCGAAGTATAAGAGAAATAGCGGGGAATATGGGGGTCTCCATTATTCCGTCTGCCGCAAAAGATATTAGTAGACTACCCAAAGATGTATGGCTATGATACACTAAGTAGGCAAAAAGTGGCATTTTCTCTGTGCTGAAAGGGTAGTTCGTGGTGAGTGAAACACAAGAGTCTTTAGAATGGCGTTCGGTTTTGAGCGCCGTTCTTGATGTTGATATCCGTGCAACGTTGATCGGTCTGGACGCAAAGGGTGTACTCGCGTATACCGATGGTGCGTGTCTCAAAAATCCGGGGGGGCCGGCTGGTTGGAGCGCGCTACTGTGGGCGGTTGCCGACAGTGCTGGCGGAAAGGTGCGCGCGGGGGCTGCTTGCCTGGAACGATATGGACACATCCCCAAAGCGACAGCGACAACCAATAACAGGGCGGAGATCGCGGCTGTTCTTGCCGTGTTAAGTCTCGCGCCACCAACGTTGCCCCTTTTGATACATAGCGACAGTGAATATACAATCAAAGTGGCACAAGGCACATATCAGATGAAGGCCAACCCTGATCTGTGGGAGATTTATCGTAAGTTGTTGAGCTATCGTAAAGTGCCTCCTACATTCGAGTGGGTACGTGGTCACGCGGGCCACCAGCATAATGAACGGGCCGATGAATTGGCGGGCCTTGGCGCCTGGAATAATGATCAGAAGGCGTACACGCGTTGGCAGGCTTCGCAAGCACCGGAGGCCCACAACGCACCCGTCGAGCTTACACCGCTTCGCCAGAGGGTGCAAACGTTGCAGGCATTGTTTGCGGGTGTCGCGGCTGATAGTGCGCGGGTCACAGCACAAGAGCGTACCTTTGTGAACGATATGGCAAAGCGGCTGCAAAAGAATAACTTTGCGCCAACCGAGAAACAAAGCAACTGGCTAAACGCACTGGCGAAGAAACACAAGGTCGAGTAGCGTGTCAATGGATGTTGTAGCTTTGATCGTGTGGTAAGATGCGGAGAGTTCAGGTGTGTCTATGTAGAGAGCAGGGAAATTTGGTTTTGACATTTTCCCACCCTAAAAAGAAAGAAGTATTCTTTTGCATCAAGAATTGACAATACGCTTTAAAAGCCTCTTACAGTTAGAGCATATTCCCGTAGGTATGGCCTTCGTGCAAGAAGTGCCATTATCTGTGACACATAAGACGACCTATGTGCCTTCGGCCTGTACCTTCTGGCGTTTGGCGGAGCAAGATGTGTTTTACGCTACAGGCGAGGATCACAAAGAATGTCCAATTGGCATGATGACGATGGGTTTTATCATGCCTGAAGCGGATCAGCAACGGGCGGCAACGCTGGTTGGCACAATGGCGAGTGTGCAATATTTTTCACCCGCAGAGGTTGCGGCACTTCCAATCGTGCAAAAGCAGCACGAAAACATTGTGTATGGGCGGCTCGACCAGTTTCCTCTCACGCCCGATGTGGTGCTGTGTCGGCTCAACGCACTGCAAGCTATGCTTATTGCTGAGGCGCTAGGAAAGGTCGATTGGTTGCAGGGTGGGCAGACCGCTTTTGGGCGGCCAACATGCGGTGTTATTCCACGTACCTTGCAAAAAAACGAAGCGTCGATGAGTTTCGGCTGCGTTGGCGCACGTACCTATGTAGAGCTGACGCCAAACGAGATGATTTTGACACTTCCTGGTGAACAGTTCGCGGGTCTTGTGGAAAAGCTTGACATAATTGTCACCGCGAATAATGCCCTCGCGCCATTTCATGCCAATCAGAAGGCTACCTATATCGCATAGCGTAGACGAGGAGCAGCGGTGAACACAGCACAGGTAGCACGTCTCTGTACAACTTTTGGGCTGGGTGCGTCGATACAGGAACCACGCGCGGTACAAGGTGGTCTCCTACATCGCCTCTGGCGTCTCCATACCACGCGGGGTACTTTCGCGGTAAAGCAACTGAACCCCGTGATTATGCGAAAAGTGGGGATACGGGACGAGTACCGACTTAGTGAACGGATCGCTGAGGCGATGGTTGCGCGCGGTGTTCCTGCTGCTCTTGCGCTCAAAAGTGAGAACGCGGGTGAAACGGTACAGGAGATTGACGAGGCAACATATATTGTGTACGAATGGGTAGAGGGTGAGACGCTTTCAATCAAGTCTGTGGAGCCGCACCGTACACGAATGATTGGGATGATTTTGGCCCGAATGCATGGAGCACCGTCGATGTTTCCAGAACTTCAGCTCTCGGAAGCTGAGCAGTTTTCCAATGATGAGTGGGACATGCTCACCTTCCAAGCCTCTGACCGCGACATTCCCTGGACACAACAGGTACGCAGTGCGCTTCCCCTGTTGCTTGAGTGGAGTCGGTTAGATGCCGAGGCGAACAAGGTATTGCGTCGTACCTCTGTTATCAGTCACCGAGATCTGGATCAGAAAAACGTGTTATGGCGAGATGCCACAGCACCTGTGCTGATAGATTGGGAGGCCGCTGGACTCACTAACCCAACGCGAGATGTCGTGGGAGCTGCGCTCTCCTGGAGTGGACAGCTTGTGCAACCGCCGCAGGAGGAGAGTTTTCACGCGCTTCTTGAAGGATACGTAACAGCGGGTGGCGCGATGCGCGATCCGGGTATTGTGGCGATGCATGGAGTGATCGGAAATTGGCTCGGCTGGTTGCTCTTTAATATGCATCGCTCGTTGGGTGAGTCGGTCAATAGCGAGGAGGAGCGCCTGCTTGGTGTGCGTGAAACAATAAGCACATTATCAACCTTGCGAGCGCTGGCCGCGAACGCCGAGAAATGGGCGCGGTGGGTAGATAAATGGGCCACGTAAGCTAAGGCGCTTCGTTTGTTTTAGAGACATCTTTTGTGGAATTCCTAAATAGGATTGCGGTTACAAGAAACGTCCCGACGAGTATCGCAAACAAGCCAAGATTGAGTAGTTGTAGGATAGCGTCTTCGCGCCTCTCGACCTCACGCAAAGAGCGACCCGCAAGCACAAAACCGGAACTTGCCCCCTTGAACTGTGTCACCGTAACGGCACTGCGTACGCCATCTCGCGGTTGCCATGTGAATTTGTCTGTGCCACTTTGCCGCACCGAGTTAAAAACGCCGGAGGGAATGGTTGGCATTTGTCCGTCTAATTGTGCTGACGCGGCAATGGGTTGGCCGTTGGCGTCAAAGATGATGATATAAGGTGCTAAACTTTTGGCGATATCTACCTTGTCGGTTGGTAGTACGGCCTGAACAGACTGGCCGGCTGCGAGCTTCGCGGCTGTATCCTCGGCTAGCTGTATTTGTGGATCGTCGGCGTTCTGTCTCAGGTTCTGTTGCGCGGCCCCTGCGACAAGAAGATAGACGCCGGTTACGGCTACCGCTATCGGCAACCAATATTTTAGTGTTGTCTTAACTATGTGTAGAATTTTGTTCATACAATGCCCTTTGCTCTGTTCGTTTGAGAATACAAGCGTTCGCGGCTCCCTGGGTAGCGAATGTATCATTGTGCTAGGATACCAAATTCTCTGCCAGCGCGCTATGCCTTATGTTCGCTCCGTGCCGTCCTCGTGTGTATATTTTTTGTGTTAGTCTGCTTGACAATTTCGGTTGTACAGGGGAAGATAGTAGTGAAATATCAAGCCAATGAGAGTATAGCAGCAAAAGGGAACGCAATGACTACAACCAAACGACGAGTTGAACAAGACCATGCGGAGACACAAGCCACTACGCCCGAATTTGTGCGTAACCCTGGTATGCCGCTTACAATGGACTGGGTGCGCGACGTACAGATCAATCGTAGCGCGGTTGAGCGTCGCGCCGCGACGTTGCCGACGCGTCGCACTGTCAAGAAGGAATGGCAAGCGGCGTGGTTGTTACGAGCGATCACCTGCATCGACCTTACTACACTCGCGGGTGACGACACCCCTGGCAATGTTTCGCGTTTGTGCGCGAAGGCACGGCAACCTGTGCGGCGCGAGGTGATGACAGCGTTAGGGATGGGTACGTATCCGCTCACAGTTGGGGCGGTCTGTGTCTATCACAATCTAATCCCTGTAGCCATAGACGCGTTGCGCGGCTCTGGCATCCCTGTTGCCGCTGTATCGACGGGCTTTCCGGCGGGACAAAACCCGATGACACAGAAGATCGGGGAGATCGAGGCGTCGGTGAAGGCTGGTGCGAACGAGATAGACATTGTGATTTCGCGCTCCCATGTGTTGACGGGAAACTGGCAGGCTCTCTATGATGAGGTCAAGGCGTTTCGCGCGGCCTGTGGAGAGGCACACCTGAAGACCATCCTTGCGACCCATGAACTGGCTACGCTCAATAACGTAGCACGGGCAAGCATGGTATGTATGATGGCTGGTGCTGATTTTATCAAGACATCGACGGGTAAGGAAGCGGTTAACGCGACACTCCCCGTTGGGCTGGTGATGGTACGGGCGATTCGGCACTATTACGAGGAAACAGGGCACAAGGTTGGGTTCAAGCCCGCGGGTGGTATTCGGAGCGCGAAGGCGTCACTTGATTGGCTGGCACTGATGAAAGAGGAGCTAGGCGACGAGTGGGTGCGTAACACACTGTTCCGTATCGGGGCGAGTGGTCTGCTCTCTGATATCGAACGGCAACTTTCGTACTTTGTTACGGGTCAGTACGCGGCTGCTGCCCATAATCCAATGGTCTAAGGGGAAAGATACATGAGCGTCATGGATATTTTTGAGACAATGGAATACGGGCCTGCGCCAGAGTCGGCTTCGCCCGCGCTCGCGTGGATTGCGGGGCGACAACCGTTTGGTCTCTTTATCAACAACCAGTGGGTTACGCCAACAAGCGGCCAATACATCGAAAGCATAAATCCTGCCACAGGGAAAGCTTTGGCACAGGTTGCCGCGGCGGGTGGCGCAGATGTAGATATAGCGGTTGCGGCGGCGCGCAAAGCTTTCGTGGGTTGGAGTGGGCTAGCGGGCCATGCTCGCGCACGGTATCTGTATGCGATTGCGCGCCAAATTCAGAAACACGCACGGTTGCTTGCGGTATTAGAGTCACTGGACAATGGGAAATCTATCCGCGAGACACGCGACCTGGA
>Ga0123338_10005447_pt1 | contig 10888 bp, 10 predicted proteins | sample grotaG_FD_89793 | JGI IMG/M metagenome (GOLD analysis project Ga0123338, IMG submission 89793) | Glacier valley bacterial and archeal communities from Borup Fiord, Nunavut, Canada, to study Microbial Dark Matter (Phase II) -... | ecosystem: Environmental > Aquatic > Freshwater > Ice > Glacier ...
CAACATCATTAGTGGTACTCATAGGAGTTGTTGAAGTAGTAAAAGTAGGACAGCAAATTATTGAAGCAGCACGATTAACGCAACCTTCGGCTGCACTTTGGATTTATGGAGTAATTTTTTTCCTATATTTTATCGTGTGTTATCCGGTTTCATTGCTGGCAACTAAATTAGAAAAGGTATGGAAAAGCTGAGGTGATAATTAAGATGAAAGACAGAGAAACAATACTAGAAATAAAACATCTATATAAAGATTTTGACAATTCAAAGGTATTAAAGGATGTATCTATAGAAATTCACAAAGGAGAAGTGGTGGTGATTGTTGGCCCCTCCGGATGTGGGAAAAGTACCTTGCTTCGATGTATCAATGGGCTCGAAGCAATACAAGGGGGAGAGATTCTTTTAAAGGGAGAATTGATTAGCAACCAGACGAAAAACATGCATCTGGTTCGCCAAAAGATAGGAATGGTATTTCAAAGTTATGATTTGTTTCCGCATATGACAATTCTTAATAATATTTTATTAGGACCCTTGAAATCCCAGCACAGAGATAAAAAAGAAGTACTTGGGGAAGCAGGGGAGCTATTAAAAAGGGTTGGACTTCTTGACAAGAAGGACGCTTATCCAAGACAGTTATCCGGAGGTCAGAAGCAAAGAGTTGCAATCATACGTGCCTTATGTATGAATCCGGAAATCATGTTGTTTGATGAAGTTACGGCTGCACTAGATCCGGAAATGGTGAGAGAAGTTTTAGATGTTATGCTGGGACTTGCAAAAGAAGGAAGCACCATGGTTATTGTTACGCATGAGATGCAGTTTGCCCGTGCAATCGCAGATAGAATTATTTTTCTTGACAAGGGTGGGATCGTAGAAGAAAGTAATCCGGTTACATTTTTTACTAATCCAAAGACAGAGCGAGCCAGACAATTTCTAAATGTATTTGAATACGGCACGATAAGTCGTGGTGAATATATATAAGATGATTTTAAAAGTTTAAGTTACATGTCAAGAATAAACGAATTTTAAAATTCAAGTGGATTAAAAATCTAATTCACTTATCAAGAATTCGCTTATCATAAATATTGGGTAAAAAACCCGGAAAAAGAGGAGAATATCATGAAAAAATCAAAAAAATTAATAACATTACTTTTCGTCCTAACAGTTATCATAGCGGCTTTTACAGGCTGCAAGGCTAGTTCTGAAAAAGAAACTGCAAAGGAAGCGAAGCCAACTGGAGCTGAATCAACTTCTGCTGGAACTGCAAGGGCGCTTAAGGAGATCAAAGAAAGCGGTAAGATTAAAATTGGTGTATTCAGTGATAAAAAGCCCTTTGGTTATGTGGATGAAAGTGGTAAGTATCAGGGATATGATGTATACTTTGGAAACAGAATTGCAAAGGATTTAGGAGTAGAAGTAGAGTATGTAGCAGTGGAAGCAGCAAGCCGTGTTGAATATTTAGTGACAGCGAAAGTGGATATTATTCTTGCTAACTTTACAGTTACAAAAGAGCGTGCGGAGCAGGTTGATTTTGCACTTCCTTATATGAAAGTAGCACTTGGTGTAGTATCACCGGAGGATGCACTAATTACAGAGGCTGAGCAGTTGAATGGAAAGACATTGATTGTAAGCAAAGGAACCACTGCCGAAACATATTTTACTGAAAATTATCCAGACGTGAAATTATTAAAATTTGACCAATATAGTGAAGCATATAATGCATTATTAGATGGACGCGGAGAGGCACTTTCTACAGATAATACAGAAGTTCTTGCTTGGGCTATTGAAAATAAGGGCTACTTAGTTGGGGTTGAATCTTTAGGAAGCCTTGATACCATCGCCCCGGCTGTGCAGAAAGGAAATACGGAATTACTCAATTGGATCAATGAGGAGATCGTATCCTTAGCAGATGAAAAATTCTTTCACGAAAATTATGAAGAAACGCTTGCACCAACCTATGGTGATGCAGCTGATCCCGATAGTTTAGTAGTGGAAGGTGGAGTCATAGAATAAATAAGCTTTGGTAAAATAGAAGAACGAAATAGCTATGATTGATAGCAGCGTAACGCTCAAAGATAAAATAGAAATAAAATTGTACTTTACAATATAAACCGCCAGATGGAGAAGAGACTCTCTGTTTGGCGGTTTTAATGCAGAGGAATCTCCATAAATAGTAGTAATTTGTTTAAAATATACATATAATGACATAAAATATGTTACAAATTTTTACCATAAAAGTATTTACAAATAATGTATTGTGATTTATGATATACCTATCTGAAAAAAGTCAATGGAATCTGATTTATCTAAGTTATTAATTTCTTTTTAATTCCCAAAACCTAAAAATGAATAAGGGGGTATTCTGTTTGAAAATAGCTTTCTGGAGCAATGCACATGAGAAATGTGGGGTAACAGCTAATTTAGCAGCTATTAGCGTGGCAAGTGTAATTCGGTATCCTTATACGATTATCACTTTGGAAAATCGCCTTTGCCACAATAACTTGGGGAGGGCATATCTTGGTACTTCTTGTGTTAATACAATTCACGAGGTAGGAAGCAATTATTATGATGGAGGCGGTATGGAGGGCTTACTTCGCAGGATATACCGGGGGGATTTTCATACGAATATTATCCCGTCCTATCGAAGGGAAATCATACCCGGGCATCTTTCCTATATTCCACAAAGTAGAATAATTCATAGTGAAATTTTTGATTATGAATTCAACCATGAAATTAATACGTTATTACAATTGCTTGAAGAATATTCAGATATCAGTTTTATTGATACAGCGTGTCGTAGTAATCTCAGTTCCAAAACCATTTTGGAAGAGGCAGATTTAATCGTAGTTAATCTTTGTCAAAATTCAACACTTCTGGAGGATTTCTTCCTCAATTATTCATCCCTAATATCTAAAGCAGTTTTTTTAATCGGTAATTATTCCAACCATTTTGTTATTAACAGTAGAAGAATATCAAATACGTATGATATACCAATTGAGAACATTACAGTGATTCCCTTTAGCGACATGTACCGCAATGCTTTCCTTAATGGAAGTATTGTGGAATTTATATCAAGCAATTATGTCTGTGATAAGAATAATCCGAATTATTTGTTTATTCAGTCCGTTAAAAAAGCAGTCTATATGATTATAAATAGAGCAGAACAAATGATTAATATTAAGGGGAAGGAGCTAAGCCAGTGTACCAGATAACTGTGTTAAGAATATTTTTGGTGGTATTGGTTGGAACATTGCTCTTTCATACACTATTGTATATCTGCGGTTGGCGGGAAGGCATCAGATTAAGAAAGCGGAGGAAAACCACTGCTAAGTATAGATATCTTAGCAAGAAAATCATATGCTTTTATGTAATGCTGCTAGCATTCCTAGTAACCCTGGGTTTCATTATAATTAATTACAATATTCGAGGTGTAAGGTGAAAATTAAAAGAAGAATCAAGAGGACGACAAGACAATATTTTATTGTGGCACTGATCTGCATTGTTGTAATTGGGGGAGCAGCTATTTTTACTTCAGCAGTTGTAACGGGTCAGATAAAGGAAGAGTATCAGGCTTTGCTAACGAAGGCCCATTATGACATAAAGATAAATCAACGTAATGTATATGTTGCCACTTCAGAGATTATGGGAGGAAATTATATTACGGAAGATAATGTAGAGAAAAAAACCGTTTATGCGTCTCAACCGGAGAAAATCTATATTACCGATAAAGACATTGGGAAGATTGCATTGGTAGATATCCCCGTAGGAACACAATTGATTAACAGCATGCTAACTGATAAAGAAATTTCCTCCGAACTTAGAGAGTTGGAATATAACGTAATCTATATCAGCTCCAATATCGCAAATAACGATACCGTAGATGTCCGTATTTCTTATCCAAATGGGGAAAACTATGTGGTCTTATCAAAAAAAGCAATAAAAGGAGTCGTATCTGAAACAGCAACCTGCTATCTGTGGTTGGAGGAGGAAGAACTTCTCAGAATGTCAGCTGCCATTGTAGATGCAGGATTGTATTCCGGTACAAAATTATCTGTAACAAAGTACGTAGAACCGAATATACAACAAGCCTCAGCTGTAACTTATACTCCAAGTCTATCCATTTTAGCCCTGTTAGAAAGTGATCCTAATATTGTGGAACGATATTCTCAGGAATTAAATAAGGAAGTCAGGAAGGCATTGGAAAACCGCTTGGCTAAGAGTATGGAAACTGATGTATCTGCCATCAGCTGGGATACTAACTCTAATGACAATATCTTACCTGCAACGTCTCCAGTGGCGACTCCTACGCATACTCCACAACAGTTACCAATGCAGACACCAACACAAACTCAGATTTCACCACCAACTCAGCTACCGACAACATCTCAGACTCCTTTCGCTAGGAAAGATGAAGTGGAGGAGCAGGAGGATAATAGCGAATTAGGAAGTGTAACGGACTATCTCTTCTATGCAGAGGAGAAGATAGCAGGGGAGGGTGATATCGAATATGGCGAGTAATATTATTGCCTATGTAGGGATAGATAACTTTGAAAATATGATGTATTTATCACGCATCCTTTTAAAATTAGGGAAGAGGGTTTTAGTTGTGGATCATTCTGAAACACAATCTCTAACCTACTCTATACCACAGCCCATAGGAGTATGCTGCGAGAAGGAAATCGTAACTTGCCGGCAGGTAGACTTTACAACCAGGGCAATTGATCAAGAACTAACAGAGAATTATGATGATATTCTGATTGCCTATGGTTTCACCGAACCGCTACAGGATATTTCTATATGCAGCAGGTTGGTCTGGGTTACTAATTTTTACCGCTACAATTTTGAAAGAAGAGTAAGCTTAACGTACTCTGATGGTATGATGCACGATGCAACGAAATCATTGCTAATTAAGGATGCCTTTGAGATAAAAATTACTCCTGAAATGGTAGCTGAAAGAATGGATGTCCAAATTCCCAGTGAAAATGTCTATGTTTTGTATCGTGATGAAAAGGATTATCTTAATGGTCTAATTTGTCATTACAACGGGGCCTTCCGGTTTATGGATATTTCAAAGCAGCTGAAAAGATATTTAATGGAGGAAGCAAGAATTCTTCACCCGGAAATTGATATTAATCAACGAAAGGCAGCCTATCGCAGGGCAATGAAGGGAGAATGACACCATGAAAATAGTATATTGGTCACCTGTGCATGGACAGGCAGGCACAACCAGCAACATACTCGCAACTGCCTTGATTACGGGAATGGTATATAAAAAAAGGTGCTTGCTGACGCAGACTCATTTTAACTTCAACAACTTGGAGGCTCCGTTGGTAGGAAGTAATTCAAAAAATGCAGCCTCTTTTGAATACTTTAGAGATGTAGGAATAGATGCTCTAGTACGAAGCTTTAAAGCAGCAAAGTTGAATAAAGAAGTTCTTGAAAATTGCTGCATTTCCTTACCCAATACCAATGTAAGCCTACTTCCCGGAACATCGAAAAATAATAAGGACTCCTTTGAATATGAAATGGATGCTGTGTTTTTAAATCTGATGAGGACTATCGAAGATATAATGGGGGTTGTGTTTGTAGATGTTAGCTCCGGAAACAATCCGTTATCCTTTAAGATAATGAACGATTCCGATTTGGTGGTAATCAACCTGAGTCAAAACATGGGGATGACGGATGCTTTTTTTACCTATTATATAGAACTGATTCATAGTAAAGTGTTCTATCTATTTGGTAATTACGACGGCAACTCCAAATATAACATAAATAATATTCGCAGACGCTACTGGAAGTCTATCACGCCGATGAACTCTGGAGTCATTCCATATAATACAGCCTATCTTGACGCTCAATGCGATGGAAGGGTCAACGAATTTATAAGGGAAAATATGGGATGTGGTAAAAATGATCAAAACCAGTATTTTATAAAAAAAGTACGAAAAGCGACTGAGAAAATAGTGAAGCTTGCGGGTATTAATATCAATAACGAAGGAGGGACATAGCAGGATGGGGTTTTCACATAGCAACACAGTTATCATAGCACTTGTTACGGTGTTTGCCCTCCTTATGATTTATTTTATCTTTAAGAAAGATTTGGAGCCGGAGGAAGAGGATGTTGAAGTAGACAAATTTTCAATACCCTTTCTTAAGGAAGGGATACGAAGCTTGTTTAGTGAAATCACAAATCAGAATGTCTCAGAATTATATTTAAATAAAAGAGAAACTAAAAAAAGAGAACAGCAGAAAACAAGGCTAAATACTGCACTACGTTCTTGTTCACAAGGAAACGTCGGTGAAAAAGAATTTGTTAAGGATTATATTAAGGATTTACTCCAAAGTAGCCTTAATATAGATCAAAGAACGATTGACAGGGTAATCCCATTTCACCAGCCGGAGGGTCTTTCGTCGCAGGATAAATTCGAAATTCTTTTATATCTAAGGAAAAGGGAATGCCGGTTTCAAGCATTTGAAGAGTTAAGTATCCTTTGTAACTTTGATAAACCGAGGCAAAATGAATACGGTACTTTTTATGAAATAACAAATGAGGATATAGACAGAGCTTATGAGGCAAATGCCGAGCCACTCCTCTATATTGATAAACTGGAGCTCATCACACAACGAATTTATCAGGAAGCATATGGATTTTCAGTGGCAGATGAACTCAGAGATATGAATATTGATGGGATTTCAGGAGGAGTATCGGGGATTGCCTCGGAGCAGTACAACTATATGGAAGAAGTTTTTAAAAGTGGCAGTGTAAAAAGGCCTATGACTTATGACAGCCTATGGATTTTCTTTCATGGAAAGGCAATTCATTTATCCTTTCTCAGTTTTCAAAATATTAGTGAGCTGATTCGAGTATGCAAAAATCTATATCGATATGATAATGTGGGACATCTGACGACATCGAATGGTTTCAAACTCACTTATCTTTATGATGGAAGCCGTGTTGTTGTGGTGCGACCGAAGCTTGTATCGAATTGGGCATTTTTCCTCCGCAAATTTGATAGTGCGAAGTACATGACAATCGATACGCTGATAAAGGACAAGGGAAATGAAACCGTAATTGAACTAATAAAATGGTCGGTAAAAGGCTATTTGAATATTGTTTTATCTGGAGATCAGAATTCAGGAAAAACGACTGCATTAAAGGCAATGGTACAGTTTATTGACCAAAGGTATCCGATTCGGACAACGGAACAAGAATTTGAATTATGGTTGAATAATACCTATCCTCATTTGAACGTGGTTTGCTTTCGGGGCTGTGATGAAGTAAGCATAATTGATGCAATTAACATACAAAAAAGAACAGACGGCGTAATCATGATTCTTGGTGAAGTAGCTGATTCACTACAGGCAAATGCTTATATCACTCTGACGCAGACGGGAACAAAAATGGTAATGGCTACCTGCCATTGCGTAACAACCTCCGATTTGGTGGATTACTTTCGAAATGCAACCTTGTCGAAGGAAGGGGCTTTTACTAACGAAATGATAGCGGAAGAGCAGGTGGCAAACTCGATTAATCTGGATATCCATTGGGAAAAATCAGCAGAAGGGCACCGTTATATCAGCCACATAACAGAGATAATACCGCTTCCAAGAGAGGATAATTGGACAGGAAATGATAATAAAGATATGGTGGAAGCTCTTAGGCGCATGGCGAGAAGAAGAGCGTTTACCACAAGAAAGATTATCGAGTTTGAAAACAGTAAGTATGTGGTTAAAAATTCATTGTCCGAGCGCAGTGTTAAAATGATCATAAAAAACTTGAGTGAGGTGGATAGGGAAAAGTTTATAGCGTTTAGTTCAAGTACGCTTATTAAGGGAGGTTAGTGTGAATTATTGAAAAGCATAATTCACACTTAGAAGTTTGTGCCTGCGAAATCCTCGGCACAAACTAAATCAAAGGGTAGGTATGTTTCCACACGACAAATTTGTGCTGACACCCGAATTAGCGGGTTGGCAGCAGAAGGGAGATTAGTGTATGGATTGGCAGTTGGTAAAAGCTATGGCAGTAGTGGCGTTTGTTGTGTTTGCGATTACCCTCTATATCGTAAATAACATAGACAAGAAAGATAAGTCAAAAATCAATACGCGTTTTAGAAAACAGAAAAATAATAAGGTACTCGATTTTGTATATTTGTTCCTAAATTCGATACCTCCTGTAAGAGGCTACATAGCAAAAATACGGCGCAGATATGAAATATTATATCCAGGCAAGCAAAAAGAGATTTTAAAAAGAACCATGCAAACCATTTGTTTATCTTGGGGCTTGTGTGCATTTGCAATATGGTTTATCCTTCGCACCAGCCTAAACCTTAACAATAGTCTGGTTGCAATTATATGTGCGCTAGTTATTAACACGGAGGTTATTGGCTTTCTTCTGGCATTTACAGAAATCAAGTTATTAGAGGATATCATGTTGTTTGTCTCTAATGTCAGGCATAATTATTATATTAACCGAATGGTTGATGATGCAATACTCCTTTCAATGGAGGGTGTGAGCTATGAGATGAAGGTACACATAAATAAACTGTACGATATAGCGATGTCAACTAACTTGAAAGAAGACGTGGCTAACTATAATGCTACAGTTAACAATAAATATTTAAAGATGTTTCTATCCCTATGTACAAGCGTAATTGAGTATGGGGATAAGAAAGTGAACGGACAGTTGCTTTTTGCTGCTAATCTGGAAAACCTTAAAAAGGAAATCGATATTGAGGTGTTAAAACAAAAGAAACTAAGATTTCTATTTTCGGGGTTAACCTTTGCTACAGTCGGGGTTATATTACCAATTGATGCGATAAAGAATTACGGGGTGTCAATGATGGCACAGATGGATAGCTTTTATAGTGGCGGAATGGGAATTGTATATGTGATTACGACTTTATTAATTACAGTATTTATTTATTTGCTTAATAACCGGTTAAAAGAGTCCAGATGTATCAACCTGAATAATTATGGCTATTTAAAGCGAATTGAGAATATACGCATAGTGAAAAGGGCTTTGGATAATTACGTTGAAAAGCATTATGGCAAAATGCAGGTTTTAAAAGAAACATTGAAAAGAATTGGAGATAATATCTCCCCAAGGCAGCTACTTTTACAGCGTATCCTTTTATCGGTGGGGGTATTTTTTTTATCTGTTGGATTTGTTTTTTACATACATGAGAACAACAAGATAAATATTACAACAAAGGCCGAAAGCATGCCAGCCCTTGCTGCTGTTGTAAATTCAAGTCAACAAAAGACAATAAACGAAGCCATACTGCAATATGTAAATATATATAAAGAAGAGGAGGGGGTAACAGAAGCTGGAATATTTAACAAGGTGAACGAAGAGGGAATAATTTATAATTCCAAGGTAGGTGAGACAATAGCAAAAGAGGTGGCAAGTAGGATTTTCCTGTACCAGAAGGAGTTTTTTAAATGGTATGAGCTTATTATCTGTTTTGGAATTGCAGTAGTTGCGTTCCAGATGCCCTATTGGATGATTCTTTATAGAAAGAGGGTGCTTCAGATGAACATGGAGGATGAGGTAACCCAATTTAATTCCATCATTTATATGATGATGTTCAATAGTCATATCACAGTAAAAGACTTACTAGAAGAACTGGAGCTATTTGCGGTCGTGTTTAAAAGAACGCTACAAGAGTGTATCAATGATTACAGTGGAGGAGATATCGAGGCTCTTGAACGAATGAAGGAAAGAGAGGGCTTTTTGCCTTTCAAAAGATTGGTGGATAACTTGATTCGATGCGATTCGATATCGATTGACAAAGCGTTCGATGAAATATCCTCTGACAGAGAAAACTATCATGCCAAAAGAAAGCAGGAGAATGAAATTTCCATACAAAGGAGGATCGATATAGCCAAGCCCTTGTCCTTTATTCCTACCATACTGGTGCTTGCCTATCTTGTGCTTCCTCTAATTATAGCAAGCATGAATGAGTTAAAAAGCTTTAGTGACATGATGAATATGTAAGAGTATTGAGGAAAACAAACCAATAAAATGCTTTGGGTAATATGCCAAATTAAAAACAATTTGTAAAAAATAATAGATTTTTATAAAAAGGAGAGAAGCTGAATGAAAACAAATAATATTGATATTGTGGTAAAAATACTAATAATCGTTTGCGCTGTAATCGGAGCATGTGTAATGTGCGCACTGGCATTTAAACTGGTAAATGAGGGAAAATCGTCTGTTAATGCAAGTACAAACAACTTGAATAATATGACAAGCCAATATCAGGACATTGACAAGGCAATTTATGACGGAACTACGGTACAAGGAAGCGAAGTAACAAACTTTATAAAAAGAATTATGATGAACCAGGACTATTTGGCAGTTTTAGTAAAGACAAAGGCAAATACCGTAGGGTTATCCTATAACTATACGTTTACTGCACCCGCATCAGCAACCACGATGGGCAGCCTAAGTACAGCTGTTAATACAAATGTTCTTACCGAAGAAAAGGGCAATGCAAACTATATCAATCCGTCAGCCCAGTTTACCGGGAAAGCATATAAAGACATAAACGGAATTATTATTTGCATAGAGTTGACGCAAAAATAAGTGTCTGCTTAAGAGGAGACGAATGAAGACAAATCATTTAGACATTGTAATAAAAATTTTAATTATCGTATGTACGGTAGTTATCGCCTGCGTAATGTGCGCCATTGCATTTAAGCTTGTTAATGAAGGCAAGTCCACAGTAAATGTTAATACAAATAGTTTAAATGGTATGACAGGGCAGTATCAGGATTTAGACGTATCCTTATACGAGGGAAATCTAATTCAGGGAAACGCATTGATAGACTTGATAAAAAAGGCAGTAGATGGGAAACAGTATATTGCAATCGAGGTTTCTACCTTGGATGG
>Ga0123338_10005448_pt1 | contig 10888 bp, 8 predicted proteins | sample grotaG_FD_89793 | JGI IMG/M metagenome (GOLD analysis project Ga0123338, IMG submission 89793) | Glacier valley bacterial and archeal communities from Borup Fiord, Nunavut, Canada, to study Microbial Dark Matter (Phase II) -... | ecosystem: Environmental > Aquatic > Freshwater > Ice > Glacier ...
CCACTTTCTTGCCAAACTTTTTCAATGTGTGCATAAATATATTTTTGAATCATGCCCGAAAGTTTTCCGCAATTCTTTATCCTTTTGCTTTCAAACTCCTTCATTAACTTTTTCGTCTTGGCATCCATTTTATTTTTTATTGGTTTTACAATTGAAATTCTTTTTTTAATCCAATACAAAGATAAGTAATTTTAATTAATTTCAAACAAGTAAATTTAGTTGACGTTTAAGTTACTGTTATAGAGTATATTAAAAAATTATTTTAAATTAATGGTAAATTTACTTGACTGTTTAGTAAAGTAGGTTTACTTTTGTGCCATCATTAATAAATTACTTATATGGAAAATATATACAGTAGCATTAAAAATATTTTAAATGAACATTTTTTTATTAAACCTCAGTGGAGCGGCTTGAAAAAAACATTTATTAAAGATTGGTTTGACATCACTGGAGTTCATTGAGCTTGTAGTATACGTTGAAAATAATTTTAAAATACAATTACCTGATAGTGAATTGTCGAAAATTAAAACTATCAAACAAATGGCTGATTGTGTTGAACAAAGTTTAGTTTATCAGAAATAAAAACCTCATACTAAAAAAAATAGAAAGTGAATAAAATGGAAACAACTATCGAAGCGCCAAAAAAAAATACTACCCGCACTATTGTTGTTAGGGTTATTTTAGGTTTGTTATTAGCTGTAGGCCTTATATATGGTTATAATGTATGGAACAATAGTCGCCATCACGAAACTACAGATAATGCGCAAATTGAGACTTATGTAGTACCTGTATTACCTAGAGTTTCAGGTTATGTAAAATCAGTAAACGTTCAAGATTATTCTTCAATAAAAAAAGGACAATTATTGCTTGAAATTGATAATGCAGAATATCAAATGGGTTTGGATGAATTAAATGCCAATTATCAACAAGCCCTTGCAGATGTTGAAAATGCAAAAGCGAATATAGTAAACACTCAATTAAGTTATAGAACATCTTTATCTAATCAAGAATTAACAGGCATTCGTCGTGAAAAAGCAAAAGCTGATTTTGAAAGGGATGATAAATTATTTAATGATAAAGCCATCACAAAAAAACAATACGATGATACCAAAAACAATTATGATGTTGCTATAAATCAATATGGTACTAGCAATAGTGATGCAGCAGTTTCGAAATCAAGGATTAATGTGAGTCAAAGTTTATTATTAAAAGCAGAGGCCGCTTTAAAACAAATACAATCAAAAATAGATCAACAAAAACTAAAATTGGATTATACAAAAGTGATTGCTACTCAAAGTGGAAAAATTGGAAAGAAAAATGCTGAACCAGGTCAATTTGTGCAAGCAGGTCAACCTTTAATGTCAATCGTAAATGATAGTTTATTTTGGATAATTGCCAATTTTAAAGAAACTCAAATTGGTAAAATGAAACTTGGAGATGTAGTAGAAATTAAATTAGATAGTTACCCAAATTTAGACTTAAAAGGTAAAATTTCATCCTTCTCTGATGCTACAGGAGCCCGTTTTTCTTTATTACCTCCTGATAACGCTAGTGGTAATTTTGTGAAAGTAACTCAAAGAGTGCCTGTTAAAATTGAAATTTTAGATGAGGCAAAATATAAAGATATTTTAAGAGCAGGTTTAAGTGCTGAAATTTCTGTAGAAATTAAATAATTTTTTTCGGTCTTAAACCTATAATATGACTACACCAAAAGGTTTTGCAAAATTAATTATTGTTATCACAACAGTATCTGCAGCAGTAATGGAGTTGGTTGATACCTCTATTGTAAATGTGGCTATCAATACAATGGCTGGGAGCCTCGGAGCATCAGTTGAAGACATTGCCTGGGTTATTACTTCATATGCAATTGCCAATGTTATTATCATTCCAATGACAAGTTTTTTAGCTGAATTATTTGGCAGGAAAAATTATTATCTGGGTTCGATGATACTTTTTACAGTGGCTTCTTATATGTGTGGCGCCTCATCAGGATTATGGGAATTGGTTTTATGGAGATTTATTCAAGGAATAGGAGGTGGCGCGCTCTTATCAACTTCACAATCAATTTTATTTGATGCCTTTGAACCTAAAGATAGACCCATGGCATCAGGTTTTTTCGGAATGGGTTTGGTATTAGGCCCAACATTAGGCCCTTATATTGGTGGTGTTATAATAGATCAAACAGAAGCCTGGCATTGGATATTTGATATAAATGTGCCAATAGGTATTGTAGCAACTATTTTAACTGTAATATTTATTGATAAAAAAGAAGGAGAAGTTTCAAAATTTGGAAAACTTAAAGTTGATTGGTTTGGAATAATTTTACTTACTGTTGGTATTGGATCACTCCAATTTGTGTTAGAAAAAGGAGAATCGGAAGATTGGTTCCAATCAAATTTAATTGTTATTTTTTCTTTATTAGCTGTAATAGGTTTGAGCGGTTTCATTTGGTGGTGCCTTACAGCCAAAAATCCGATTGTCAATTTAAAACTAATGGGTAACAGAAATCTTGCTGCTACTACTGTATTCACCTTTGTAGCAGGTTTTGGTTTATATTCCTCTGTTTTTATATATCCAGTAATGGTTCAACGGATTTTAGGATTTACCCCAACACTCACAGGTCAATCACTAATTCCAGGAGCATTAGTCGGTTTATTTATGATGCCTGTAATAGGGCGAATGATGTCTAAAGGAGTTTCACCAATTCCTTTTTTATTTATAGGCTTTATCATGTTTGCTGCTTTTTGTTTTTTATGCTCAGGCTTAAATGGCGAAGCAAATGCCAATGATTTTTTAATCGCCTTAGTACTTAGAGGTATTGGAATTTCAATGGCTCAATTACCCTTGGTAAATCAAGCAGCTCGTGGACTTTCTCCTAAAGATATGCCTACAGGAATAGCTTTAAATAATATGATAAGGCAATTGGGTGGTGCTTTTGGTATTGCATTGGCTAATAATTATGTATCCCAAAGGTATGCTCAACATAGAAATGATTTAATGTCGAACATTAATGAAGGAAATAATTTATTTACCGAAAAACTAAATGGTTTAACACAGGGATTTATTCAAAAAGGTTCAGATTCATTCACTGCAATAAACCAGGCATATAAAGCCATTGAATTTTCAGTTGATAGACAAAGTTTTTTACTTTCTTATTTGGATACTTTCAGGATGTTAGGTTTGTTCTTCTTAGTCGTACTTCCACTGATATTTTTACTTCAATCAAAAAGTAAGGTGAGTGCAAAAGAATTAGCCAAAGCAGCAGCAGAATCGCATTAATATTTATTAGACTCTAGATAAAAGACATTAGACAAAAGATATAGGAATAAATAATTTTTCATTATGAAATTTTTAAAAAAAATAGTTTTTACATTCATCATACTTATTTCCATTGGAAGTTTTGCACAAGAAAGTTCCAAGGATGATACCCTAAACTCTTTAATAAAACAATCTTTGGATTATTATCCTAGGTTGAAAGAACAACAACAATTGGTTTCAATTAATGAAATAAAAGACAGGATTTCTAAAAGTAATTACTTGCCAAGTGTATCTGTGAATGGAAGTTATACTTATGTTGATCCCGTTTCGGCGATACCATTACCAGGCTTTAATGGTACACCAACCGAAATTTTATTTCAACCCAAAAATAATTGGAATTCATCATTAGATATTAATCAAACAATTTATGATTTTGGTCGAACATCGGCTGCGATTCAAAAAGGCAATACCGAAGTTCAACTTTCCAAACAAAACATTGAAAGTATTAAAAATTCACTTGCCTATCAGGTTTCTAATTTATACTATGGAATAATCTATCTTAAAAAAGCCATCGAAGTTCAGGTAATTCAATTGAATTTAGTTCAAGAGAATACAAAAGTTATTCAGGATAGGATAAAAAATGGAGATGAAATTGATTTTAATTTAATAAGTACACAAGTTCGTTATAAAAATTTGGAAACAAGGATGGTTGACCTTCAAAACCAATTAGAAAAACAGATTATTTCATTAAATAACCTTGTTGGAAAAAATGTTTCATCTTTATTTAATGAGAAAAAAGATTTTAAATTTTCAACTTCCGAAATTTCTACTGAAAATGCTTTTGAACAAGCGCAATCAAGCAATTGGGATATTAAAATGAGTAAACTGCGAGAAGAAGTTTCTATTAGAGATGTTAGAATTGCACAAGCAGGAAAATTACCAAATTTATCCTTTGTAGGTTCTGTAGGATGGAAAAATGGTTATCAACCAGATATTTATCTATACAGATTTAATGGATTGGCAGGTGTAAGGTTAACGATTCCTATTTTCAATGGCTTCAGAAACAATTATCAAATTGATATTGCACAAAAAAATTATTCAGCTTCTAAATTCTCCACAGAAATTCAATCCTTAAATTTAAAAAATGGAGTTGAACAATCTGTTTCAGAAATAAAATCTTCAAAAGAAAAATTAAGATTATCAGAAAGTCAAGTTCAACAAGCTCAATATGCCGTAAAACTTGCAGAAACAAGATATAAAAACGGAGTTATTACCAGCTTGGAACAATTAACAGCTCAAACTAATTTGCAGGAAGCACAATTAAATAAAATTCAATTTGAATACCAATTGCGTTTGGCATATCTGGAATTAAACAGATTAGCAGCTGTTAAATTTTGGGAATAATATTATAGAATAAATTTTATGAAAAAGGCGATGGAAAATGTTTACTATCGCCTTTTTTATTTCTACAAAAGCTTTTTAATTTCATTCACGTGATTATTATTCAATAAATATTTTATTGAATAATAATTTTCAATTATGAATATATTGATATTGATAAACTAATAATATTAATTATTTTTTTAGATTCGAGAATTAAAAACGAATATTTTAAATTAAGACAATCTAAATCCTTCTTAAAAATTTAAATGCCTTCTATTATTTATTGCTTTCACATTTTTTCTAACCTAACTAAATAAATATCAGTCATTTTGTAAAAAATAAAATAATTTTCATTTACCTTTGCAGCCCGTTGTAAATTTATTTTTACGGAATCAAACGCTTATAAAAGCATTATCGATTGATAATCAGCGTTATTAAACTAATTTCAGTTGAAGGCCCAACAGCTGATGTAAAAAAGGGTGATTAAAAAATATTATGGATAACCAACAGGATTTTGATTGGGAAAGAGTAGATTTTAAAGGCTTTGGCACAGGTTACACTAAAAAAGAACGTGCTGAATTAGAAGAACTTTATAGCGGTACTTTAAGTGAAGTTGCAGAAAAAGAAGTTGTAAAAGGAACTATTGTTGGTATCAGCGATAAAGATGTGATTGTGAACATTGGTTTTAAATCCGATGGACTTGTTCCTTTAACTGAGTTTCGTGATACACCAGAATTAAAAGTAGGTGATATTACAGATGTTTACATCGAAAACAGAGAAGATGCAAATGGTCAATTAATTTTATCCCGCAAAAAAGCTAAAGTACTTACAGCTTGGGAAAATATTCAAAAAGCTTTGGATCAAGATTTAATCATCGAAGGTTTTGTAAAACGCAGAACAAAAGGTGGTTTGATCGTAGATATTTTCAGTGTAGAAGCTTTCTTACCAGGTTCGCAAATTGATGTGAAACCTATCCGCGATTTCGATATTTATGTGGGTAAGAAAATGGAAGTGAAAGTTGTGAAAATCAATTATGCTAATGATAACGTAGTTGTTTCTCATAAAGTATTGATTGAAAAAGATCTTGAAGCACAAAGAGGAATTATATTAAACAACTTAGAAAAAGGCCAGGTGTTGGAAGGTGTGATCAAAAATATGACCAACTTTGGTGTGTTTATTGATCTTGGTGGTGTTGATGGTTTATTGCACATAACTGATATTTCTTGGGGCCGCGTAACACATCCTGAAGAAGTATTAAAATTAGATCAAAAAGTTACGGTTGTTGTGTTGGATTTTGATGAAGAGAAAAAACGTATCTCTTTGGGTATGAAACAACTTACTTCTCATCCATGGGATTCTTTAGCAACAGATGTTGAATTAGGTTCTAAAGTAAAAGGAAAAATTGTTAACGTTGCTGATTATGGTGCTTTCCTTGAAGTAATGCCAGGAGTCGAAGGTTTGATACACGTTTCTGAAATGTCATGGTCTCAACATTTACGTAATCCCCAAGATTTCTTAAAAATAGGTGATGAAGTAGAAGCTGTTGTGTTAACATTAGACCGTGACGAAAGGAAAATGTCGTTAGGTATAAAACAATTAACTTCTGACCCTTGGACAAATCCTAATGTATTAGGCAAATACTCTGTAGGTACAAAACATAAAGGTTTGGTTCGTAACATGACAAACTTCGGTTTATTTATTGAACTTGAAGAAGGTATTGATGGATTAGTACACGTTTCAGATTTATCTTGGACAAGAAAAATTAAACATCCATCAGAATTTACTAAAGTTGGTGAATTTTTAGATGTTGTTGTTTTAGAATTGGATACAGAAAATCGTCGTTTGGCTTTAGGTCATAAACAATTAGAAGAAAATCCTTGGGATACTTTCGAAACTATCTTTACTATTAATTCTGTACATAAAGGTACAATTATTGGTAAAAATGAAAAAGGTGCAAATATTGAATTACCTTATGGTATTGAAGGTTTCGCTCTTTTGAAACATTTACAAAAAGATGATAATACTACTGCTGAAATCGGTGAAAATCTTGATTTTAAAGTGTTAGAATTCTCTAAAGAAGATAAACGCATCAACCTTTCGCATTCAAAAATTTCTGAAGCTGCTCCTGAAAAAGTAGAAAAGAAAGAAACTAAAAAATCGAAAAAAGAAGAAGCACCTTCAAATAATAATGATAGTGAGAAAACAACTTTAGGAGATTTATCAGCATTATCCGCTTTAAAAGAACAAATGGAAAGTGGTGAACCTAAAGCTGAAAAAAAACCAAAAAAAGCTAAAAAGACTGAAGAATAATAATTTCATCTTTTTAGAATAAAATTAAACCTGCTTATTTTATGAGCAGGTTTTTTTTATGTTTAGTTTTGAAAATAATTTAGAAATAATTTTAATAAAATAGTATGCGCATTCTTTTACTTGGATATGGAAAAATGGGTAAAACCATTGAACAAATAGCTTTAAAATACAAACACATTATTGTTGAACGTATTGATATAAGCAATAGAGAGGCATTAAAAGATATAAATTCATCTAATACAGATGTCGCTATCGAGTTCAGTCAACCTGATGCGGTTTATGATAATCTTAAATTTTGCATTGAAAATCAAATCCCGGTTGTTTGCGGAACAACGGGTTGGTTAGAGAAAAAAGAAGAAATTGAAAAGTATTGTTTGGAAAAAAATAGTGCACTTTTTTATTCTTCAAATTACAGTATTGGAGTAAATATATTTTTTCAACTCAATAAAATTTTAGCAAAGTTGATGAACGATAGGCCAGAATACAATATTTCAATGGTAGAAACACATCATATATATAAATTGGATTCACCTAGCGGTACTGCTATTACTTTGGCTGAAGGAGTAATTAAGAACAATAAAAATAAAACCAATTGGGAAAATGATTTAACGAGCGACCCTAAAAAATTATATATACAATCCATAAGAGAAGGGGAAGTGCCTGGTATTCATTTAGTAAAATATGAATCATCAGTCGACTTAATAGAAATAAAACACGAAGCTTTTAATAGAATGGGTTTTGCAGAGGGAGCAGTGGTGGCTGCACAATGGTTGGTAAATAAAAAAGGTGTGTTTGGAATGGATGATTTATTGAATTTGAAATAAATGATTTAAATATTTATTTCGAACCTAAATCAAATTAAAATTTTATTATAACCTTTTTTATTGCGCTAATAAACCGGAAATTACATTTATTGTTAAAGCTACAATAATTGTATTAAACCCAAAAGTTAAAATTCCATGCATTAGTGCGAGCCTTCTTATTTTGCGTGATGTAATAGAAATATCAGATGTTTGGCAGGTGATTCCTATGATGAAAGAAAAATATGCAAAATCTAGATAGTCAGGATAAATTTCACAAGGAAAATCCAAACCTTCGTGGCAATATTTATGTGTCGAATCTCCATAATATAAATGAGCATATCGCAAGGTAAAAAGTGTGTGAACTAGTATCCACGAACTTAAAACAGAAATGATGGATAATACAATATGCTGTATTAATTCATCTTTTGAAAGCCCATGTACAGATTTCAATAAAATAATTACTGCTAAAAAACTTGCACTAGATGCAACTATAACAAAAAGAAAAATAAGTGTTCGACTTGAATCCTGAAGCCTTGCAATAATTCTTATTTGCCGTGGATGGGCTAAAAAAATTGTAATCCAAGTGAAAATTAAAATGGTAGTTGAATAAGTAATCCAAATCACCATAATTAATGTTGGTAATTGAAGAATATATCTACATTTAAATAATGCAATTAAAGAAGTGCAAACGGCTATAAGTAATCTATGCTTGGCTCTAAGACTAATAATCCATGGCAATGAGAATATTTTAGGCATAATATTAAAAAGTTATTACAAATAAAATGATTCTATTTAGATTATAAAATATTGTTTTTTTACAAGTTTAAAAAAGAAAAAAGTCATTCCATGATAAAATTATGGAATGACTTTTAGAAATATTTTAATATTAGTTATTTTTCTTCTTTTCTCTTTAAAGTAACTTTTTCATTCGGAACCACAAATGCAACCACTATACTGGTAATAAAAAGAACCACAATTATAACTAATGAATACCATCCGGGCATATATATCTATTTAAAAGTTTCGGACTAAAATTTTAACAAAAATAAAACAAAAGTAATATTTAAAACAAGAGATTAAAATTTATTTTAAAAATACCCTTCCTTCAATGTTTGCATCCACTTGTTTACCTTGTTTTGTTATATCTTCTATGTATTCAATTATTGCGTCCCTTAATTTTTTATCTGTTTTTTGAATATTAATTGCTTCGCTTAAAAAAAACATACCATCTCCACCACCAGCCAAATAATCAGATGTTGCAATTGTATAAGTTTTTGTTTTATCAAAAGGTTTTCCATGAATTAAAATCTGTTCAGGTTCTTTCCCTACAAAAGTAATTTGGGTATTCGACACTGATAGTCCATTTCGATTTCCCATATATTTAAAAAGCTTTTCAACTGTTTCTCCTTTTAAGGTAAGTACCCATAGTTCATTTTCAAAAGGCATCAATTCAAAAATTGATTTTACAGTAATGTTTCCTTTATTTATTGGATTTCTCAAACCGCCACTGCCTGTTACTCCCATATCAATGGTTGAATTTAAATATTGGCTCGCTTTAATTCTTTGAATGTCGGAAACTAAATTGCCAAGAGCTGATTCTTTATTGCCTTCCTTTGTAATATCTTTTGTAGCAAAACCTATAATTTTATTTACTTCAGCATTAACTTTTGTGCGATAGGGAGTTATTACATTTTCAGTTTTTGGATCGTTTGTAAGAGTAGAATCAATATAAGTGTTATTGCCTTTTTTTGAAGAAGGCAAATAAGTTGATTTACAAGCTACTGTAAAAACAAAAAGAGAAGTAAATAAATAATAAAATATTTTTTTTTGTGTCATATGAATAAAAAGTATGTACAAATTTAATTAAAATGTTGAATATTGATTTGATTTTGCAGCTTCAATAAATTATTAACAATAAGTTAACAATGGATACAATAGAAAATTTATTTAAAGAATTTGAAGGATTATCAAATGAAGAATGGAAAAAACTTATTTTAAAAAGCTTAAAGCTTGAAACAGATGCTGAAAAAGAAGATTTTTATAATAATAAATTAAAATTCAGACCTTCAGAAGGTTTAGAGTTTGAGCCTTTTTATACACAAAATGATTTAAAAGGGTTGGAATACCTTAAGGGTTATAAAAATTTACTTTCACAAACCAAACAAACCACTGGTTGGATGAACATTGAAAATATGGTGGTTGAAAACGAAATTGAAGCCAACATTTATTCTAAGAAAGTTTTAAATCAAGGTGCAGATGGAATATGTTTTGATATTTTGGGAAGTGAAAATATTGATTTCAAAATTTTATTAAATGAAATATCTCTAAACAATACCCCAATATATTTTGAAATCGACCAAGTTAAATCGTTGTTAGAGTATTTAAATAAAACCTATTCTGAAACAAAATCTTTAATGGGAGGCATTTTTTGTAAAAATATACTAAATACTGATATCGATAAATTGATATTTTATTTTAAAGATGCATATTTTTTTAAACCATTAATTTTTGAGAATAATAACGAACATGATCACATTTCGCAAATTTCAAATTTGCTGCTAAGTGCAATTAAAAGAGTTGAAGAATTACATGAAAATGGAATTTCTTTTGAAGACATTCTAAAAAAAATAGCTTTTAAAATAAATGTTAAAAATGATTTTTTTATAGAAATTGCAAAACTTCGGGTTTTGAGATTGCTTTGGTGGCACATCTGTAAAAGCTATGATGATAATTTAAATATGATTGATGTATTTATCTTCTCATCAACAAGTTTATCAAGTGCAGGTGAAGAACCTTATAAAAATTTTATCAGCAATACTTCACAAGCTATGTCGGCAATTATTGGCGGTTGTAATGCCATATCAGTTACTCCAACCTATTTTGAAAATGAAACTGATTTAAACATGTCAAAAAGAATTTCAAGAAATGTTTCTGCTATTTTGAAAGAAGAATCTTATTTTGATAAAGTGAATGATATGGGTAGTGGAAGTTACTTAATTGAAAATATTACTCACCAAATGGCATCAGGTGCCTGGAAAAGGATTACTGAAAATCCAGTTTTGGAATAATTAATTTAAAAACTTAGGTAAAATTATTTTCCTCCAGAAGTTATAATGCCATCCAGAAGGAAAATA
>Ga0123338_10005451_pt1 | contig 10886 bp, 10 predicted proteins | sample grotaG_FD_89793 | JGI IMG/M metagenome (GOLD analysis project Ga0123338, IMG submission 89793) | Glacier valley bacterial and archeal communities from Borup Fiord, Nunavut, Canada, to study Microbial Dark Matter (Phase II) -... | ecosystem: Environmental > Aquatic > Freshwater > Ice > Glacier ...
CTTCCTGCTGCAAAACTGCATAGACCTCATCGCTTAATTCGAGTGTTAGTAGATGGCTCATAAAAACAAACATCTTAAATTGTAATGAGGTGATTATAGCTTTTTCGATTCAGAGATCGTTGCTATGATGTGAGTATATAGATTGTAAAGAAAGTTTAAGATCATCCATCAGAAATATATGCAGCTAACTCGGATTGATATGAATAGTTGGATTATGCAGATCGCGGGACAGACAGTGCTGATTGACCCTTGGCTGCTCGATCCACTGGTATTTTATGGAAAGCCTTGGCTATACGAAGGGTATCATGTCCATTCTCCTGCTTTCACACCCGATACTTTGCCCAAAATCGACTTGATTCTGATTTCGCAGGGATTGGACGATCATTGCCACAGACCGACTTTAGCCAAACTCGATCGATCGATTCCAGTAGTAGCTTCACCCGATGCCGCGAAAGTAGTTAAGCAACTGGGCTACTCGCAGGTTACGGCAATCACCAACTGGGAGGAGTATATTTTTGTCGATCGACTCCAAATCACCGCTATTCCTGGCGCAATTGTGGGAGCGCAGACGGTGGAGAATGGTTATTATCTCAAAGACATCTCAATGGGTGAATCGATCGGGGAAACGGCATATTATGAGCCGCATCTATTTCGGGCAGAAGTCCAAATGGAGCAACGCATTCCAACAGTTGATGTCGCGATTGCACCTGTAATTGCCCAAGTGTTTCCCCTGCTGGGAGAAGTTGTCCAAGGCCCACAGCAAGCACTTCAGCTAGTCAAAACCTTACATCCTCACGTTTTTGTGCCGACAACAATTGGTGAGGTGACCGTAACAGGCTTACTGCCAATGTTGACTAAATCCTATGGGAGTGTGGCAGAGTTCCGCGAGTTGCTGCTAAATTCAGGCGAGCCAACTGAACTATTGGAACCGCAACCAGGTGAAACTCTCAATATCAACAAATCCACCCTAGGCGCTGTGACTTCTCCCATTGCTCATCCATAGCAGAAACTAGAGATCTTCAAGCGAAAGAAATGATCAGATAGCCGTCTTGAAACTTTGCGCCTGTGGCGGGTTTACCTGCTAGTTCTGGAGGGAGAAAAAGATTGCGCCTTTGGTCGCCCGCTTCGATTGTGACTTCAGGCCCAGACTGAATCAGCTTAACTTGGCGTTTATCAAAAGTGGGTAGAAATAGTTGGACTTGTTGGGTCGAGGTATCAATTGTCACAGGTCTGATCGATCGATTAGGTGACAAATTATCGTCGATCGAAAGTTCAGTGACATGATCGGGAATCACCTGTTGGGCTAAAGGGGCAAATTCACCAAGATCGATCTCGGATCGTGTCAGGACACCAGCAACGCTCAACCCGATCTGCTGTGCGCTACCCCACAGATACTTGGCTGTGTCGATCGAATATCGATCGGTAGTCGTGACCAGATAAGCCGCAACTCGATCGGGACTATTCACAGCTTGCTGACCACGGGTGAGCACATTCGTCACCTGCCCTGCCTGTTGGGTGAGATCGTCGCTGGAAGACACCTGCAAGACACTGCGAATCATCGGTTCGAGGAAAGGAGAAAGCGTTTGCCCCAAAGCGGAACTACTAAGAGCTTGGCGAAATCGGCGCAGATACCAGCTTAAAATTTCAGGCATCCCGAACATCCGCAAACTAATTAAGTCGCCAATGCCGTCGTAGATAATTACGTCATACTTGCCTTCAGCATCACGTTCACGCAGCCAACTCAACCCCAGTGCCGTATCCATCCCTGGTAAGATGCCGAGTTCTTGACCATAAACTTCTTTAAAAAATGGGGTACGGAGATACTGGTTTTCCAGATTTTTCATCCGATCCCAATAATTCTCTAGCAATGTGGTAGAGAGCAAATGTGCTGCCGAAAGGTTGGGCGCGATCGACTGCGGCTCGGTATTGAGTTCTGCTGACAGCATCTGGTTAAAACATGGGCCCGCCTGCTGCCCCACCAGTAATACCCGCTGGTTTTGACTGGCAAGGGATCTGGCAACTGCGATCGCCACCGTTGTTTTCCCTACACCACCTTTACCGAGAAATGTCAGAATTTGGCTCATAGTTGATTGCCTGATTGATCGCTCGCTTGATTTACCTGTTCTTTAAGCTTGGGGCTAGGTGAAAAGTATGGCACAGTGGCAGAGGGAATTTGGATTGACTGATGCGTTTGGGGATGAATACCTTGGCGCAGGCGACGACGACGCACACCAAATCGCCCAAATTCGCTGATTACCACTGACTGGTGACTAGCTAAAGATTGGGTGACGTAGGTAATAAATGCTTCTAGGCTTGCAGATGCCATGCGATGGCTAAGTCCGTCCACTTCAGCCATCATGCCTTTAATAATATCTTGACGGTTAAGGTCAGCCATTAGCCAATTGCTTCAAGTTCATCAGGAAAAAACCAAGTGGTCAAGTTATCGTTGAAGCTGACGATGTAACCCATTTTTGCGCCATCGAGGATTTTGGGTTCCTTGACAATGCCAACTTCACCAACTCTACTTTTGATGTTTGCGCCAACGCTATCTTTGAAGCGCAGTATACGTACTTTTTGACCAGCTTTCATAATGACTAGGGTTCTACTTAAATCTGTTTTTATGCTCTCTGACAAAGTTTACATGATTTTGTTGACTCGATCGAAAACTATCGCGATCGAGCAACCGATAGAATATTTACGGCTAAATAGATCTGGGCATTTATGAGTAATCACAGGGGTAACAAGTCAAATTTACCAAGCAAGGATTGTGTGGTTTGTGGGCGACCTTTTTCTTGGCGCAAAAAGTGGGCTGATTGTTGGGATGAAGTGAAATATTGTAGCGATCGATGCCGTCAGCACAAATCTCAAAGACCTAAGTGAGATCTATTCATTCATGTCTTTATAAATCGTGGCAGTTGCGGGAGAAGAGCGTCTGAGATATTGGAACACCCAAAACTTAAATAGAGCATCGAGAAATACTGGTACGGTGGCGATAAAGGTCAGAATTAAAACTCGATTTTCGGGCAAGCCAAAATGCCTAAGGATAGAACTTAACAGGGCATCCCAACCATCGCTAGAGTGATATCCCACAAAAATATCGGTAGTAGCGATCAAGATGAAAGCCTTAGCATTGTCATTCAGGCTATACACAGTTTCATCGATAAACTCTTTGACCAGTTGCACCTGCTTCCGTCCCATTACAAGTATGAAATAAAATACAAATACCGCCGTGATGTCAGCGAAGAGATTCTTAACCCCCTCTAGACTGGCTCCTTTGTAGAATTCTGTAATATTAATTGCTTCCTCTTTAAGTGAAGCTTCAGATTCTTGGGGCGACATCTGGGTTATTCCAACCAATCGCTCAAACTCGATTTTTTCTTTGGCGATCCTAAATTTCTCTAAAGCTTCATCTTCAAATTCTGGGTTAAACTGGGCATCGATCTTTCTGCCAACATTCCATTGATCGACTAAAGGACTGTAAATCGCTATTTTCGATACTTGCTGTGATAAAACAGTTAGAGCAACTAAAACCAAAATATATCTAATCGCAATGTTTGTGCGTTTGCGCGACTGACGCAATTCTCCGACGACATCTTGCTCATAAGAATTATAAGAAGAAGTAAGATTGCGCCGAATCCGATCGACTGCTCGGACAAATGACCCAGGTAGAATACTTTTTTCGATCGGGACAACTTGGGATGTATCTACGTCAATCTTTCGATCGCTACTAAACAAAGTGAATTTATGATGATTGCCTGACTCGTCTTGACGATCGAGCGTATCGACATCTAATAACTGGACAAGTTCAGCTTGAGAATTAGACTGATTTGGGATTTGCTGTGGTTGGAGCCGATATCTGGCGAGGATAAAATCAATCAAAGCTAGTTGCTGTAGGATGGATGGCTTGTTAGTTCTGAAGTCGAGACTGAGATCGTCGTTGCTAAGAGGTTTTAATGGCTGATCGATCGGATTGGATAATAGATACGGGAGCTTAGAACTAACTTTATATTCAGCTAATCTCAGATCGATCGTGACCAAACATTTGCGTAATTGAGTGAGGAATAAGCTGTAAGTATTTTCGCTATAGCCAGTAAGATCGGAGATCTCTTTGCCACCGAAATATTCATCTTCCATTTTTTTGATCTCGATCGCTGCTTTGTATGCCTCTTCTACGGCTCTAACGGGCGTGTTAGCAACCCATCGGATCGGATCTGTGAAAAATGTTTGAAGTTGCGATGAAAAGTTGGAAGTCATATTTCTACTGCACTGAGATTCCTAAGCACTGGGATTGCGGCTCAAAGTTCAATTCGTTTTAACTATCTTGACATGATCGCTGATAAAGACAAGGAGGTTAAGCTAAAGCAAGTAAATGAGTGTGGCATTTTTGATGATTAAGGTATACACCCAAACGTCTCTGGCGCAAAAGTGGCTAGAGCAATATCGCGGCAAACAGCCTGTATTTGCCTGTGTGTTGGGATTTACGGCAACGGGATTGATTCCAGGGATCTCGGCGGCTGGAGCAACACCTGAATCGCGCCAATATACCTCGATCGCTGATGCCGAATTTCTCGCAACTGGTCAAGCTACCCAGTTCCCACTTCCACCTTTGATTGCAGGAGCCTCACCTGTTTTGATTTCACGGGCAGTAGTGGCGGGTTTAAATCTACCGCTTTGCATCTTTAATGCTGGCTTGCCTGTGCCTCCAACAGTGCCACATATCGATTTAGGTGGAATGCCTGCTGCCTGTTTAAGTACGGGTGAGGCACTATCGTTGGATGTGGTGCAACATCTTTGGCAGCAAGGGCTAATCTGGGGTAAAAAATTGGCGCAATTGGGGGCATATGTAATCTTGAGCGAATGTGTGGTCGGTGGTACAACTGCAGCTTTAGCAGTTTTGACCGCTCTGGGGATCGCCGCGAAGGATCGGATAAATAGTTCGCATCCAACATGCAACCATGCCCAAAAGTGGGAATTAGTCCAGCAGGGGTTGAAGGTTCACAACCCGCATGACCCATTTGAGATCGTGGCGGCGGTGGGCGATCCGATGCAAATTGTTGTCGCTGCAATGTCGATCGAAGCAAGTCGAACTACAGGCGTATTATTGGCGGGTGGGACGCAAATGCTGGCAGTGTATGCTTTAGCCCGATCGATTGCCGCTCAATACGATCTAGCATGGCAGCCCGATCGAATCGTGGTAGGGACGACACGTTGGGTGGCAGAAGATCCCACAGGTGATACAGTCGGTTTGGCAGAGGAAATTGGTGACGTACCATTGCTGGCAACAAAACTGAGTTTTGCCAATTCACAATACGAATCATTACGCGCCTACGAGCAAGGTTTTGTCAAAGAAGGTGTAGGGGCGGGGGGAGCGGCGATCTCTGCTCATCTCAGTCAAAACTGGAGCCAAGATCGGTTATTGTTGGCGATCGAGCAACTTTTTACGGTCAGTTAATTCAATCAAAGTTGTTTAGAATAATAATCTTCACTCGATCGAAGCTATGAGCGACTCTCCGCAAGTAAAATTCAGCGACACCATTTTGGAATTTAGCGATGCCAAACTGGGCGAAACTTTGACCAAGAGTATCTCAGTCAGTAACGCCGAGCCTGGCACATTACTCGAAGGCTGCTGGGAAGTTGCACCCCATCCTAGCGATCCAGCTCAAACGCCACATGCTCATGCCTGGATTTCTTTTTCGCCTGACAAATTTACCAGCAACGTGATCGAATGTCAGGTGATAGTAGACACGAGCCGACTGATGGCAGATCGGACTTATGAACGCAAAATTATTCTCCGTTCTAATGCGTTAACAAAAACTCATACGCTGACGGTCAAAGTGCAAACGGCGATCTTTTCTAGCACAACGCCACAGTTACCATACTTTTCGATCGCGTTGCTACTGGCAACTTCCCTGACTTTAACGAATATGCTAGCTTTCCCCAGTAATTTTACGGGTGCGATCGCTTTAGGCTGGATCTTATTTTTAGCCGCAATTACAACGTTTGGAGTAGCTATGACCGAAACTGGGGCTTTGGCATTAGCTCTGATGTTTGCTCTGGTTTTGATCTTGTCGCTGGCATTGGCGATGTCACTTTATCAGGCGCAATCTAGTTGGGCATTTGGTTGGGCGATTGCTGGGGCTGTTTTACTGGCGGGTGCGGGAGCATGGAATATTGTTTGGGAGTCAGTTAAGCGGAGATTTCCGCGCACTTTCGCCGTCGCATTATCAATTTTGACAATTTTGTTTGGTAGCAGTGTCGGGATCTGGATCAAGGTGGGCTTGAGTAATATGTTTATCACTTCCTCCGTCCTAGCCACAGGGCTGCTCGTAATTACAATGACGATCTATCCACCACTCAAAAAAGCTAGAGATATTGCCAAATATCTGGCTTCAGAAGAATATTTGATTAAACCCTGATTTCGGTCTATCGATCGCTGAGCGGAGTCGAAGCGATCGATAGATTAAGCTCAGACTATGGCGATAGAATAGAATGTCACATTTATTTTGATTGATCAGCTTGAGTTTTTATCATATTCCCGTTTTAGCAGAAGCTCTGATTGCAGGATTGGAAATTAGAGCAGGTGGTTGTTATCTCGACTGCACCGTTGGTGGTGGTGGTCATAGTTTGCTGATCTTAGAGGCTGCTGAGAATGTCCAGTTGGTGGCGATCGATCGAGATCTAAACGCAATTGCCGCTGCTCAGTCAAAGTTGCAAGCATATCCCAGTCAAGTTCAATTTTGGCATGGTAACTTCAGCGACTACATACCCCCGCAGGGATTACTCTTCGATGGCATCATTGCCGATTTAGGTGTGAGTTCGGCGCAGTTAGATAATTTCGATCGAGGCTTTAGTTTTAGAGAAGCAGGCGCGCTTGATATGCGGATGGATTGCAGTCAAGGCATCACCGCCGCCGATCTAATCAATTATTCTGGCGAAACTGAACTCGCTAACATCTTTTATGAATTTGGCGAAGAGAGATTGTCTCGAAGGATTGCCCGTACAATTGTGGAGCAAAGACCGTTCCAGACAACCACGCAGCTAGCCGAAGCGATCTCCCATTGCGTACCAAAAAGCTATCGTTATGGCAGAATCCACCCCGCCACCCGCGTGTTTCAAGCCCTACGGATTGTGGTAAATCAAGAACTAGAATCGCTCAAAAAATTCCTGAATCGATCTCCAACTTGGTTAAAAGCAGATGGCATCGTCGGGGCGATTAGCTTTCACAGCTTAGAAGATCGTCTGGTCAAGCACACGTTCAGAGAGGATGAGCGGTTAAAGGTAATCACGAAAAAACCAATTATTGCGACAGATCAAGAGATGTCAGCTAATCCAAGATCTCGATCGGCAAAACTCAGATTCGCCCGCAAAATCGATTGATTTAAAGTCGCTTACCTACTTACTAGATTTCGATGCTGCCTTTGCTTCGATCGACTCTAACCGACTCTTTAACTCCTGATTCTCTTTTTTAAGTTGATCGAATTCTTCTCGCAGTTGTTTGAAGCCTTCATCTTTGCCGATAGTTTTTTGGACTCGTTGGATTGCTTCTTCTGCCATGCGTTTGATTCTGCCATCGGCTTCTTGATTTGCAAAAGACTGCAAAATCCCAATAGCGGCTGGACTATCGATTTGTCCTAACGCAATCACCACAGACATTTGAGTACGGAATAGAGGTTCTCTGGCGATCGATTGTAAGCGATTGAGAATCTGTGCGGTTTTGGATTTGGATTGAGATTTACCCATTGCCCCAAGAGATCGAATTGCGCTCAGACGCAGATAGTAAGGCACATCAGGCGCAGTATATTTCAGGACGATCTCTAACGCCTCATCCGCATCTTTGAGTTTTGATAAACCCGAAATCGCCCCAGAGCGCACTGTTTCATTCCAACCAGCTCTCTCTTTGAGTACGGTATTTAAAAGCTTGATTACCTTACTTGGTTCTCGATCGTGACTGAGAGCGGCGGCTAGATCGCCCGTACAGTCTGCGGCGGTGGCCTCGACATAGTAGCTCGGATCGCCTTTTTTGACGAAGGGTTTAATTAAATCTAAGCTGGCTTGAGTTTTAGTCTTGGCGAGATTGGTGATTACAGTACGGCGAACTCTAGCATCGGTATCCGCTAAGCCTTTGGCTAAAGCCGTAAATGCTTGGTCTAGTTTAATTTCAGCCAAGGCATGTGCGACTTCTACCCGCACTCCCCAAAAAGTCTCTTCCAATAAGGATTTCTCCAAAGCTTTCACGGCTTCGAGTCCACCTTTTTTAGCAATCGCTTCAGCACACTGGATCTTTGCCAATGGGTCGGGATTGAACTGCAAGCCAGCTTTGAGTTCGGCTAAGCCATATTCAAGTGTGACCTGTTTGAGATAGTTATTGCCGTGATCGAAACTGATGAAGCTGGGCTTACTTTCTAATGGGAAGTAGAATGCTTGCTCTTTTTCAAACACTCTGACGGTGAAGGTTTTGAGTGATAGTGCTGGTGATTCATCTGGATTTTCAGCTAATTTCTCGGCTGATTTCGGTTCGACAAACCCAAACGCAATCGGCAGCTTTAGATCGAACAGATCGTCTTGAGTCTGTGTGACCGTGACTTTTGCGAGGTTGTTGTCGTTATCCCAACTATAGCCAAGCTTATATTCAGGATGTCCACCGCGAAACACATATTGGTCGAATAGAAACAATACGTTCTTACCTGATGCTTTTTCGATCGATCTGATCAAATCGATCGTCTCAACAGTTTTATGCGCGTTGTCGTTAACAAAAGTATGGATCGCTTTCCAGAACAGTTCATCACCTAGCTCAGTTCGCAGCATGTGATAGACGCAGCCGCCTTTTTCGTAGATGTGTCGATCGTATAGTTCGATCGCCTCGCGGTAAACATGTGTCACCATCGGGCGACGGTAGCGACCAGAATCCTCACTAAAGTAGCCGCGTGCTTCACCCAAGCGATAATAAGCAGCATCTTCTGCACCGTATTCATGATCTGTCCATAGGACTTCGGCATAAGTGGCAGCACCCTCTTTCACCCAAGCGTGAGACCAGTGCTTGATCACAACTAGATCGCCAAACCATTGATGGGCGAGTTCATGCGCTACTAGGCTTTCGGAACCGCGATTGTCGATCGAAGCACGAGCATCCAATATACAAGCATCAGTAAGAACTGTAGTGGAGGTATTTTCCATCCCACCAAAGGTAAAGTCAGCAGCGCAAACTTGGGCATATTTGGGATAGGGATAGTCATAGCCATATTTTTGACTAAAGAACTCGATCATGCGCGGCGTTTTGCCCATAGTCAAGATCACATCCTCGGCGGTGCGATTCTTATCCACGTAATAATTAACAGGAATCCCGCGCCATTCATCTTTAACTTCGAGATAGTCACCCACGGTCAATGTCATCAAATAAGAAGGATGAATCTGTTTCTGCGACCAGTGATAGATTTTATCTTTGCCTTTCTCTTTGACTTCGACTAATTCACCATTGGAAATCGCGAGCATATTGCCTGGGACGCGCACTCTAATTTCTGATGTCGCCAATTGTCCAGGATAGTCAAAACATGGGAACCAATAGCGCGAATCTTCATCTTCGCCTTGAGTCCATACCTGTGTGGGTTTATCAGGATAATGCTCGGTGGGAAGGATAAAGTAAATCCCCTTTTGTGGTTGAACTACGACATATTCGATCGAGAGCGTAAATACTTCGCCTGCAACTGTTGGCTGCTTGAGGCGCACTTTCAGAAACTCACCGTCATAGTCAAAGTGTTGGGCTGTTTTCAGGATTTTGACTGACTCGATCTGCATATTTACGGCATCAAGCGTCAGGTCAACAATGCCGCTACGCACGGGGTTAATTCGGATCTGGCAGATTCCTTCTAGGGTTTGGTTGGGAATGTCTAGCTCTAAATCCAGTTTAATGTGCTCTACCTGTCCTGGTCGATCGGGGTTGTAATGGGGTTTGGCTCCTGGTAATTGAAAAGACTTGTACTTTTTGCTGCTGTTTTTTTCGTTATCCCAGTGAACCATAATTGTTTTGCGTGATTTTAGGAACATTTGCGTTGACTCTTGCCTATTGTACGACAAGGCTACTTGGTTTGCCCCAAGATTTACCCCAGAGACATTGCCTGAGTCACACGGTAGATGCTGAGCAGGATCTAAGTTAATATGGATCTGAGCTGATCAATACATCTTTAATTTCCGCAAATAAAATGGTTACTTCCGTTGAACATCAAAATAGAATCAAACAAATAGAATTTGAGAAGCAATTTTCAAACTTAGCCAAGCAATGGAAAGATGAAACTGCTGGTCATTCTTCTGTCTCCAAGAAACTACTAAATTTTTCTCATCTAAGAATTATCTCAATGGGAGAAGCTGTGGTTCCATTAATATTGCATGAGCTTAAACAAACCCCCGATCATTGGTTTGTAGCCCTTAAAGCCATTACAAATGCCGATCCTGTTAGTCCTAATGCTAGCTTTGACCAAGCAGTGCAAGAGTGGCTAAAGTGGGGTTATGAAAAGAGAGATATCTCTTAAAAATACATGAAAACATTTTTGGTCACAGGTGGAGCGGGATTTATTGGGGCTAACTTTATCCTGCGCGCCAGACGCAACAAGTGGGCAAACATAATTAACCTCGACAAGTTAACTTATGCAGGTAACTTGCAGACACTAGCAGAATTGCAATCCGATCGAGACTATAAGTTTTTTCAAGCTGATATCGGTAATCTGGAATTTGTGAAATTTTTGTTGGCAGAATATCAACCCGACGCGATCGTAAATTTTGCCGCCGAGAGTCATGTCGATCGATCGATCGTCAAACCTGATGACTTTATTCAAACCAATGTTGTTGGCACATTCCAGTTATTAGAAGCGACGAAATCTTATTGGCAGAACTTA
>Ga0123338_10005453_pt1 | contig 10884 bp, 12 predicted proteins | sample grotaG_FD_89793 | JGI IMG/M metagenome (GOLD analysis project Ga0123338, IMG submission 89793) | Glacier valley bacterial and archeal communities from Borup Fiord, Nunavut, Canada, to study Microbial Dark Matter (Phase II) -... | ecosystem: Environmental > Aquatic > Freshwater > Ice > Glacier ...
ACAATCGTGCGCCGGTCGGGCGCTGTGGAAACGTTGCCGGCAAGCGCGTTCGGCTTCAGCTACCGCCATTCGGCGCTGCCCGAGGGCGATATCGTCGTCGAGGCGCTGTTCCGGGGCACCCCCGGCGACAAGGCGGCGATCACCGCCGAAATGGACCGCATCGCAGCCGAGCGCGAGGCGTCGCAACCGCTGCGCTCGCGCACCGGCGGCTCGACATTCAAGAACCCGCCGGGGCAAAAGGCGTGGGCGTTGATCGACGCCGCCGGGTGCCGGGGCTTGCGGTTGGGCGGGGCGCAGGTCAGCGAGAAGCACACCAACTTCCTGATCAACACCGGTGACGCGACCAGCGCCGATATCGAGGCGCTGGGCAACGAAGTCCGCGCCCGCGTGCTGGCGCATTCGGGGGTCGAGCTGGAGTGGGAGATCGCGCGGGTGGGCACGTCATGAAGGTCGCGGTGCTGATGGGCGGCTGGTCGGCCGAGCGCGAGGTTTCGCTGACGTCGGGACGCGGCATTGCAGCGGCGCTGACGCGGCTTGGGCATGCGGTCACCGAAATCGACATGGGGCGCGACGTGGCGCAGGTGCTGGCCGACGCTAAGCCCGACGTGGTGTTCAACGCGCTGCACGGTACGCCCGGCGAGGATGGCAGCGTGCAGGGCATGCTCGACCTGATGGGGCTGCGCTATACGCATTCGCGTCTCGCCACCTCGGTGATCGCGATCGACAAGGTGCTGACCAAGCGCATCCTCGAGCCGCTCGGCATCCGGATGCCGGGCGGGCGCGTGGTCACGTCGGCGAGCCTGCACGACGGCGATCCGCTGCCGCGCCCCTATGTGCTCAAGCCGGTCAACGAAGGCTCGTCGGTCGGTGTCGCGATCGTCACCGAAGGGTCGAACTACGGCAACCCGATTGCGCGCGACGCGACCGGGCCGTGGCAGCATTTCACCGAACTGCTCGCCGAGCCGTTCATTGCCGGGCTCGAACTGACCGTCGCGGTGCTCGACGGCGAGGCGCTGGCCGTCACCGAGTTGAAGCCGGTGCAGGGCTTTTACGACTATGACGCGAAATACACCGATGGATTGACCGTCCATGTCTGCCCCGCCGACCTCCCGCCCGAGATCGAAGCGGCGGCGCTCGACCTCGCTAGGCGCGCGCACGATGCACTCGGGTGCAGCGGTGTCTCGCGCTCCGATTTCCGCTATGATCCGGCGCAGGGGGAACGCGGCCTGTACCTGCTCGAAGTCAATACGCAGCCCGGCATGACGTCGCTCAGCCTCGTGCCCGAGCAGGCGAAATATCGCGGCATCGACTATGACAGCCTGGTGGCGCGCATCCTCGCGAGCGCCGCATGACGACGGTCGCGCTCAAGCGCGGGGCTCCAGCCAAGCGCCGCCCCGCACCGAAAGCGCGCGCCAAGGCGCTGCCGCCGCGGCTCGTGCGGCTGCCGGTGACGCCGACGCGGTTCCGGCGGCATGTGCTGCTGGCCTGCGGCGGGCTGATACTGGTCGCGACACTGGTCGGCCTGTGGATTGCCGACGTGCCGCAGCGCTGGTGGCAGTCCAGCGCGCAAGCCGCCGCCCGCGCGGGCTTCGAGGTCCGCCATGTCGATGTCAGCGGCGTCACGCAAACGTCGAAGCTCGGCGTCTATGCAGCAGCATTCGAGGGCGCGAGCAATTCGATGCTGCTGGTCGATCTCCACGCGGTCCGCGAGCGGCTGCGCGCGCTGCCATGGGTCGCGGACGCCAGCGTCACGCGGCGCTTGCCCGACACGCTGGTCGTCCATGTGACCGAGCGCGTGCCTGTCGCGCTGTGGCAGCACCGGCACCATCTCTATGTCATCGACCGCACCGGCGCGACGCTCACCGATCAGCGGCTCGAGCGGTTTCCGCACCTGCCGCTGCTGATCGGGCCGGGCGCGAACGACCGCGCGAGCGAAGTGCTCGCGCTGCTCGGTCGCTTTCCCAAGGTTGGCGGCGCAGTCGATACTGCAACGCTCGTCGGCGAGCGGCGGTGGGATTTGCGCTTCACGTCGGGTGAGACGCTGGCGCTGCCCGAAGGCGCGTTGCCCGCCGCGACCGCGCTCGCGAAGTTCGAGGCGGTCGAACGCAAGCACGGCCTGCTCGGCAAGGGTTTTGCGCGGTTCGACCTGCGGATGCCGGGCCGCATGACGGTGCGCGTCGGCACCGTTCCGGCCAAGGCCAATGCAAAGGATATCGTGATTTGAGCGCCGCCAAGCCCGGTCGCGGCGAACGCACCATCGCTGTTCTCGACGTCGGCACGTCGAAGGTGGCGGCGATGATCGTGATGATCGGCGGGGCAGGCGCGGAGGCCGGGTCCGATCCGCGCGTCATCGGCGTCGGCCAGCGTAGCTGCGAAGGGCTGCGGCGCGGGCTCGTCGCCGATATGGAAAAGACCGAAGCCGCGATCCGCGCCGCGATGGACCAGGCCGAACGCAACGCCGGAGTGCAGGCGGAGGACGTGTTCGTCAGCCTGTCGGCGGGCGGCTTGCGCAGCGAAGTCGAAAGCGTCGAGATCGACATTGCCGGCCACCGGATCGAGGCCGCCGACATGACCGCGCTGCTCGCCGCCGGGCGCGCGCAGATCGATCCCGGTTTGCGGACGGTGCTGCATGCGCAGCCCGCGCTGTATACGATCGACGGGTTGAACGGCGTCGCCAACCCGATCGGCTTCCATGCCGACCGGCTGGGCATGGACATCCATGTCGTCACCGCCGACCGGCCGCCGATCCTCAACCTCGACCTGGTGGTGCGCAGCGCGCATCTGGGGGTGAAGACGATCGTCGCCTCACCCGCCGCGTCGAGCCTTGCCGTGCTGGCGCGCGAGGAACGCGAGCTTGGCGTTGCACTCGTCGAGATCGGCGCCGGGCTGACGACGATTGCGGTGCATATCATGGGGCAGCTGGTCGGCGTCGCGTCGGTACCGATGGGGGCGGGCGACATTACCAATGATATCGCCAGCAGCTTTGCCACGCGCCGCGTCCATGCCGAACGGCTCAAGACGCTCCACGGTGCGGCGATCACGACGCAAAAGGACAATCACGACATCATCGAAGTGCCGCCGATCAGCGACGACGACAGCGCCGAGATCGTCCGCGTGCCCAAGGCGCAGTTGATCGCGGTGGTCCGCCACCGGCTCGACCTGCTGTTCGGCGAAGTCGCGGCGCGGCTGAACGAGATGGGCTTTGCCGGTCCGCAGGCGCGGCAGGTGGTGTTGACCGGTGGCGGGGCCGAATTGAAGGCGATTGCCGATTTCGCGCAGGGCGTGCTCGGCAAGAATGTTCGCCTCGGCCGCCCGCGCGGCTTGACCGGCATGCCCGATGCGCAGGCCGGCTGCGCCTTTGCGACATTGACCGGGCTGGCGCTGTTCGCCGCCGCCGATGTGCCCGATCTGTGGAACACTCGCGTCCCCGACCGCCGCGCGGCGGTGCCCGGCGGTACCGGCTGGTTGCGAAATACGGTGGATAAGTTGAAATCGAGTCTATGAAGTATTTGTCGCAGGCCTACACGCTATAGTATGCTGCCCCAAAGGGAGACACGAGATGATGGAGTTCACGCGCCCAGAACTGACCGAACTGACCCCGCGGATCGTTGTGATCGGCGTTGGCGGTGCGGGCGGCAACGCGGTCACCAACATGATCACCAGCAAGTTGCAGGGGGTCGATTTCGTCGTCGCCAACACCGACGCGCAAAGCCTCGCGGTCAGTCCGGCGGAAACGCGCATCCAGCTCGGCCTCAAGATCACGCAGGGGCTCGGCGCCGGGTCACGGCCCGAGATCGGGCGCGCGGCGGCCGAGGAAACGATGGACCAGATCGAGGCGGCGCTCGAAGGCTGCCACATGTGCTTCATCACCGCCGGGATGGGCGGCGGGACCGGCACCGGGGCGGCCCCGGTGGTGGCGCGCGCGGCGCGTGACAAGGGTATCCTTACCGTCGGCGTCGTCACCAAGCCGTTCGCGTTCGAGGGGCTGCGCCGCATGCGGTCGGCGGAGGAAGGCATCGCCGAACTGCAGAAGCATGTCGACACGCTGATCATCATTCCCAACCAGAACCTGTTCCTGATCGCCAACGCCAACACCACCTTCAAGGAAGCGTTCGGCATGGCCGACCAGGTGCTGCACCAAGGCGTGCGCGGCATCACCGACCTGATGATCATGCCCGGCCTGATCAACCTCGACTTTGCCGACATCCGCACCGTCATGTCCGAGATGGGCAAGGCGATGATGGGCACCGGCGAGGCGCGCGGCGAAAATCGCGCCATCGAGGCAGCGGAGAAGGCGATCGCCAACCCGCTGCTCGACGAAGTTTCGATGCGCGGCGCAAAGGGCGTCATCATCAACATCACGGGCGGCGAAGACCTGCGCCTGATGGAAGTCGACGAGGCCGCGACGCACATCCGCGAGATGGTCGACCCCGATGCGAACATCATCGTCGGCTCGGCGTTCAATCCCGACCTCGACGGCATCATGCGCGTATCGGTGGTCGCGACCGGCATCGACGTCGTCGCGCGCACGCCTTCGGTGCCGACGCGCGCTCCGGCGGGCTTCGGCGGCACGGCGAGCGCCTTCCCGACCGTCGCCGCAGGCCGCCCCGAGCCGCGCGCGCCCGAGCCGGTGGTCGCCGAGCCCGTCATCGTCGAACCCGAGCCCGCGTTGTCGCTGTTGCCGCCCGAGCCGGTGACGCACGAACTCGACCTCAGCGTCGACGACATGATCGACTTCGAGGACGAGATGCCGCGCGAGCCGACCGTCATTCGCTTCACACCGACCGCGCAGCCAACGGCGGCACCGGTCAGCGTCGCGCCGCCGCCGATGCGCGCGCCCGCACCGGTGGAGGAGGAGCGCCCGTTGTCGCTGTTCGAAAAGATGATGAACCTCAGCCGCCCGGCGAAGGCCCCGCGCGCGCCCGAGCCGACGCTGGCCCCCGAGCCCGATCCGCAGGCTGAAGGCGATGTCGCGATCCCGCGCTTCTTCAAGCGGCAGGTGAACGACTAGGGCTGCTCCGCCCCTGCGCCGATGCCGCACTGCATATAGACGACGTCGAACCAGCGCCCGAACTTGCGGCCGATGCGGGTCATCGTGCCGACGTGGCGAAAGCCGACCGCGCTGTGCAGCCCGATCGAGGCGGCGTTGGCGCTGTCACCGATCACCGCGATCAACTGGCGGAACCCCTTGGCGATCGCCGCCTCGATCAGCGCATCGAGCAGCGCCCGCCCATGTCCGCGACGATGCAGCGCCGAGGCAAGATACACCGTGCTTTCAGCCGCATAGCGGTACCCGGGCCGGTCGTGAAACTGGCGGCAATAGGCATAGCCGACGACCGCATCGGCGATTTCGAGCACCAGCCAGACGCCGCCGCCGTCCTGCACCGCTGCCATCCGCGCCCGCATCTCGCCCGCGGTCGGGGCGACCATCTCGAACGTCGCGGTCCCCTGCAGCACCTGCGGCGCGTAGATCGCCGCCACCGCAACGGCATCGGCCGGGGTCGCGTCGCGGATCAGGCGCTGGACAGTCATTGCGCGACTATAACGCCCTCCACCGGATCAGGGGAGGGGGCGTGTTCGGCGGCGAAAAGCCAGCGCGACAGTCGCTCGGCCACCAGCGCGCCGACCAGCTGTGCCGCGATGAACCCCGGCACATCGACCGGACGGATTCCCGCGAACGTGTCGCTGAGCGCTCGCGCCACGGTAATCGCCGGTTTGGCAAAGCTGGTCGACGCCGTGAACCAATAGGCGGCGGTGATATACAGCGCGACGGCCGCAGCGACGGCGGTCGGACGGTGGCGCAGCGTGCCGAAGATCGTCAGCACCAGTCCGAAAGTCGCGATCCCCTCCGCCAGCCACTGGCCGCCGCCGGTGCGGACATGCGCCGATGTTTGCAGCAACGGCACCCCGAACATTGCATGCGCCGCCCAGACACCGGCGATGCCGCCGCAAAGCTGCATCGATGCGTAAACTGCCGCCTCGCGCGCGCCGATGTCGCCGCGCGCGGCCATCACAAGGCTGACCGCCGGGTTGAAATGTGCGCCCGACACCGGCCCCAGCATGGTGATCAGCACGAACAGCATCGCGCCCGTCGCTGCGGTATTGCCGATCAGCGCCACCGCGATATTGCCGCCCGCCAGCCGTTCCGCCATGATTCCCGAGCCGATCACGGTCGCGAACAGCAATGCCGATCCAAGGGCTTCAGCAGTCAGCCGCCTCGCCAGTGTCATCGCGTGCGGTCGATGCGTTCGCCGTCTTCCTTGACGAAGTTCCCGGCGAGCGGCGCGTCGAGCAGCGCCAGCACGCGTTCCGACGGGCGGCAGAGCGCGACTCCGCGCGGTGTGACCACGACCGGTCGGTTGATCAGGACCGGGTGTACCACCATCGCATCGATCAGTGCCGCATCGCTCAACGCCGGATCGTCCAGCCCAAGCTCGGCAAACGGCGTGCATTTTTCGCGCAGCAACGCGCGCGGACCGCCGCCCATCGCGGCGATCAAGTGCTCGAGCGTCGCACGGTCGGGCGGCGATTTTAGATATTCGATGACCACCGGTTCGGCCCCGGTCGCGCGGATCAACGCCAGCGTGTTGCGCGACGTCCCGCACGCCGGGTTGTGATAGATGGTGACGGTCATGCGATGTCCTCCCCGGTCGCCCCACAGGGCACGCCGCCGCAGCAGTTTTCGGTAAGGTAGCCGACGAGTGCGGCCATGGCGGCGAAGTCTGCCGAATAGCGCAGCGAGCGGCCGTCGCGGCGCTGGACGGCGAGGCCGGCGCGTTTCAAATGTGCCAGATGGAATGACAGTGACGACGCGGGCAATTCGAGCCGCACCGCAATCTCGCCCGCCGTAAGGCCATCGGGACCAGCGGCAACGAGCAGGCGGAACACCGCCAGCCGGTGCGGCTGTGCGAGCGCGGCGAGCCGGTCGATCGTTAGTGCGGCTGTCGATTCGACCATTCCAGAATAGTCGAATAGTGTACGGCGCAAGTCAAGCTCCACGGGGGATCGCGGGCACCGCGAGCGTATCAGGAGCATGGACACGATCTCTGCCATTGCGATGAACCGCTTCGGGTTGGGGGCGCGCCCCGACGAGGCCGCACCCGCCGATCCGCGCCGTTGGCTGCACACGCAGTTCGCGGCGTTCGATCCGCGTCCCGCGATTATCGCCGTAGCCCCCGACAGCCCCGAAATGGCGCGGCAGTTCCACGAGTATCTGACGCAGATCAAGGGCGTTGCCGGCGGCGAGGACAAGGCGGCGGTGCAGGAGGTGCGCAAGACGCTGCGCGCCGGTTACCGCGATTCGTACACTGCACTGGTGCGTGCGCGGCTTGGCGCGGCGCTGACGTCGCCGGCACCATTTGCCGAGCGGTTGACGCATTTCTGGTCGAATCACTTCGCGGTATCGGCGGACAAGCTGCAGACGATCGGGCTGGCGGGCACGCTTGAGTTCGAGGCGATCCGCCCGCATGTCGCGGGGCGCTTTGGCGATATGCTGCTTGCCGTCGAGCGCCATCCGGCGATGCTGCTGTATCTCGATCAGGCGCAGTCGATCGGGCCGACGTCGTTCATCGGGGCGCGTGCGGCGCTCCGTGCCGATGCCAAGCGCAAGGTTGGGTTGAACGAGAATCTCGCGCGCGAGATTATGGAATTGCACACGCTCGGCGTCGGCAGTGGCTATACGCAGGCCGATGTGCAGGAACTGGCGCGCGCGCTGACCGGGTGGAGCGTCGGCGGCTTCGTGCGGCGGCCGATCGGCGAAGAAGCCCCCGACGGCGCGTTCGTCTATCAGGCGAACTGGCACGAGCCCGGCACGCGCACGCTGCTCGGCAAACGCTATGCCGACCGTGGCCTCGAGCAGGCGAGCGAGATCCTGAACGACCTTGCGGTGCATCCGGCCACCGCTGCTCATCTTGCGACCAAGCTCGTCCGCCATTTCATCGCCGATGTGCCGCCGCCCGCGCTGGTCGCCAAGGTGGCGGCCGTCCATGTGGCGAGCGGCGGCGACCTGATGCAGGTCTATGCAGCGCTGCTCGCGGCACCCGAGGCATGGGCGATGCCGCTGCCGAAGTTCAAGACGCCGTGGGAATGGACGGTGTCCGCGCTGCGCGGTGTCGGCGCGCGCGACCTGCCCGACATGAAGGCGGTCGGCGCGCTGACCGAACTGGGGCAGCCGGTATGGCGGCCGGGATCGCCCGCCGGATGGGACGATATTGCGGCAAGCTGGGCCGCGCCCGACGCGCTGCTGCGCCGCGTCGAGGTGGCGCGCGCGATTGCTGCGACCGTCGGGGACCGTCTCGATGCGCGGACGCTCGGACCAAAGTTGCTGCCCGGCGTGTGGAGTCCCGCGTCGGCGACCGCGGTGGCGCGAGCCGACACCCCGACACAGGCACTGGCGTTGTTGCTGGTGTCCCCTGAGTTTCTGCGGCGATGACGACGCCGCGGTCCGAAGTCGTCGCTCTCGTTCGGTTCGAGGTTCCGGGTCACATCCCCCTGAACCCGGGACCCCGCCCAGACGGGAGCGGCGGCGCCAGTGGAGTATCACCATGCTGACGCGTCGATCATTGCTGGGCAGGGCGGCGCTGACCGGCGCGCTGGCGCTGACGCCGCGCATCGCCTTTGCCGCTGCGCCCGGGGACAAGCGCTTCGTGTTCATCATCCTGCGCGGTGCGATGGACGGGCTGTCGGTGGTGATGCCGGTCGGCGACAGCGCCTATACCGGGCAACGCGGTGCGCTGAGCGAGCCACCGGGAGCGGCCGCGACCAAGCTCGATGCGATGTTCGCGCTGCACCCGGCGATGGTCGACACCGCCGCCATGTATGCAAAGGGCGAGGCGGCGTTCGTGCATGCGGTTGCATCGCCGTACCGCGAACGCTCGCACTTCGATGCCCAGAATGTGCTCGAAACCGGCGGCACCGCTGCCTATGCGCTGAAGGACGGCTGGCTCAACCGGCTGGTGGCAACGATCCCGGGGCAACGCGACGCCGCGATTGCGCTGGCGGCGACCGTGCCGATGGTGCTTCGCGGTGCGGCGGCGGTGACGTCCTATGCACCGTCGGGGCTGCCGCAGGCGGGCGATGACCTGTTGCAGCGGGTTGCGGGCATGTATCAAGCCGATCCGCTGCTGCATCCCTTGTGGTCGGAGGCGATGGATGCCCGGACGCTGGCGGGTGGATCGTCGGGCGGCAAGGCCAGTCCGGAGGCGCTGGGCAAGCTCGCCGCGACCTTCCTTGCCAAGCCGACCGGGCCGCGCATCGCGGTGATCGAGGTGCTCGGCTGGGACACGCACGCACAGCAGGCAGGGCGGCTCAACAACCAGCTCAAGCAGCTCGACGCGACGATTGCCGCGCTGCGTGACGGCATGGGCCCCGAGTGGCGGAATACCGTCGTGCTTGCGGCAACCGAGTTCGGGCGCACCGTCGCGGTCAACGGCACCGGCGGCACCGATCACGGCACCGGCGGCCTCGCCATCCTTGCGGGCGGCGGCGTGTAGGGCGGGCGCGTGGTTGCGGACTGGCCGGGCCTGAAGGCTTCGGCGCTGTATCAAAACCGCGACCTGCAGCCGACCACCGACCTGCGGTCGCTGCTCCTCGGGGTCAGCGCCGCGCAGTTCGGGGCCGATCCGGCGCGGCTGTCACACGCGCTGTTTCCGGGAGCGAAAGTGACACCGCTCGCCGGGCTGGTCCGGATCTAGCCGACTGGAACGCGAAGCCCTGGCGCCCTACATGCGTTTCAGGCGTTGATCGGCCGATGGAGGCCCAGATGAAGACGATGTTGATAGCCCTGGCGAGTGCCGCGCTCGCCCTGTTACCCGCAGCGGCGCAGGCGCAGCATGCCGGTGGCGGTTCGCACGGCGGCGGCGGCGGATTTCACGGCGGCGGCGGTTTCCATGGCGGCAGCGGCGCCGGCGGATTTCACGGCGGTGGCTATAACGGCGGTGGTTTTCACAATGGCGGCGGTTTCCATAACGGTGGCTACGGCTATCGCGGAGGCTATGGCTACCGTGGCGGCTACGGCTACCGTGGCGGTTACGGCTATCGCGGCGGTTATGGGTATCGGCCCTATGGGGGATATTACCGCGGCTTTGGCGGGATTGGCTTTGGCTTCGGGTTTTATGACCCGTTTTTCTTCGGGTATCCGGGCTTCGGTTTCTACGGTTATCCGGCCTATGGGTACGCACCCTATAGCTATCCGGTCTACGCCGCCGACGCTCCCTACGCCGAAGACGACGGCCCGCCGCCGCCGCGCGCTATCCCGGAACGCTCGGTCGATGCTGCACCGGCGTGCGGCAACTGGACGTGGGACGCCGGTGCGCAGCGCTACCGCTGGTCGAACGGCGGCTGCTGACGTGTCAGCGCGGCGGCGGCTGATCGCGATCGGACGGTAGCGTCCGGTCGTCGAAGATCCGCTGCTGCGCCGGCGTCAGCGCCGCATAAAACGCTTTGAGCGCCACCGACTGCTGTTTCAGGTCGGCGAGCTCCTGCTCCATTTCGGACTGGACCAGATCGATGCGCCTCGGGGCCGGCAGCGTCGGGAATAGCCGCGATGCCGCCTGCCGCCGCCGCTCGACGGTCTCCGGCATGGCGACCGTCGCGCTATACGCAGCCCACGCACTTTCCTGCTGCGACGACAGGCGCAGCGCATCATGCAGCGCTTTCGCTTCCGCATTCTGCGCCAGCGCCGGCCCGGCAACGATCAGCGCGGCAACGGCCGCCACCGCATGACGCAGCATCTAGCGTGCCCCGCCGATGATGACGGTGACAGCGCGGCGGTTCTGCGCCCAGGCGGCTTCGTCCGAGCCTTCGGCGACCGGGCGTTCCTTGCCGTAGCTGATCGTGGCGATGCGCGCGGTGGCAACACCCTGCGCGCCGAGGAAGTTTTTCGCC
>Ga0123338_10005454_pt1 | contig 10883 bp, 14 predicted proteins | sample grotaG_FD_89793 | JGI IMG/M metagenome (GOLD analysis project Ga0123338, IMG submission 89793) | Glacier valley bacterial and archeal communities from Borup Fiord, Nunavut, Canada, to study Microbial Dark Matter (Phase II) -... | ecosystem: Environmental > Aquatic > Freshwater > Ice > Glacier ...
CAAGATCGCCAACTACCACCCCTATCCGCCGACCCCCTGGAACGCCAACCCGCGCGACAGCTACGGCACGCCGGGGCCGTATGAAGATGCGGTGCAAGGCTGCCCGCTCTTCGAGGAGAACGGTGCGGACAACTTCAAGGGCATTGATATCATGCGGACCGTCCGCAGCTTCGATCCCTGCTTGCCCTGTGGGGTTCATATGTATCTGGGCAACGGCAAAGTCCTCCAGACGCAGCACTCGCCGATGTTCGGTCACCCGCCGAGCACCACCCTCTGAGAAAGGAACGGGTGCGGCTATGCCGGTGGACCCAGACATACAACAACAAATCGGGCGCATCGAACACCTTGTTGAGGCGATAGACGGTTGGCCGGACCCAGCAGCACGGGCGGGCGCGGCAGAACTGCTCCAGGCAACCCTGACCTTTCATGGGGCGGGCCTGGAGCGGATGCTGAACCTCGTCTGGGAATCCGGTCCCGCCGGCCAAGCGCTGGTGGACCAGCTTGCCGCCGATGCGCTGGTCAGCCGCCTGCTGCTGCTGCACGACCTCCATCCATTGGATCTCGCGGCGCGCGTCACCCAGGCGTTAGAAAAAGTGCGCCCTTATCTCGCCTCGCCTGGCGGCAATGTCGAACTGCTGGACATCCGCGGCAGCACGGTGCAGTTACGATTGCAGGGCAGTTGCCACGGTTGCCCGTCGTCGGCCATGACGCTGAAGCTGGCAATCGAAGAAGCGCTACAGGAATATGCCCCGGACATGACGGATCTGGTGGTCGAGGGCGTGGTGGAACAAGCGCCGCCCCCGGTCAACGGATTTGTGCCGCTGACGATGGTCAGTGGGCCGAAGCACAAGCCGCGCCCCGCCGCGCCGAGCGCCGGCTGGGAAAACGTCGCAGGCGGCGATCTGCGCGCCGATGGCGTGCATCCCCGCGACATCGCTGGGCAGCGCGTGCTGTTCTGCCGCGCTGCCGGCCAACTATACGCCTACCGCCCCGGCTGCCCGGCCTGTGGTCAGGCGCTTGACACGGCCCACCTGACGGGCGGCACCCTCACCTGTCCCGGCTGCGCGGGCACCTACGACTTGATGCGCGCTGGGCGCGGCCTAGATCGCCCCGATCTGCACCTGGACCCGGTCCCGCTCCTGGTGGAGCAAGGCCAGATCAAAGTGGCGCTCGCGGTCCTAGCCGGCTGAGACGGGAGACTGGATGAGCGACGATACGGAGCGGGCGGGCACTCCAGCGACGGCTTTCGGCGCATTACGCCGCTTTGTGCGCGCCCCTTCGCCGGTCGAAACCTGTGAGCTATGTGGCGCAGCGCTGACCGATCAGCATACGCACCTGCTGCAACTTAACGACCGGCAAATCCTCTGTGCCTGCGATCCGTGTGCCATCCTGTTTAACCACCAGGAGGGCACGCGATTTCGGCGCGTCTCGCGCCGGTTGCTGGGCCTCACCGACTTTCAACTACCCGCTGCCCGTTGGGACGAGTTGCTGATCCCGGTTGGCATGGCCTTTTTCTTCTACAATAGTACCGAGGAACGTGTCGTCGCGCTCTATCCCAGCCCGGCCGGCGCAACCGAATCGCTGCTGTCGCTGGAAGCGTGGCAGGGTATCGTCGCCGACAATCCGCTGCTGGCCGGGTTGGAACCGGATGTTGAAGCGTTGCTAGTCAACCGCATTCGCGGGCGGCAGGACTATTACATCGCGCCGATTGACGAATGCTACCGCCTCGTGGGGCTGATCCGCCTGGGCTGGCGCGGCTTGGCGGGCGGCGCCGCAGTCTGGCAGCAGATTGACGAGTTTTTCGCCGGGCTACAGCGGCGCAGCAGTCCCCGGCCTGCGCCGGAGCGGGACCCCGCCCATGCCTGATCTGCAACTGGCAATGCTGGGCGTGGAGATCGTGCCATACGCGGCGGCTCCGCTGCTGGCGTTCAAGCTCCAGGTGACGAACGAGCCGGCGGCGCAGCCCATCCAGGCGGTGGCGCTGCAATGCCAAATCCGCATCGATCCGTTGCGGCGCCGCTATGACGCGCCGGAGCAGACCGATCTGCATGATCTGTTCGGCACGCCGGATCGTTGGGGCCAGACAATGCACAGCCTGCTGTGGACCCACGCCGCCACTAGCATCCCGTCCTTCGCGGGCAGCACGGTGGCGACCCTGACCGTGCCTTGCTCCTACGACTTCAACATCGCGGCGACCAAATACTTTTATGCGCTCGAAAGCGGCGAAATCCCGCTCACCCTGCTCTTCAGCGGCACTATCTTCTACGAGGTCAGCGACGGCACGCTCCAGGTCACGCAGATTCCCTGGGACCGCGAGGCCACCTTCCGGCTGCCGGTCGCCACCTGGCGCGCGCTGATGGATCACTACTACCCCAATAGCGCCTGGCTGACCCTGCGCCAAGATGTGTTCGACCGCCTGTACCGCTACAAGATCCAGCACGGCCTGCCCACCTGGGAGCAAGTCTTCGATATCCTGCTACCGGCGGACAAAGTGGAGCGGCGACCATGACCCCCGCTAATCGCCGAGAGCAAGCCGCGCAGATCGCCGATGCCGTCCTCTACGAGGGCTATATTCTTTATCCCTATCGCCCGTCGTCGGTGAAAAACCGCCAGCGGTGGACGTTCGGCGGCATCTATCCCCAGGCGTTCAGCGCGGCGCAGGGCGGCAGCGATGCCTGGACGATGCAAACCGAGTGCCTAGTCGAAGGCGATGCCGCCACCCGCGTGACCGTCGCGGTGCGCTTCCTGCATATCCAAGACCGGGTGGCGGGCGTGCTAGACACGCCAGTGCTCGATCTGCCCGCCGATGCTGCGCTAATGTACCAGCCCGTGGCGGCGTTGCAGGTGGGGGAGACGATGGTCCATACGTGGCAGGAGGTTACGGCACGCGAGATCCTGCTACCGCCCCTCCGTCCCGCGACGTTGGGTGGGCCTTATAACGAAATGTTCAGCTTCCCGGCGACCCGTGCGGTGGAGGCGGTACGGGGGGACGATGGGCTGGTCACGGGCGTAATCGTGCGTGTGCAGCGCGCGCTCACCGGGCAGGTGGCGATCAGCGCCGCGCCGCTGGACGCGGGGCTGTACAAGCTAACCGTACAAATTCGCAACCTGACCCCCTGGCTGCCGGGGGCGACCGAGCGCCAAGCACGCGACGCGGCGGCGCAACAGGCGTTTGTCTCCACGCACACGCTACTCCAGGTGCAGGACGGCGCATTCGTCTCCCTGATCGATCCGCCGGTGGCCTATGCCGCATACGCTGCCGCCTGTCGCAACGTCGGCACGTAGCCGGTGCTGGTGGGCACGGAAGGCGAGCGGGATTTGCTCCTGTCGTCGCCCATTATCCTGTATGATTATCCGCAAATCGCGCCGGAGAGTCCGGGCGATCTGTTCGATGGCACAGAGATGGACGAGATCCTGAGCCTGCGGATTTTGACCATGACCGATGACGAAAAGCAGGAAATGCGGCAGAGTGATGCGCGTGGGCGCGCCCTGCTGGAACGGACCGAGACGCTGTCCGCCGCGCAGTTCATGAAGCTACATGGCGCGCTCCGCACCGTGCGTCCAGTGGAGACTGAGCGATGAACGAGTGGGAAACCCTGACCGAGAATACCCGCCTGGACCTGATCCAGGTGGGAGACACGGTGTTTCGACCGGGCGATCATGTGCGCTTGCGCCCGGCGCGCGGGGCCGATGCGCTGGACCTGATCTTGGCCGGGCACTTGGCGGTCATCGAATCGATTGAGCAGGACTATGAAAACCGCATCTATTTGGCGGTGGTCATAGACGCAGACCCCGGCCGCGACTTTGGTCTCATGCGCCAGCCGGGCCATCGCTTCTTCTACACGCCCGCCGAAGTGGAATGGGTGTCCGCCGCCGGAACCGCGCCATGATGCCCGCGCCGCGCGTGCTGGTGGCCGGCATCGGCAACATCTTTCTGGGCGATGATGCCTTTGGCGTGGAAGTGGCCCAACGCCTGCTGCGCCAACCGTGGCCGGCTGATGTGCGCGTGGTGGATTTCGGCATCCGGGGCTTCGACCTAGCCTACGCGATTCTCGACGGCCCGGAGTTGAGCATCCTGGTGGATGCCACGTCGCGCGGCGAGCCACCCGGTACGCTCTATGTGATTGAGCCGGATCTGGATGATCCCGGCGGCGCGGCGGGCGCGGCTATGAATGCCCACGGCATGGACCCGGTGACGGTGCTGCGCTTGGTGCAAACGCTCGGCGGGCGACCCCAACGGCTGCTGGTGGTCGGCTGCGAACCGGCGACTTTCGGCCCAGCGGATGAGGGCATGATGGGCTTAAGCCCCGCAGTCACGGCCGCCCTAGAGCCGGCCATGCGTCTCGTCGAGTCGCTGGTGGCTGCGGCTATCGGCAGCGCGGCCCCCGCCACCAGCGTGCCAGTGTCGGCGGGCAGGGCATGATGGGGATCTTTTACGGTGCATGAGATGGCGGTGATGAGCTATTTGCTGGAAACGGTGCAAGAACAGGCACAGCAGGCTGGCGCGGTGCGCGTGCGGGCCATCAACTTGGTCATCGGGGAGCGCGCCAGCATCTTTGATGACTCGCTGCTGTTCTATTTCGACCTGCTCACGCCCGGCACCGTGGCCGAAGGCGCGCGGCTCAACGTGCGGCGCACCGCGATGCGCTTCCATTGCGCGACTTGCGGGGAGGACTACAGTCGGGTGGACGACACCTTTTGCTGCCCGCGCTGCGGCACGGTCGGCCAAGTCGTGGCAGATGGCAGCGAGTTGTTGATCGAAAGCATTGAGGTCGAATCATGACCCTGGTTCACACGGTGGCGGTCGGCAAGCGCCTGCTCGACGGCAACGACCAGCAAGCGGCGGTCAACCGCGCCCGCTTCGAGGCGGCGGGCACGCTGGCCGTCAACATCATGGCCTCACCAGGGGCGGGCAAGACGAGCGTGATTATCCGCACGCTGGATGCGTTGCGCGGTCAGGCTCGCGTCGGGGTCATTGAGGGCGACATTGCCGGGCGCATTGACGCGGATCGCGTCCTGGCGGCCGGGGCGGCGGGGGCGGTGCAAATCAACACCGGCGGCAACTGCCACCTGGAAGCGCATATGCTGACCCCAGCCCTGGATGCGCTGGACCTGTCGGACCTGGACCTAGTGTTTATTGAAAACGTGGGCAACTTGGTCTGTCCGACCCACTGGGCGCTCGGCGAGGCGCTCAAACTCTGCGTGTTGAGTACGGCTGAGGGTCACGATAAGCCGGTCAAATATCCCGAAATCTTCGCCGTGAGTGATGTGATCGTACTCAACAAAATCGACCTGATCGACCTAGTGGACTTTGAGCGGGCGCGCTTCTACGAATCGGTGCGCGTACTCAATCCCCACGCGCCGATCTTTGAAATCTCGTGCCGCACGGGTACGGGTGTGGTCGCTTGGGCGGACTGGCTGCGGCAGCAGTTGGCGGCCCCGGCACTCAACAGGAAAGAGAGGTAGACCTATGAAACCTCCAGCGATGATCGTCGGAGCCTTGCTGCTCGTGTTGGCAGGCGGTTTGCTCAAAAGTATGCTGCCCGACATCACCCGCTATCTCAAGATGAAGGCAATGTGAGAACCCCTGTGCGCGACGGGCCGGCACCCCGCCGCCGATAAATAGATAAGGAGGGTGGACCATGGATGAGCAGAGTTCGACCGGCCCCGCGCACCAACCGGGTACGCGCAAGGGCGAGGAGTTGACCGAGAAAGAGGGGCTAGAGCCGGGCCGCGAGGAAAAAACCGTAGACAAGGCCGGCCGCCCGGCCGCCACGTCAAATGCCCGCTATTCGACCGGTATCAACCCGGATGCCGAGGATCCCATTGATCCGAGTATGCCGAATATGCCGCCGGCCTGAGCGGACTGGCGGGCCAACCGCACCCCCCAACCCCCTCTCCCTTCAGGAGAGGGGGAGATGACCAGGAAGCGTAGCGGCATTCTGACAGCGAAATTGCCGACCCTAGACTCCCCCTCTCCCTTTAGGAGAGGGGTTGGGGGGTGCGGTCGGACGGGAAAGGAACAGACGTATGTGTGTAACAGTGCCGTGCAAAGTGATCGGGGTCACACCGGGGCGCGCCGAGGTGCTCTATACCGGCCAGCCCCGCTGGGTGGCGGTCGCGGGCATCCCCGACTTGGCGGTGGGGGAGTATGTGACGGTGTATGCCGGAGCGGTTCTCGACCGGATGCCGACCGATATGGCCGAGGAGTTGCTGGCCCTGTTCGGGGAACTGGACGCAATGCAAGAGGCCGGCTAATGAGCGACCTGCTGACCCCGGCGCGATCCCTGGCCGGCGAATTGCGCTTCATCCGCTATGGCTTCATGCCCAACCGACTGCAATACTGCGGCGGCGACGACAACACGCTGCTGCTGGACTATGGGACCACGCAGGTGGTGGATGCGGGCCTGCCGCCGCTACTGCACAAGTTCACCGGCGCGTTGCCCTATCTCCAGCTCATTGCGCGCGCCAACGGCCTGCCGGACCCGTTCGATAGCCGGGTGGTAGAGGCGTATTGGATCGGCAACGAACTCTTGGAGCAGGTGGAGGTGCGGCAATTATACGACGCGCTGGCGGCCCGTTTCGGCAAACAATTGCAGGGCCGCACGCGTGAGTGGGTGCTGGGCAAAGCGCCGGCCGGCGCGCATCCGCACCACAATTTTCATGTGTTGGATGTCCATAGCCGCGTCGGCGAGGTTGCCAATAAGCTGGAAACGATGGACAAGTGTTGTGTCACAGCGGCCAAAGTAGTGGCGGTCGAAGGGGTCGAACTGGTAGTGGACCGCCAGCCGATCACCCTGATCGAGGGCAAGCTGGCGCTCGGCCCGGCGCAGCGCACGCGGGTGGTGCGGCAAGTGGAGGCGCGTGGCTTTGCCGATGCTGCCGTGCCCGGTGACTGGGTGGCGGTGCATTGGGGCTGGGTGTGCGAAGTGCTGACACCGCAGCAGCAAACCCATCTCGCGCACTATACGCGCTATCATCTCGCGTTGGCAAATCAGACCATCTAGCAAAGGATGCCTCCGATGTTGCGTAAAGCCTTCCTATCCTCTGGAGTCTCCTACCACTATGACCTTGTGCAAGCCGGTGGCCTGCTGGCCGATTTCGAGGTCATAGACCTGGGGCAATTGGAGCAGGTCAACTTAAACGAGTACAGCCTGATCTTGGTGCCGCGCTCGGCGGATGGCGAGGTACTCCATGCGCGGCGCTACCAGATTGCGCGCTTTCTGGACCACGGCGGCGTGCTGATCGCGCTGGGCGAGCTATGGGCGGACTGGTTCCCCGGCTGCGGCTGGCAAGGTGAGTGCCACGAGGATACGCTGGAACCCCTCGTGACGAGTGATCACCCCATCGTCGCCGGCTACACGAGCAGCGATCTCCATTGGCACCCGGCCAAAGAACGCTGGTGCTGCCACGGACACTTGGCGGCTCCGCCCCAGGCCGAGGTCTTGGTCCGCAACACGCGCGGCGATGCGTGGCTCTATATTGATCGGCACTCGACCAACGGCGTGATCCTGGCCTCGTCGAACCTGGACCCCGACACGCACCTGTTCCACGGCCAAGCGGTGGCGGGGAACTTTTTCACCCGCCTGTTGACCTGGGCCACGCAGGAAGCCGCGCGCGCCGGTGAGCGGCGGCGCAGGGTGCCGCCGCGCATTGCCGGCCTCTACTCCGGCGTGCATTTTCAGCGCGCGTTCTATGCAGACCGGGAGTTCGCCCCGCAGTTTGCTGTGCTGCCGGTCTGGGAACTGGCGGCCACCGATCTGCACGACTACGCAGCGCTCTGGGTGCCGCGCGAGAGCAATCAGGCCGAACTGGTGCGCCGGCGGGCCAAGCTGCGCGACTACCTAGACGAGGGCGGCACGCTGATCTGTTTCGACGAGGTAAATCAGCCCTGGCTGCCGGCGGGCAGTTGGTCCCCACGCCACTTGGACGTGGCGAACGTGCGCCTGGGCGCGCACCCCGCTGTGGCCGGCCTGACCCCCGATCAGGTGCGCTGGCACGCGCATGGCGCGTATGCCCCCTATCCCAACGCCGAAATCCTGGTGGACGACGGCGCAGACGGCGTGATCCTTTTTGTGGATGAGCGCAGCTTCCCCGGCACGCTGCTGGTCGGCACGCTGGACCCGGACTGCCACGCCGGCTTCGGCACCGAGACCACCCGCCCGTTGCTGCGCGCCCTGCTGGCTTGGCTGCACAATAGCGCACGCGACGGGGTGGGCGTGGGCGCACAGGTTGCGGGCGTGGCCTAACCAAGTATGTTATAGTCATTCAGCTAATGTTTTAGCAATTCGGAGAGGTGTTCGCACCTGGGGGTGCAGACTCCTCAGTCAACGGGGCAAATTATGTTCAGATCATGATCTGAACAGCTATAGGAGCAACGTCATGGCACGCAACGTAACCCGCCGGCAGTTCGTACAGGGGCTGGTCGGGCTGGCTGGTGCCGGCCTGCTCTCTGGCTGTGGTGCCGCTGGGCTGACTTCCACCGCCATCCCCGGCCCCGCCACGCCAGCGACAGGCACGGCGGCTGCCGCGACCGCGCGCCGCCAAGCCGCGCTGCTACGCTTCGCTTGGTGGACCGATGTGGGCAACCCCACGCCGTTCCAGGTTTCGACCACCGGCCCCGGCGGGGTGGTGCTACTCAGTTTGCTGTTTGACACCTTGACCTGGAAGAACGCGCAGGGCATCATCCCCTGGCTGGCGCAAAGCTGGGATGCCGCGCCCGACGGCCTGAGCTATACGTTTCATCTGGTCGAAAACGCCCTCTGGCAGGACGGCAAGCCGCTGACCGCCGAGGATGTGGCGTTTTCGTTCGATTACTACGCCAAGCATCCCTATCGCTGGATGCCCACGGGGATGGTGGAATCGGCGACCGTGCTGGGACCGGGGCAGGTGCAACTGCGGCTCAAACGGCCCTATGCGGCCTTCCTTGAAGACATCGCCGGCAACGTGCCGATCATCCCGCGCCACGTCTGGGCAACGGTCAGCGACCCGGCGAAGTACACGAGTGCGGACGCGACGTTGGGCAGCGGCCCGTTCCGCTTCGTCAGCCGCGACGAGACCGCCGGGGCGTATCGGCTCACGGCTAACCCGGCCTACTGGCGCGGTCGGCCCCTGGTCGCGGAGTGGCGGCAGTTCACCGTACCCGCGACGGCGCGCGTGGAGATCGTGCGCCAGGGCACTGCCGATGTGTCGTTGAGCAGTGATGCCTCCGTCCGCGATCTGCCGGCCGGCGACGCGCGCCTGCGGATCTATGAGACCGCGCCGCTGTCCATCGTCCGCTTGGTCGTCAACACCACGCGCGCACCGTTGGACCGCAAAGAAGTGCGCCAAGCCATCGCCTACGCCCTCGACCGGGCACGCATCGCCACGACAGTGACGCATGGCCCGGCCATCGTCGGCAGCGCCGGCGTGGTGCCGCCGGAGACCCCCTGGTACAATCCGAACCTCAAACAATACGCCTACGACCCGGCGCAAGCCCAGAAGCTACTTGGCGGGCAGCCGTTGACGCTGAACCTCCTGGCCGATGCCAGCGCGCGGGAGCCGGAACTGCTGCGGTCCATGCTAAAGGCGGTGGGCATCACGCTCAATGTGCAGAACGTAGACACGGCCACGCGCAACCAGTTGCTGACCGAGGGCAACTTCCAGCTCGCGCTGACCAGCCATGTCGGCGTGGGCGGCGACCCCGACTACTTGCGCCGCTGGTACGCAGGCGAGGAGGCCAACGCTTTCGCGCAAGGCTCGATCTTCCACAACGACGAGTACACGAAGCTGGGTCTGACACAAGCCGCCACCCTCGACCCCGCACAACGCCGCACGGCGATTTTCCGTATGCAAGAGATTTTGGCCGAGGAGTTACCGACCATCGTCCTCTACCACCGCCGCTTCTACTGGGTCTACGACCCCGCCGTGTTCACGCCACTGGAGACGTGGGGCGGGCTGATGAACGGCATCCCTTTCCCGAACAACAAGCTGGTATTGCTCGGCGAGCGGTAGGCGACGATGTCGCGGGCGGCTGCACGGCTCCTCATCCGCTACCTGCTGCTGGCCGTCGGGGTTGTCCTGCTCAACTTCCTGATTCCGCGCCTGCTGCCGGGCGACCCGCTGAATGTCGGCGCGGCGGAAGGGCTGGATGCGGGGCCGCCGCTGCCGGCGGTCGCCCGCGCCCAACTGCGTGGCTACTACCACCTGGACGAGCCACTGACCGGCCAACTGGTCGCCTATCTGGGCGACTTGGCGCACGGCGATCTCGGCTGGTCTATCGCCCGGTCGGCCCCGGTCCGCCGGTTGCTGCTGGACCGGCTGCCCTGGACGTTGGGCCTGCTGGGCACCGCGCTGATCCTGTCGGCGGGTGGGGGCACGGCGTTGGGGCTGCTGGCCGGCTGGGTGCCCGGTAGCCGCCGTGACCGGGTGTTGGTCACGCTGACGGCGGCGTTCGCGGCGCTGCCCGAATTTCTGGTGGCGATTGGCCTGCTCGTGGTGTTTGCCGGCACGCTACGCTGGTTCCCACTGCTGGGCGGCCAGACGCTCTTCGCCCAGTATGGCACAGATGCGCTAGGCAGTTGGCAAGGCGCGCTGGACGTGGGCTGGCACTTGGTCCTCCCGGCGACAACGCTGGTTTTGGCCGGGACGGCGGGCTTTGCGCTGATCGCGCGCGATGTGACGGTGGGCATCCGCCACGCGCCCTGGCTCACCGTCGCCCGCGCCAAGGGGCTGTCCGAGCGGCAGGTCGTCCTCCGTCACGCGCTGCCCAACCTGGCCGGGCCGCTGCTGACCTATTTTGGCCTGCGCCTAGTATTACAACGACGGTTAGGAGGAATTGAGGAGGATGGCATACTGGATCGCCCGGCGCTTGGCGTGCGACTGCTTGGCCGCCGCATTGCGCG
>Ga0123338_10005458_pt1 | contig 10879 bp, 11 predicted proteins | sample grotaG_FD_89793 | JGI IMG/M metagenome (GOLD analysis project Ga0123338, IMG submission 89793) | Glacier valley bacterial and archeal communities from Borup Fiord, Nunavut, Canada, to study Microbial Dark Matter (Phase II) -... | ecosystem: Environmental > Aquatic > Freshwater > Ice > Glacier ...
ACAGTGTAATATGTCATGAGTTGGCCCATGTGGAGACAGATGAGTGCGGAGCACCGGAGTTTTTTTCCAACGGCACCAAACTTTTGCATGTCAACGGTCCCGGGGGAAAGCTTGATCTGGCAGAGGTAGAGCGGACTATCACCCGCCGCGGTGACATCCATTATCCGCGTCCAAAAGTTTTGACACTGACTCAGGCAACTGAAGTAGGCACGGTATACACGCCTGATGAAATCAGGGCTGCCAGTGAACTGGCCAAACGCTATGGTATGAGGGTGCATATGGACGGTGCCCGTTTTGCCAACGCCGTTGTTTCGCTGGACGTTGCTCCTGCGGAGATAACCTGGCGGGCTGGGGTGGATGTGCTCTGTCTTGGCGGGGCAAAAAACGGCATGGCTATTGGTGAAGCGGTGGTTTTCTTTGACCGTGACCTTGCCAATGAATTCGACTATCGCTGCAAACAGGCCGGTCAACTGGCGTCCAAAATGCGCTTTATTTCGGCCCCTTGGAGCGGGATGCTCGAGGGAGGCACCTGGCTCAGAAATGCCCGACACGCTAACGCCTGCGCTGCGTTGTTGGAGCAGCATCTGGGTGCGATCAATGGCGTGCGCATCATGTACCAGCGGCAGGCCAACTCGGTGTTTGTAGAGATGCCGGAAGCAGTTGCCGCTACCCTCCGTGCCGCCGGGTGGAATTTTTATTCTTTTATCGGCTCGGGAGGGGCGCGATTCATGTGCTCATGGCAGACAACGGAGCTTGATGTTCTCCAGCTTGTTGAGGCTGTGCAGGTGGCTGTTGCTTCTTCTTTAGCTGACTGAAACTGTGGAGGTGTTTTCGTGATTAAAACAGCAACATTTGAAGCCCTGTTAAATGATGCGGTGTCGGATGGGCTGGGAGGTTACCATTTTACCCTGGAGGGAAAGACTTATCATCTGCAAGACAAGGATGAGGTGCGGGCAATTGCGGAAAAACATGGCTATATTATTATTTACTGATTTATGGAGTTGTCGTTTGTAAATGGTCTGCAACCGCCTTAGTGGGGCGGCTTTATTTTGGCAGCCTGGCGCTGTTGCCATGGCAACTCCTGGTGTTGGAACACCAGGAGGCCCAATGCTATCTTCCAAGCGCATCCTCGATTTTAGCACGATCAAACCCTTCTATGATTCTGCCATTGATCATAAAGGTTGGTGTGGAATCAATTTTGTACTTCTTGGCGATATCAAGCTGTTCTTCCTGGAGTTTGATTCCGGAGGGTGTGGCATTGAAGCTGGTTTTTCTGTCAAGAGAACCAGACATGATCATGTGGTAGGCGTTGGCTTTATCATCCTGTGACAGAGCATACTGGGCTTTGGCTTTTGCTTTTGGATGATATGGGAGAGGGAAAAAGAAAACGTGGCGAGTGACATCGCTGCGCCCGTCAAAATATACGGAGGCTTTACGGCAATAAGGACAGTCAGGGTCAGTGAATTCAATGACCGTTTTTGGTCCGTTTCCGATAGTGATTGATTTGCCAAAATCAATATCGGTCGCAGCGGCCGTTTTGCAGGTTACAGCAACCAGGAACAGTAGTATCAGAACTATATTTTTCATTTTGGACCCCTATGTTGGTTAATTGCTGCAGTTGCCGCTGTCTGGACAACAGGGTAAAAGGATGACAAATTCACTCCCCTGTTCCGCTTCACACTCCGCCCAGATCATGCCATTAAAACTCTCAATCGCCAGCTTGCAATATGCCAGTCCCAGCCCGGCTCCGCCACGTTCCCGCTCTGTTCTACTCGCGAGCTGGGTGTAGCGGTCGAAGATGCGATCCAGTTCGTCGTGCGGAATTCCACTGCCGGTATCACGAACAGCAACTCTGACAAAGCATCTGTTTTTGAGCAACTCCGGGGGGATCGGCACATAATCCGGAACCCCTGTGCGCACTTCATCCCCGAAAAGGCAGCGACACGAAACGGTTATTATGCCACCTTCAGGTGTGAACTTCAGGGCGTTGCCGAGCAGATTTCCGAGCACTCTGGTAAATGCGTTCTTGTCAACCGCGATGATTGAGGTGATAGGTTCTAAGTCTACTAAAAGTTGAATGCCGTCATGCCTGGCCGGTCTGGTGAATTGATTGGTGACTCTGCTGATGAGTTCATGAGCGCCGTAGGGATGAACCGCCATCTGGATTTTTCCGGCTTCAAATTTTCTGATATCAAGGAGGTTGTCAATCATGGTGACGACTTCATTGCAGCTGTCGATAGCCGACTGCAGATATTCCGTCTGCTCCTCATTGATAACACCGAGACACCCTTCACGAATGATATCTATTGATCCGATTACAGCTGTTAGCGGGTTTTTCATGTCATGGGAAAGCATCAGGATGAAGTCTTGCTGCTCTTGCTGTAATTGCCTTTTTTCTGCGCGTTCCCGGCGGTGACTGCTTGCACGTTCGATCCTCTGCAGCATGTCTGCCAGGGAAAACGGCTTGGATATATAATCTTCGGCACCGTTTTTCATGCACTCCACAGCGAGATCTTCGCTGCCGTGCCCACTCATCATGATAACCGCGGCGTCACTGCCTTCCTCCTGAAGTCGCTTCAGGACCGTTACGCCATTGAGCCCCGGCATGTTGATATCCAGAAGCACAACGGTATGATCTTTTTCGGTCAGCAGCATCTCGAGCGCAACGGAGCCGTCAGTTGCCAGCGAGGTAGCATACCCTTCGCCGGTCAGGTACATTTTCAGGGCCTGGCCGATGTCCACTTCATCATCAACAATTAAAACTTTATCAGGTGCGTGGGTTAGCATTGGTCATATTTCTCCATGGCAGACAGGAATACTTCAGCCAGAACCAGGTCTTCAGGCGTAGTTATTTTAATATTGCGATAATCCCCGCGAACTATATGCACTTTTCCTCCGCTGCGTTCAATCAGAGAGGCGTCATCGGTGCCGGAGAAACCGTCAGCTTCAGCAGACAGGTGGGCCTGGAAAATCTTCGCAAAACGGAAGGTCTGAGGTGTTTGGGCCTGCCACAGCGATTCCCGTGGTGGCGTGTTGCTGACGATGCCGTCCCGCACCGACTTGATGGTGTCTTTGACGGGGACGGCAACAAGTGCTCCATCGTGCGCTCTGGCAATGCTTATGGACTCCTGTAGCAACCGTTCAGATATCAGCGGTCTTACCCCGTCGTGAATCAGGACGACATCATCCTCCGAAACGCGCTCTCGCATGGCATTAAGGCCGTTAAGGACGGAGTTCTGGCGCTCCCTCCCTCCGGGTACAATAGCGGCGATCTTCTTGAAACCACAAGCCTCTACAACATTTTTCCGGCAGTATGGGATTTCCTCGGCAGGCACAACCAGATAGATGGAGTCGATCAGTGGGGAATGCTCAAAAAGTGAAATAGTCCGGGCGACAATCGGCATGCCGTCCAGCAGCAGATACTGCTTGTTTATAGAGGCGCCCATGCGTTTGCCCATGCCGGCAGCCGGAATCAGTGCAATGGATTTAAATGCGGTCATTAATTAGTTACTCCGCAGGCATTGTATCAGCTTCTCGTGTGGACGTAAACTCCGAGTTCAGCTGCTTTTGGCAGATGTCGTGCCCTCCATCAGCACCCGTCCGCCATACTCGGCGTTTTTGCGGACAAGTGTTTCAGCAAGATCGGCGTCTTTCCTCCGGAAAGCATCGATGATCTTTTCGTGCTCCTGCACAGAAATCTCCATTCTACCCGGGAGACTTAGTGACGTAAAGCGCAAGCGTTGAAATTTGGTCACCAGGCCGGCTATCAATTCATGCAGCTTTTCATTGTCAGCCGCCTTGATGAACAGTTCATGAAAGTCGCTATGAACCTTAAAGAAATGCTTGATATCGCCGATCCGAGCCAGTTCTGCAAGCTTGTTATTGATGGCCTGCAGTCGATCCAGATCCTTCTTGGCCAGTCTTTCACACGCCTGTCTTGCTGCGTACCCTTCCATTATACTCTTGATGGCATAGAATTCTTCAACGTCCTTGGGGCTGAATTCACTGACGACGGCACCTCGCCTGGGGATCACCGTCAGATATCCTTCTGATTCCAGTTGGCGGAATGCTTCACGGATAGGGGTGCGGCTTATTCCGTAGCGCTCGGCCAGTTCAGGCTCAGAGACCCGGCTACCCGCCTTGAGGCGTCCGGAAACAATCGCATCGCGGATATTTTCCAGTATTTTCTCACGCAGCGTAAGATGTTTTTCCAGCATTTTTTTCATTGGCTGAATGTAACTCCCGGGAGGATTTTTTGACATTGTATACAGTATACGCTGTTTGTCAATTACAACACGCCTTAATACTGTATAATTCGTAGCCTCACAGGTCGATTCCAATCCGGCGGTCTTTACTTTTTCTTGTTCCAACCAAAAGAAAGTGCCTTGTCTTTTTGGGTCCTTGCAGGTAACCTGCTGAAACTATGGATCCGGTCCGACACCTTAAAATATCGTTTATTGTTCTCCTGATGCTGATTACCGGGGGGACGGCCGGCTATATGTCTATTGAGGGATGGCGGTTGCTTGATGCCGCATATATGACAGTTATTACCTTGGGAACGGTTGGTTTCAAGGAGGTCCACGACCTCTCTGACGGTGGCAAGCTGTTCACGATGGGATTGATTGTCGTTGGTGTCAGCGTACTCGGCTATATCGTCGGGAGTCTGGCCCAGATTATGTTCGAGGGGCAGATTCAGCGGGTTATGGGGAGGAAAAAGGTGGAAAAGCAGATTGAAACGCTGGCAGGACACTATATAATTTGCGGTTTTGGGCGCATTGGCTCGCTGATCTGTAAAGAGTTTAAGGCAAACAAGCTTAAGTTTGTAATTATTGAAAAAAACGTGGATGCGACCGAGCGGCTTGAAGAAGATGGCTACCTGTACCTGAAAGGTGACGCAACTCTCGATGAAACACTGCTGAAGGCCGGAATCGACAGGGCTAAAGGGTTGATTTCGGTAGTTACCTCTGATACGGAAAACGTCTATATCACCCTGACGGCGCGTGGGCTGAACCCGGACCTTTACATCATGTCGCGCTCCGGTGAAGAGGGCTCGGATATCAAGCTTAAACGTGCCGGCGCTAACAAGGTGGTGTCGCCATATACCATCGGCGGCAATCGCATGGCGCAGTCCATACTGCGTCCAAATGTAGTCGATTTTATTGAAATTGCCACTGGGCATGAGCATCTGGAACTACAGATGGAGGAAATCAACATCCCGCCTCACTCGGCCTTTGTCGGAGAAACGCTCGTAAGTTCCGGGTTCCGTAAGGAGATAGGCGTTATCATTGTCGGCATTAAAAAGAGTCACGGCAAGATGGTTTTTAACCCGCACTCCCAGACCAGGATCGATGAGCATGACACGCTGATTGTGCTTGGAGATCCACCCTCCATCAGCAAGCTTGAGGACCTGGTCGCCCGCGCGGCTACTGATGAAGTCATCAAACAACACAGGAAAATGTATAATGAAAAATAAAATCCACGCGCATGTACCTTATGATCGTCTGGCAGAACATCTGGAGTATGCCATTGCCAACAGTGTCAACCCCGAGGTGTTCTTTTCTGCCGAGGCACTTGATAACATCGTCTGGGAAGAGCTGTCGTCACTGTCCGGGGCGCTGCATGCCGCCGGACTGAAGACGACCATCCACGCTCCGTTTCTGGATCTCAATCCGGGGGCGCTTGATCCAAGTATCCGTGCGGCAAGTCGCCATCGCATCCAGCAGGTTATGCAGGCCGCCGGACAGCTCCGGCCGCTGGCGATCGTAGTGCATCCCGGCTATGATGATATCCGATATGGCGGCAATCGCCTACTGTGGCTGAAAAACAGCATTGATTTCTGGCAGGAGTTTGTTGCACGGGCCAATGAACTTGGAACGGTTCTGGCGCTGGAGAATATCTTTGAAAAAGAGCCCTCCACCATCAAGGCGCTGCTTGACGCAATTGATGATCCCTGCTTCAGGCACTGTTTTGATGTCGGGCACTGGAATATGTTTACAACGGTAACAATTGAGGAATGGTTCAGTGAGCTTGGCGGTTACATAGCAGAATGCCATATCCATGACAATCATGGATATAGCGACGAACACCTGCCGGTGGGAGAGGGGGCTATCAATTTCAAAAAGTTCTTTCCGCTCCTGAAGCAGCACGCCCCGGATGCCATCTGGACGATCGAGGCCCACAGCACTGAACACCTCAAGATAGCGCTGAAAAACATTCAAAATTACATTTCATGAAAATGGAGCCAAAATGCCTGAAACAATACTAGTCAGTGGCGGCTGCGGTTACATCGGCAGTCATGTCGTGCGTCAGCTTTCCGAGTCAGGCCGCAAGGTAGTAGTTTATGATAATCTTTCCACCGGTTTTCGTGATGCCCTGACGCATGGTGAGGAGCTGGTCGAGGGGGAGCTATCCAACCGGGAGCGGTTGGAGGAGCTGTTTCTGCGCTACAGGTTTACAACCGTCCTGCATTTTGCCGCAGCCATTATCGCCCCGGAATCGGTCTCAATACCCCTCAAATACTACGGCAACAATACCCGCAATACTCTGGGGTTGCTGGAGATGTGTGTAAAGCATGATGTCAGCCGGTTTATCTTCTCCAGCACTGCAGCCGTGTATGGCATTCCCGAAGGGGGGGTGGCTGCTGAGGAGAGCCTTTTGGCCCCGATCAACCCGTACGGTACCTCCAAGCTGATGAGTGAGTGGATGTTGCGTGATGTCGCGGCGGCGCACGACATGAAGTATGTTGCGTTGCGCTATTTCAACGTAGCCGGCGCCGACCCGCAGGCTCGCATGGGGCAGCGTACCCCGGATGCCACCCATCTGATCAAGGTCGCCTGTCAGGCCGCGCTCGGCATGAGGGAGAGTGTCAGTGTCTATGGCACCGATTATCCGACCCCGGACGGAACTGGGATTCGCGATTATATCCACATAGAAGATCTTGCTTCGGCCCACCTCTGCGCTTTGGAGTACCTTGAAAAAGGCGGTGCATCAACAGTCATGAACGTCGGTTATGGGCATGGCAGCAGTGTGCGCGAGGTTCTGGAAGTCGTTAAAAAAGTGAGTGGCGTAGAGCTGCAGGTCGTCGAAGCGGAGCGGCGACCAGGTGACCCGGCCTCGCTGGTGGCCAAAGCTGATAAAATCAAAACATTGACCGGATGGCAGCCGCGTTTTAACAATCTTGAAAAAATTGTCGAGGATGCCTGGCGCTGGGAAAGCAGTTTGGCTCGATAGATAGCCTGTTTTGGAGTGGATTTTATTACATTGTGTGCTACAAAAGAGGTCATCTGTCACCGGGAATATATCGGCCTTATCTAAGAACGGGATAATATGGATTTCACCTCTCTATACAGCACTCGAATTCAGGCGACCTTCGATGATGATCAGGCCGCAATATTGCAAACCTTCCTTGATAAATACAAGGATAAGGATGCTTCAAAAATAACCATCACCAATTATTATAATGGGTTGCCCATTACATATCCCGCTACTATTCTTGGCGTAGAGCGGGGAAATGTTGACCTCGATGTAAATCCGCAGCAAGCGGTTGCGATTGCCAGTGACCGTTACACGCTGATACGCAGCAAACTCTTTCCACTTCCCATTGCTGCTCATGCCCAATATGTCAATCTCAAGAAGCACGTGGTGTCGCTCAATAAACTCTGCTATGTCGAGGTGCTGGCCGAAAAACGTTCAGCGGTAAGATTGAATCTGGATCCACCGGTGCGAGCAACTCTCCAGTATGAGGGGGAAGCAATCGCCGGTTTCCTCGTTGATATTTCGACTCAGGGGATAGCAGTAGAAATGGATAGTTTTGTCCGGATGGAGTCCGGAGCGGAAATGTCGGTAAGGTTCATGTTGCCTGATCCGGTCCTGATGAAGCAGACCCTGATCAAGGTTCAGGCCACACTTATCGATATTGCTGGCAACGCGTCCCCGTACCGCTATCGATTCAAGATTGACCCGGAAAAGCATCAGGAACAGCTGATATCCCGTTACAGTTTTCAGCGCCAGGTAGAGATAATCCGTGGCTTGAAGGAAACGGCTGATTGATGCTTCGCTTTCGTCTTAACTAAAAAGCCCCCTGGAAGGTCAGGGGGCTTTTTTATTTGAAAGTGCGTGCCTGTTGTAGCTCGTGGTAGACAGCTAGCGGAATTGGCTGGCCATTTTCAAATCGGAGGGCGCTGAAATGCAGGTGCGTCGGTGAGCGCTTTTTTGCGGCGTTGAGGCCGCTTCGGCCGACCGTCGCCAATAGGTCCCCAGGCTTTACGATGGTTCCCCGTTCGACAAACAGTGACTCGTTATGTGCGTAGTAGACCAACAGGTTGTTACCCGGATCATAGACCCAGAGATATTTTCCTCCCCGCAGCTTGTCTCCCTTCTGCCACATCTTTTCGAGAGCCACACGTGTTGCGGCTACATTGTGTGGCCTTTGTGCTCTTGTGGTTTCATCCGTTTGGCCCGCTCGGCTTCATCTCTTTCGGCCGCTTTGAATAACTCGTCGAAGGTCACTATCTGGCCGCCATTAACAATGATGAAGGCTTCGGCATCTGATTTTTCGGCAAAAGCCCATTTAGGAGTCTTGGTCATTACGCCCTTTATGCTGCCACCGATCACCCATGTTGCGGTTTTTGCGTTGATCAGCTTCTTTGTGTTGAAATCAGCAACCTGCAGGGATTTAATTTCTTTCTTGCTCTCCCTGATATCGGTTACTGCACAGTTAATGCTGCAGGTGCCGGTGCTGCTGCCATCGGTGTATGTCACGACCATGCGGCTATGGGCAAATTTAGTGCGATTCATACCGCAATGTTTGCAGGCATCAGGAGCTTCAATCTTGTCAGTCGCCAGACAGACGGTTGCGAAAGATACTAAGAGCAGAATTGCAATCCAGAGCTTTTTCATGTTGTAGATCTCCTTTTTAATGTTGAGCAGAGTTTAACAGGCTACGAAAATATGGTCTATTGATTTTAACTGTAAATAAGGTGCCGCTCACATCCTGATGACTCTCAAGCCCTGATACCAGGTTGCATCAGATGAATCAGAACTTGTATCCCAACGTAAGATAGGCATTCCGCCCATTCTCCGGGACTTTGATGCCGCTTTGAAATGGATCCCGAGCATAAGACAGGTGGCTGAAGTACTGCTTGTCGAACAGGTTGTTGATGCCGACAATCAGCGTAATGTTACGATAGTTGATGCCACCCTTGATATCAGTTGTTACCCATCCGGGGGTCGTTGTTTCGTTTAACCCCGGGTCTACTCGATCTTGTTTTTTGGCGAAGTTTTCCAAGACTTCCAGGAAATAAGTGCCATTGTCATGGCGCAGGGAAACGTAGCCATTGAGCGGCGGAATCTCGGAAAGTGGTGTGTCGGCACTTTCGTTCCGGGCATTCACGTATGAAAGAGATGTCCTCAAAAACAGGTCGTAACCCATTGATAACTGACCACCAAGTTCACCTCCCCATATTGTTGCATGAATGTTTTGGTAACTTTTCAGGGTTGGTGACGCTTGATAAAAATTAACATAGTCGCGAAGGTCACTGTAGAAGATGGACGCATTGACATAGAAGCGGTCAGTTGAAAATTTAGTCCCGAGGTCTGCCTGATGGTTAATTGTAGGCTTGAGGTCGGGATTGCCTTTCCAGACCGTTGCGCCGGGGAGGTAAAGGTACAATTCCTGTTGGTCTGGAGTGCGTGCGCCACGGGCAATACCGGTGAAAATATCCAGGCCTTTGACCGGTGTGTAGGTCAATTGGAGGTTAGTGCTGACAGTAGAAAAATCTCTGCTTTTCCCGGCGGTTGTAACCAGTGCATTAGTTCTGTCCGCTTCAGCCCAGGTAAGATCACCCCGCAGGCCGCCTTTCAAGGTCAGTTGGTTTCCCAGTGGGAGCTCGTACTCACCGAACATACCCGTATTGTCGATGGAAACATCAGGAATCATGGCGTAGTCGCTGTACGCTAAATACATGGCGCGCCGATTGACTGCATCCCAGTTGCGATTGTAATAGTCGATGCCGGTTTTTAGCGTTCCTGGTCCTGCTGCCATGGCTGCGCTCAGTTTTACCCCGGTGATCTGTGTCGTGGCGTCGGTTTGCATCGAGTAAGGACGGGGCAGGCTTAGAGATGGATCTGAGGTGACGCGGAAGCTATCGTCCATCAGGTGATCGACCGCATCCCAGTAGACCTGCAGCTTCAGGTCTTTGACCAGCGGTGAAATTCTCTGGATACGGTAGGTCCAGTTCAGACGGTGGGTTTTGTCATAGTCGGCGTCCATCTTCAGGTAGGGATACAGGACATGGTCGGCATCCTGATAGGTGTAGCTGATCTCGCTGCGCGAGTTAGCGGTGGGGTTAAAGCCAAGTTTACCCCAGCCTGTATTTATTTCATACGCTTTGGAATCTACGGCATCGGCCTTGTAACGGTTCACACTGGTGGTGGGGTAAATCTCTGTCAATCGTTTGCCGTCACCTGATTTTGGAACATCGGAATATTTATAGGCATATCCAATCAGGCCGTCATATGTATCAGTGCTGTACGACGCTGTGGCAGAGGTGTTGATGCTGTTCCACTCTCCGTAGCTCAGGCTGGCATCTCCGCCAAACCCTCTTCCGGGGTTTCTTGTTTGAGCATCAATCAAACCGCCCAGCCCGCCCGGATTTGAAAGGTCATAAGGCCCCTTTACCACCTTAACCTGCTCAATCTCTGCAAAGTCGTAATGGAAAGAAGGTGGATCCATGCGGGAGGGACAGGCGCCATGTAAGCGTACACCGTCGACAAGCACGTTGATGTTGTCTCTCTGGAAGCCGCGCAGTACCACATCGTTGGCGATGGCACCTTTGCGTACGGAGCTGATTCCATCAACCAGTTTTAGCGCTTCTCCCAT
>Ga0123338_10005459_pt1 | contig 10878 bp, 3 predicted proteins | sample grotaG_FD_89793 | JGI IMG/M metagenome (GOLD analysis project Ga0123338, IMG submission 89793) | Glacier valley bacterial and archeal communities from Borup Fiord, Nunavut, Canada, to study Microbial Dark Matter (Phase II) -... | ecosystem: Environmental > Aquatic > Freshwater > Ice > Glacier ...
AACAAGATTAAACAATGTTTTCTTGCTGTTCATAACAACAACTGCGCGACCTGCGCGAACAAGATCAAACCACCGCAATCCTTCAAAGGCAAATTCAAAACGACGCTCCTGTTCCATGGCAAGCCGGAAACTTTGCTGGTTAGGAATATCAATCGCGCTTTTAGCCGGCAGTCCGGCCCTGGCGCGTGTTTGGTTAACGTACATCATTGCTTCACCTGCCGGGTTATAAGCGGCTTCGTTCAAACATTCTGCGTACATGAGGATAACATCGGCATACCTTATCACCGGGATATCATTTCCATTATCATTCTTTGTTGCCGGCACATCGTAATACTTTTTAATAAAATTGTAAGGTATCGTTTGTCCGCCGGCGTTAACATAAGAAGTCGCCAGTGAAAAAGCTTTTCGTGTATCGGCCGCTTCGTAGGAATTAACCAGGTCGTTGGTAGGCTGGTTATTACCATCACCCCCATAAGGTATTACCGCGTTACCAGAATTTTCAGGAGCAAAAGCATTGGGCCAGTTATTTCCTTCCCCTACTCCACCGGATTTAAACTGCACTTCGAAAATTGATTCTTTGTTATTTTTGTTACTGACTTTAAAAATATCCGCGTAAGCGGGAAGCAAGCTGTAAGCTCCTGCGCTGATTACTTCTTTAAATTTAGCGGCAGCCTCCGTAAATTTTTTCTCTGTCAGGTAAACCCTTCCTATAATTGCTTTTGCCGCGCCTTGTGTGGCCCTTCCTATATCTGAACCTGTGTAAGAAACCGGCAGGCCTGCCAATGCATCGGTAAGGTCTTTTTCAATCTGCGTGTACACATCGGCTTTAGGGTTACGACCGAAAGCATAACCAGCATCGGGATCTTTAATTTCATTGAGTACCAAAGGCACATCACCAAAAGTTCTTACCAGGTTAAAGTATATCAACCCGCGTATAAATTTTGCTTCGGCGATTGAACGACTCTTCAGTGCGTCATCCATGGTGATAGCGCCGATACGGTCCAGTATAGCGTTACAGCGGGATATGGCACGGTAAGAATCATTCCAGCGGGCAAGGATAAACGGGTTCGTGGTACGGATATAAAACCGGTGAAATTCATCCTGGTCAGTTACCGAACCGGAAGCTACCGGTTGAGTATCATCAGAACGTTCATCACCAAATACATAACTGTTTAAATATACTCCCGGGAATTGCAGCGAGCCATACATGCCGCTAACAGCATTCTTAATGTCGTTGGCATTCTTATAAAAATTATCAGTGGTAACCGAGGATATCGGCTTTAGTTCCAAAAAATCTTTTTTACAGGAAGCGAGAATTGCTCCTATAAATAACAGGCTTATAATTATTTTTGATTTCATACATTTTTTATTGATGTTAAGTTGCCGGCGATTGTTACCGGGACAACAAAATTTGATACCAGGTCAAAAACCAACGTTTATTCCTATTGTATAAGTCCTTGCAAGTGGGTAAGCGCCATAATCTACGCCACTCGTAAGCGGAGACCCTGCTACTGTGCCACCTGTATTATTTTGCACAGGTGTTGCCGATTCGTAATTACTTACCTCTGGATTATAGTTCAGGTATTTCGTCCAGGTATACAAATTTTGTACAGAAATATATAACCTCGCCTGTTGGATCTTTGATTGCTGCATCCATCTTTTCGGCAGCTGATAGCCCAGGCTTACATTATTAATACGGAGATAGGAAGCATCTTCCACCCAACGCGACGATATAGCGTTATTAAGACCAGTTGTACTTCCGTTAGCTCTTGGCACGATGCCGTTACCCGGATCGGTAGGAGAATGCCAGCGATTCAATACTCTTGTAAGCTGGTTCTGCGATCCTTCCACGTTCTCAAAAAAGCGGCGCCCAAGATTCAGGATGCTGCCACCTTTTACACCTTGCAGCGAAACGTTAAGATCGATACTATGATAACTAAAAGTATTTGTCATTCCATAACTAAAGTCAGGTTGGTTATTACCGATGACGGTACGGTCGTCGGCATTGATTTTCTTATCGCCATTTACATCCTGGTACTTCACGTCTCCGGCATGCGTTGTTGCATCATGCGGATAGCTGGCGAGATCCGCCGCATCTTTAAACACGCCTGTTTGTTTGTAACCATAAAAACTTCCGATAGGCTGACCTATCATAGTAATGTTTGTTTCACCCACACCGCTTGCGCTTTTGATGGCATCGCCTGTTGGACCAAGCGCCAGCACTTTGTTACGGTTAAAGGAAATGTTCACATTCGTGTTCCATAAAAAAGCACCGGTAAGGTTGCGGGTACTCAGGCCAAATTCCCAGCCTTTATTTTCCATCTCACCTATGTTCTTAAAGGCAGTGCTAAAGCCGGTAAGCGTAGGCACGTTTACGGAGAGCAAAAGGTCTTTGGTATTGCGTTGATAATAATCTGCTACCAGAAAGATGCGGTTGCTAAACAACCCGATATCTACACCAACATCCCGCTGGTTGCTTTTTTCCCAGCCCAGTTTAGCGTTTCCCAAAGAAGAAGGTGCAAGCCCGGTAACAAGATTGTTATTGAAACTGTAGTTGTCGCCTCCCACGGAAGCTACGTAGGGATAATCATTGCTAAACGCGTTGTTACCCGAGAGACCGTAACTGATGCGTAGCTTGGCTTCAGATATAGCGGGAATATTTTTCATGAAGGGCTCTTCTGTAATGCGCCAGCCTATTGATCCTGCAGGGAAGGTGCCCCAGCGGTTATCTGGTCCGAAGATAGAAGAGCCATCTCTCCTGATCGATGCATTCAACAGGTATTTTTCTTTATAATTATAACTAACTCTTGCAAAAAAAGATTTGGTAGCGTTTTGTGTTTTAAAAGAAGTAACGCCGGTTGGCAGTCCCGCTGCATTAAGCGTTTGAACGATGTCGTTGGCAAAGGTTGATCCGCTTGCATTGCTTGACTGGTAGTTGTATTTATAAGCCTCCATACCAATAAGTATTTCGATATTATGAACCCCGTTAAAAGTCTTGTTATAATTAAGTGTCTGGTTAAAAAGCCAGCTCATGCCCTGGTCAGAAAAAGCATTGGCGATCGCGGTATTTGGCGGTAACAGTTGGTTGAGCACAATGCCCGATGTACGATAGGCATTACGACGGTTGCCATTTAAATTTACATTACCGGAGGCACGGTATTTCAATCCTTTAAAAAGTTCATATTCCGCGTAAGCGTTACCAAGCAGGTTGGTAGTAACATATTCACTGTTGTATTCCGTTATGTTTGCTATGGGGTTGGTTATACCAGGCCAGTTATAAGGAGCGGCCAGTTCGGTTTCTGAAGAATAGTTAGTGCCATCGGCTGAATAGATAGGGGCTATGGGTACCGCCGCCAGCGCGGCATTGATGATACCATTCTCCGACCAGTGCCCGTTGGCTGTAACCTCCTGTTGAATTTTGTAAGAAGGATTTATCGTCAATCCGAATTTTAATTTGTCGGTTACGTGAACATCAACACTGGCCCTGATCGTATACCTGTCGAGTGTGGATTTTTTTATGATGCCATCCTGTTTCAGGTAACCTCCGCTTATTACATACTGCGCTTTGTCATTACCGCCAGACGCAGATAATTGATAGTTACTGATACTCGCTTTTCTGAATACCAGGTCCTGGAAATCGTGGTAAGGGAGACTGGCTATCTTCGCCGGGTCCTCAAAATTAAACCACGGAAACAGGTCACCCCTGGGATATTTCTGCCGTAGTACCGGACGCACCGAATTAGGATCTGCTATGTTTGCATTAGGGAAAGCATCGATATACGCGTTGTTAGCGGCTTCTTTTGAAAGCTCGGCAAACTGCCGGGAGTTAAGCAGATCTATCTTTTTAGAAACTTCCTGGTAACCGGTGTAAATATCAAGGTTGATAGCTGTTTTACCTGTTCTTCCTTTTTTAGTGGTGATGATAATAACGCCGTTGGAACCTCGTGAGCCGTAGATAGCTGTTGAGGAGGCATCCTTTAATACGTCGATACTTTGAATTTCGCTGCTGTTAAGTAAGCCGAAGATGCTGGCGCCCACTATATTTCCATCAACCACCACCAGTGGTGAATTACCGGCGCTGATCGAACCAAGTCCCCTTACTTTAATCGCCGGCGTGCTACCCGGCGCACCATTATTTTGCTGAACGATGATACCGGGAATTTTTCCCTGCAAGGCGGTAGCTACGTTAGATACCGGCATGTCTTTTATTTCTTTCATCGGTACCGAAGCGATAGCCGAGGTCACCGCCGTTCTGCGCTGCGTTCCGTAACCGACTACAACAACCTGGCTGAGCGTACTTACATTTTGTATGAGGACAATAGTAAAAACAGCTTTATCACTGATAGCCACCGTCTGTTCATCGAAACCGACAGAGGAAAATAAAAGGCTGTCATGCTGATTTTCATCGGGGACCGTTAATGAAAAAGCCCCTTTGCTATCGGTAACTGTGCCGATGGCTGTTTGCCTGACGGTAACGCTCACGCCGGCAATGGCTGTCCCTCTTTCATCCGTCACCGTGCCCCTTACCGGCTTTTGAAATGCTGTGGTTGACAAAGCCGATGTTGAATGAATAGTGCCGGGACTTAAAGCGATATCCTGTGCCTGCAGGTGGGTGATGATGATTAAACCGGAGACACAAAGGCAGACGAAGACATAATTTCCTTTCATAGTAAGTATTAGTTTGGTTATTGGAATATCGATTCAATTTAAAAGCTAATTTATACCTTTTTTTAACCGCAGAGAAATTGCCGGAGAGGAAGAAGAGTAGCTCAAATGACTTTGTGTAACCTATTCTTTTGCTTTGGCAATTTCTCTTCGATTAAAAAACCTTCACACAGCCAAATAAAAATTGATTATTCTTTAAATGTTTAATTTATCTTAAGCAATATTTCAAACTTGATATGATAGATATTAATTCAAAACGCAATAAGGCCTGCATAGTCGCATTAAGCTTCTTGTTAATATTGCTAACGTCAGGCTGTAACCGGAAAAAGATCGCGTTCGATCCTGCTAAAGGATCGCACATAATAATTTTAGGTAACACCTTCGCCGAACGAATGCAGCATTACGGTTATTTCGAATCACTGCTATATAAAAGCTTCCCCGACAGAGACCTGGTGGTACGCAATATGGGCTGGAGTGCCGATGAACCTAACCTTCAACCCCGTCCCTTGAATTTTGGTGATGTTCATGAACACCTCGCCGATCAGAAAGCCGATATCATTTTTATGTGTTTTGGATTGAATGAATCTTTTAAGGGCAAAGACAGTCTGGAAGCTTTTAAAAAACACCTCGATACATTCACCAAAGAATTACAAAGTCATAAATACAATGGCAAATCGGCACCTACCCTGATTTATGTCTCTCCTATAGCCCATGAAAATGTTGGCGGATTATTACCTGATGGCACAGAACAAAATAAGAACCTGGAGATGTACGCTAACGCGATGAAAGACCTTGCCGGCGCTAACAAGATTGGTTTCATCGATCTCTATGAGCCATCAAAAAAAAGCATAATCAACAGTGGAGGTGAACACATTACCATCAATGGCATTCATCTCAACGATAAAGGATACCGGCTCGCTGCAAACTGGATGGGCGACCAACTGGGACTGGAAGAAATAAAGGATTCAACAGGTTATACTGTTTTAAACAACCTGGTAAAAAGCCGGGACCAGGAATTTTTCTTCCGCTGGCGCGCTGTCAACGGCGAATATATTTATGGAAGACGCAAAAAACCTTTTGGTGTTTTATCCTATCCGCCGGAGATGAAGAAACTGGATAAGATGATTAAAAGCCTTGACAGTCTTATCTGGGATATAAGCCTTCATCCGGCGAATGGTGCAACCAGTCAGCAAAAAGCTACTGCTGTACTTGACGAGTCAGTGAAGGCGGTGGGCGATATGAATATGCAAAGCAATGATTACCCGGCTACCACCGCGCAGTTTAGTCTGCCACCAGGATTTTCAGTAAACCTGTTCGCCTCCGAAAAAGATTTCCCTATCGAGAAGCCGGTCTCCATGTTGTTTGATGCACGTGGCAGATTATGGGTTGCGACGATGCCTACTTATCCGCAATACTTTCCCGGCTTTCCGCCAAGAGACAAAATAATTATTTTAGAAGATACCGACGGCGATGGCAAGGCCGACAAACATACCGTGTTCGCAGACCATTTATACCTGCCCCTGGGTTTCGCTTTTGGTAACGGTGGCGTATACGTGGCGGAAGAGCCTAACATTTTATTTTTGAAAGATACCGATGGCGATGATAAGGCCGACACCAAAGAAATTGTGCTTCATGGATTTGGTTCTGAAGACAGTCACCACGCTACGCATGCTTTCAGCTACGGCCAGGATGGCGCCCTGTATTTTCATGAAGGCGTATTCTTAAATTCACAGGTAGAAACACCTTATGGTCCTGTGAGATCTACTAACGGTGCTACTTTTAGGTGGGAGCCGCGCACAGGAAAACTCAGTCACTACATCGCTTATAAATATAATAATCCATGGGGCAATGTTTTTGATAAATGGGGCATGCACCTGATCGGCGATGCGTCGGATGGAAAAAATTATTACGCAACGCCGATGACCGGCAAGATTGATTATCCTTTTCAACATCCGGAAATTAATATGTTTACTACCACCCGGGTGAGACCAACAGCAGGAGTAGAGATTGTTTCAAGCCGCCATTTCCCCGATAGTACGCAGGGAAATTTTTTAGTAAATAATACGATCGGCTTTCAGGGCATCAAACAACATAAAATTATTTATACGGGCTCCGGTCTTACTACCATAGAGACGACGGCGTTGTTACAATCTTCCGATCCAAACTTCAGACCGGTAGATTTAAAATTTGCACCCGACGGGTCTTTGTATGTGGTTGACTGGTTTAATCCGCTCATCGGCCACATGCAATTTTCTCTTCGTGACCCGATGCGTGATAAGGCGCATGGGCGTATCTGGCGCATAACCTATACCGGCAGACCCTTGCTGAAACCGGTGAACCTCTCCCAACAAAGTATTCCGCAGTTGCTTGACAACCTGAAAGAATACGAAGATCGCTTCCGTTACCGCAGCAGGGAGCAGCTACGTATTAAAGATGTAAAACAAGTAACCCCTGCATTGGAAAAATGGCTGGCAGCACTTGACAAAACAAATGCCGGTTATGAACACAACCTGCTGGAAGCGCTCTGGATATACCAGGATTTTGATGTGGTGAAAGAAGACCTGCTGAAAACATTATTAAGCGCTAATGATTTTCGCGCGAGGGCAGCAGCAACAAGGGTGCTATACTACTGGCGGGAACGTATCAGCAATTCACTTGACCTCATGGCTGCCCAGGCTAATGATGATTCGGCAAGAGTTCGTATAGAAGCTGCCGTGGCGCTGAGTTATTTTAATTCGGAAAAAGCGGTGGCGGCAACGCTGGCCGTACTGAATCACCCGATGGATTATTACCTTGACTATACTTGCAGGGAAACATTGAAATACCTGAAACCACTGTGGTTGAATAGCATGAAGCAGGATGTGCAATCCCTTACCGGCAAACCGGAACAGATAGAATTTCTTTTAAACCTTGCTACTGCAGAGGAGCTGAAGGCTATGAAAAAAGGAGAAGCGGTGCTTACCGCATTGCTGACAAGAGATGGCGTGAGTAAAGAAGACCGCAAAGCTGCTTTAAAAGAGCTCGCAACAAAACTAAATACCAGTGAACAACAAGTGCTGGTCAACCTGCTTAGTAAAAATAAATATGTAACAAGTTTAAGTCGCAAAGATCTTTCGGCTATCTTAATCGCCGGTAACAAGGTGGACATCTTAAACAACCGGGCTAATATTACTCATCTCCTTGATACGACACTCGAGAAAGATTCCAGGCTTGCAGGTTTCGCAACTTTAATAAATGCCGATGGTTCTGATGAAGCTGTATATAAGATGGCAAGGGGTAATGTAACATCGATGACAGATTACCTCGATGCATTGAAGTTACTTCCCGATTCACTCTTAAGAGTAAGTTTATACAACAGGGTTAAAGCGCTTATCACAACTATGCCTGTTAATCTCCGGCAATCTCCACGTGCCGCGGCAGTGCAGAACGCCGCCATCGGTGCATTGGCACAGGTGCCGGCAAATGACCGGGAACGCATTCAATATATAGCGGGCTTCATTCGCAACGGTGGGGCACATAGTGAAGCTGCTGCCAATGCACTCTCGTCTATGCCTGACCGCGTTTTAACTAACGGCGACCTGATGCCCATAGTGGAAAAAATACTGGTAACAGTTAAGCTAACGCCGCCGCCCGAACGAAAAAGTACAGCATTCAACAACATGCTTAAAGCCGGCAAGAAACTGGCTAAACTGTTACCGGTAACAGAAGGTATGAAAGCTACGCTGATACTGGAAAGTACCGGCACTTTTGAAGTGCAGGTATCTACACTTCCTTCAAAAATGCTTTTCGATAAACAGGTGATCGTTATTCCTGCTGGTCGCCCGGTGGTGATAACCTTTAATAATCCCGATGAAATGCCGCATAATTTTGTAATTATAAAAGGTGGGGCTATTGAGAAAGTAGGCAAAGCTGCCGACGCCATGGGCGCAGGCAAGGAAGGTTTCGAAAAGAATTTCGTCCCTGACCTGCCGGAGGTTTTGTATTCAACACCGTTGGTAAATCCGGGTGATGATGCCACGCTGGAATTTACCGCGCCCGCCGTCGCTGGTGAATATGCATTTATTTGTTCCTTTCCCGGGCATTGGCAAATGATGAGAGGGGTGCTGAAGGTAGTTAAATTGTAAGGAGATATCAGCTTTTTAGAGTAACCTCACAGATAGCTTTCTAATTTTCACTCCCTCAGAATCACTGATTAAAAGCCTTAGAGGGAGGAACAAATTCAGCATCAGCCATTGTATAAAGTGACAATGATTTTTTCTCCTGCCTTTCATTCATCTTAAACTTCAATATCCCCAACTATATTTCCTCCTGTTTGCAAATTCATATATTTTATAATTAAGTCAATAAAGATTAAGTTGTCGAATTTTGTAAATGAAATAAAATCATTTTCAAATAATATCTTTTAAAACTGGCCAACATTATTAATGAAGTCCAGATAAAGTTTTAGCTGTAGTGTTTCTTCGGGTTCTATTATTCTTTATAGGCTTAATCCATAAATGATAAAATGCTTTATAATAGTCCCAGCAAAGTAATACCAGGCTGTTACAGAATGGGATTAATTGAAAAGCAAAACAAAAAAATATAATGGAACTAATTGCCAGGTGAATTGTGATATGTCTACTTTATCGTTAAAAAAAACTTGCTATAAAAAATATAATACCAGTTACCGTAAGCAAGATGGCACCATACCAAAGCATACGCCTTCCCGTTAGTATTGATATAGCTGATACCGCTATGGCTATTTGAAAAAATGTTACCGACCTTGCAAGCACCACATGTTTTTCAAGATATAATTTAGATTCTCTTTCAAGATCCTGGGCAGCATGCTGAATCTCCTGTTGTTGATTCTTATATTTCTGAAGGACGCTGTTATCCACCGGACGACTAAGTCCGGCAATCTCTGCCTTGATTCCCTTTGCCTGGTAGTAAGCCCACTGGTCTGATGCTTTTATCTGTTCTATGAGCGCTTCGTTTGAATAGTGACCAGCCATAAGACTTGAAATGGCAGCAAACACCGCCATCAATGCCGTAGATATGGCAACCAGGTACGACCAGTTCTGCTCTTCTTTATGTTCCAGTGCAAGCTCATTTATTTTCTCATGCAAATGTTCGGTAGGCACTTCAATTTCTTCCACTTTATAATTGTTTTGAATAATTTATATCGCAGCATGCTCTTTCATTATTCCAAAAATTGCCGCTGCCCCGATTATCGACCTGCTGTTTATCGATTCATTACAATTTTATCTTTATAATTTCAGAACCTGCCAGTAAAAAAGCGCCTGCACCATACACTTCCCAGCTTTCTGCGCTGAAGTTACGCTTAGGATCTCCACCAATTGGCTGCACCCAACCTACACGGCCTTCCGGTGACACAAGTGTGTTTAAACCCTGCCATGCCTTTTTAACGGCAGGCAGGTACTTGTCTTTGCTTAATATTCCTTTATTGATTCCCCATGCCATTGCATAACAAAAAAAACCGGAACCGCTGCCTTCACCACCGGGGTAAGCGGTGGGATCAAGCAAGCTCGCGCGCCACAACCCGTCTTCCTGCTGAAGTGAAATGACTTTCTCCGCCATCTCCCTGTAAATATTTACATAGTAAGCCCTGCTTTGATAATTTTTTGGGAGCTCTTCCAATATGCGTACGAGTCCGCCCATAACCCAGCCGTTACCACGTGACCAGAATATTTTTTTACCGTTTGCTTCATGCCTGCCCTGGCCCTGCGCGGTGATTAAATAATTTGAATCACGTGCGAACAGGTGTTCTTCTTTGCTATAAAGCAGGTCAACGGTTTGTTTAAAAAGTGAATCGCTTAATGAGAAGTAATGGGGATCTTTTAAAGTAACCCCAAGTTTTACAAGGGTTGGTGGCGCCATAAATAGAGCATCGCACCACCACCAGGTTATACCATGTGTCGCTGTTTCATGCCCGGGTACTGTACGCATCTTTTGTATGCTATCAACAGTAGCCCGGATCATTTTTTTATCATTTCTCATTCTGTATAAATCGATATAAGTCTGGCTAATGGCGATATCATCTGCATGATCATAACGACTACCGGGCAACCAGCCGGTACGTTCGCCCAGCGCCATCAGTGAGTCATAGATAGATTTTGATTTGAGTGTATTGTATGCAGCAACTACGCCGGCATAGAAAGCGCCATTAGTCCAGTCAGTAGGTCCGTGTTTGGGATTTTTTAGTTGCCACCCGGT
>Ga0123338_10005466_pt1 | contig 10863 bp, 6 predicted proteins | sample grotaG_FD_89793 | JGI IMG/M metagenome (GOLD analysis project Ga0123338, IMG submission 89793) | Glacier valley bacterial and archeal communities from Borup Fiord, Nunavut, Canada, to study Microbial Dark Matter (Phase II) -... | ecosystem: Environmental > Aquatic > Freshwater > Ice > Glacier ...
CTCTTGCCTGGTCAGCTAGTCTCTTACCATCTTCTGAGAGTTTCTTGGAAGCCATATGAATACCTAGTGAGTAAGTGAATCGAACAATACATCATACGTGCTGAGTGCTAGAGTCTTTGATTAAAACGATTAGGTGTTGGCAATTAGCCTTCTAACACTAACATTTAAACTCTTATTGATTGCCTACTGAACTAAAAATTGATCTCATTTCAACGAAAACTGAGCCATTAATTGGTCGAGTGAGTACTTGACAATATCAAGTGATCGAAATTGAGCTAAATCTGTACCAAAAAGTGATCAATTCTGACAGTAAATTCTACAAAACTTACTGCTAAAAATAGAATTAAGCCTATCTGCAATGGGCTAAAACCACTAAAAGAGGAAGTTAACTATGAGAAGCGTTGTTGGTCTGCTCGCCATCGGGCTAGTTGGGTTAAGTTCATATCCAGCCTGGGGCGCGGCTACCATTGCCCGAAATCGCAGAGATACGTTCTATTACGCTACGTCACCGACTTTAGGAGAAGCGTCTTCAGCGGTCCTGGACTATTGTGCCAGTAGCAGTGGTCTCAACTGCCAGGTTGTGACCACAAACAACGGGAGGGGGTGGTCTGCTGTTGCTAAGTCGCCTCAGGGATACGGCACTGCGATGGGCTATGAATCTGCTGCTACTGCTAAACGAGTCGCGCTAGACGGGTGTTTAGCAGAAACTCCAGTCGGCGGAACTTGCGCGATTGTACTTACATTTTTCGACCCGAGCTAAAAACCTGGCGTAAGCTTGCTCAAAAGCTTACGCCAGGTCTTGTGAAATGACTCACTGCACTTCACGCTCAATTTTTCTCAAAGTTGTAAGTAGATGCTCGAAGATTCTCTCGATTACAGCTTCGGACACTCTTGCCCACTATCCACAGACTTTTGCTCCCGTGGAACCGACTACCACATGACGTACTCCAGTCTCAGGCAGGACAAGCAGCACAATCGAGAGTTTGCCAATTCAACGCGAGAGCGTACTGTGGTCGCGCATGGGAAACTCAAATCACATCAAGGGAAATGTTGGGGTAAGGAACCCTGTCGGACTTCCACTTGCTCCTTCCCGGTTTGAGGCTACCAGGGTAGGTTACGTTCGTGGTCTGCATTCCACTGGGTTCAGTGTGACCGGAGTCGGTGACTCTTTTACGGGGGGACAGTGGGACAGATTCCACTGGGAGAGACGGCTCTCCACTCACTTGGGAGGATTTACTTGAATCCTCTAACACTTGACTTGCTACATCGCACCGCTACTTCTACCCCTACCGAAGGCTCCCCATCAAGAAGGGATTGGGATGCAGTCGAGTATGACATCGTTGCCCTACCCTCTGTGAGGGGGAGGCTCCCCACGATGCAGGGCTGAATCGTGTGACACTCTCGCGTTCCGAAAGGTGAGAGCAACGGGGAATACAAAGCAAGCCTAAACATTCCAGGAGTTCTCTCTACTCGACCGGGTATGCTTTAAGAGCTATGAGTAACGACCCATGCGACATATCCTAATAACCGCAGAATAAAGACTACGGATCTAACCTGATGTAGATTCTTTTTCTCTCCTGTCCACCCATCATTATATTTAAGTAATTACCACTTTTGATAGGTGAAGAGAAGATAGAAATCTATCCGATTTAGATAGTTATCAAACAAAGTTATCTTCTATCAGATAGTTAAATAGTCTACGAATGTGGAGCGCAAATAGCGGTGGTACTCATTGCGCTAGCCTACATCTCTGGCAACTAAAGTCATTTTGCTGACTACTTTGGCTACTACAGCGGAGTTCGTCATTGAAATTTCGTAAGTAGCAATTAGTTTGCAATCTAAAAGAATAGATGGTCTTAAAGGGCGTTGCTACTGGCATCGCCACAGTCCTCTATGGTCGAGCATCATGTCTGCTTTGATAGCTACACGGTTAATCTACCAACACTAAGGGTATCCATGAATATTAAGCGACTAGTTTCTTGCTCTGCTGGTGTTTCATTGTTAAGTTTGCTGTCCGTGTTGGTTCCTAGCGAAAGCGCAAATGCTTCGTTTGCATGCGGTCCTCATTTGGCAACTTACAAAGTGCGCTCACTCAACGGGTGGCCGGGTGCAGGTGTGCGTTGCGTCAGGTTTAACGTTCAAAATGAACCCGGATTCATAATTTGGTATGGGGAAGGGCAATGGGGTTCAGGGACGTACCGCCACGTTGGCGTAGGTTATCTAGCAAGTATGGGTAGAGCTAGAGCTAGTGCTTCGGACATCTTTGGGAATGGGGAAGATGCAATGGGGGACTTTCGCAATAGTCTCAACATCGTTTCTTCGGGAGGCAGTATTCCTCGTACTATGCGTGTAACGGGTGATTGGAATGAAGAGTGGATTTTAGAAGGAGATGGAATCGTCCAAGAATATACGAGTAGGCTTGGCCCTGTGAATACCTGTGGACAACATCTTGTAGAATCATCTGTGAGTGATGCTAGTGGTCGTCGCTCTGGTTCGGGAATCCGTTGCGGTACGGTCGCTTTCGGGGGGGCTTGGTATGGAGAAGGAAATTGGGGCGGTGACATCTATGCTCACCTTGGATACGGCACAGTAGATCATGCGGCTGGAGCGTTCGACATCTGTGAACCGTCAAAATCTCGAAGCTGTAACGCTTTTAACTGGGGTTCGTTAAAGACGAACAATAGCATTCCCGGTCAGCCTTTTCCTGGTTGCCGAAGGGTATCAGGAGCTTGGAGTGAAATTTGGAATCAAAGGAATTCTTGGACGAATTTCAATGGACAATATATACGACGCCCAACGGAGAACAGTTGTCGTTGAGAGCTAGGAGCCTAGCAAGAATAAGTTGGACATCCTACAGGCAACAAGCTTGTCTAACAAGGGGCTTAAGCCCCTTGCCTGTTCAAGTTATTTCTTCTAGCCTCCTTATATTGTCTCTGCACCAGAACTTCTAAGGCTCAAACCTTTATTCTGCGGGGTATAGATTCGTTTTTTCTAAGTTGGCGTTCCCGTAGCTTTTGGCCCAAAAACAACGCTTGTATTTTAGAAGAGGGTGGTAGACCGAAACAACGCAGGTTCTGAGAAGCCGACCTTAGCAAGGGTCAACACCCAGCCAATCGCAAACTCGAACAGTTGCGGATTTTGCAGAAGTTCAACGAAATGAGACAGCCCTGTAACGTTGCTGAGTCAAGCGAATAACTCATTTTCTGGCTCTGTGCGATCATCCGTCAGTCTCACGAGTTTTGGGCGTTACAGCGTACTACAAAAAGAAGATTTAGTCCGAAGTTAGTCCAGGCTGTTTTTGAGACAGCAGATCTCGATCTGAGATTACCAAATCATATTTCAACCCTAAACTTCTATTTCAATTGCCTGCCTAATAGGTAAAGTATTTCGAGTCAGTGTGATCTACTAGCGTTATGACACTAATAGCCTCCACGATTGTCTGTTTAAGCTACTAGAAGATATTCCAATGTTCAAGAAGACCTCTATTTTTCTATTACTAGAGATTCTATCTTCGCCAACAAAGCTTGAACTTGTCTCCATTTTTTAGGGTTTTCCCATAGTTTCGCTTTAATCACTCTGCGTGACACAGCTTCAACTACAGATCTTGGAGACGTAATATCAGGCTGAACTTGGAAGGTTTTGAGTCGCTCTCGAATCTGGCTAAGGGATAAATTTTCTTCCATAGTGGCTTTGAGCAGGATTTGACGCTGTGGTTCGTCCTTGAGTCGGGCGATCGCGACTGCTTTGGTATAGGCGATTCCTCCTTGGCGAATCAGGTCGAGAACATCTTTGGGCAGCTTAAGCAAGGGTAGGCGATTCGCGACAAAAGACTGCCATTCCATTAGGGCTATGCCATCAAAAACGTTTTGAATATCTACAACTTCAGAGTTCCCCATAACGTTATGGGGAACTTTTCCTTTGGCTTCATCTGACATTCTATAGAGGAGTGAAATTACCTCTGACTCTGGCTTTTCGAGCCTGAACCTCAGTAGTTGCAAAATACCTTCAGTTTCTTCTACTGGATTTAAGTCTTCTCGCTGCAAGTTTTCAATCAGGGCTATTTGAAGCGCATCGGCATCGCTCATTGCCCGAATAACGATCGGAACTTCTGCTAACCCAATTTCTTTAGCAGCACGATAGCGTCGCTCTCCTGCAACCAGTTCATAGGTATCCGACTTCAAAGGGCGAACTAAAAGGGACTCTAATATTCCGTGCTGCTTGATAGATTCGACGAGTCCAGCCAGTTTTTGAGGATCGAAGTATCGGCGGGGCTGCTGTTCAGGTAGTGTGATTTTGCTGAGGAGAATGGATTGAGAGCTAGAAACGGTATCGTCTTCTTCGCTAAAGAGCGCGACGTTCTTGAGCTTGGAACGGTTAGCAGGTGGTTTTTTAAGAGTCATCTAGAGTTGCTCCATTGATATGGCAATCTCGTCAAATATTGCGGTAACGGCTGGGTTCTTCTTGGGAGATAGAGCAAGAGGTCTGCCGTATTCTGACGCTTCAGCTAGAGCTGTAGCACGAGGAATCGGGGTAAAAACTTTTCCTAGAGGAGCCAATTGCTCAGTGATAGCCTCCAAAGTTCTTTGATCGAGGGCATTACCAGGCGAGTACATGGTAGGGCAAAATCCTGCGAAGCCAAGAGTTCTATTGAGTCTTCGTTGCACTTTTTTAATGGTTTTCAAGAGCGAGTCTGTCCCCATCAAGGCTTTGAACTGAGTTTGAATTGGAATCAAAACGTGCGTGGCTGCCACCAAGCTGATTTGGCTTAAAATTCCTAAGCTGGGTGGGCAATCGATCAAGATAAAGTCATATTGATCTTTGATAGCAGAGATCGGTTCTCTCAGACGAATTTCGCGTTGCTCAGTGAGAACTAATTCCTGTTCTGCATCTGCAAGAATAATGTTGGTTGGCGATAAATCCATCTGATGAATAGCATGGTAGATAGGAATTGTTGGCTCTTCGTCTTCAGAGAGTAGAGTGTCATAGATGGTCTTATCTTGTTCGCTCAGTTCTAAACCCATGAAGGCGGTTAGGGATGCTTGAGGGTCCATGTCTATGAGGAGTACTCGGTGCCCTCGATTCGCTAGTTGATAGCCAAGATTCATTGTGATGGTAGTTTTCCCAACACCACCTGACTGGTTGAAGAGTGCAATTACGCGAGTCATTCTGGCTCTGAGAAGTTATTTTTCTTGAGAGCAGCATACTGCCTTTGAAGAAGGATGAGTGCTTGAAAATTAGAATTTTGGTAGACCAGAGGCTCATATAGTCACACTATTGCATTCTGTGACTTGGTTGATGCTTGTAAGAAGTTGTGGAATATGCCGGAGTTTCAGCTACCTCCATTTCTCTATTGGCAAGGCACAGCGGGGATTTTGTAGAAGAAGACACAAGAATATGTTTGAATTAAGGCGGCAATGACCTACCGGATTTGCTTCTATGCCTTCCTTATTGACGGATTATCATGCCAAATACTTTGCTCACGAGCTGACAAAGCGCTACTCATCCAACAAGTTGGAGAAGTTAGCAGGTGCTTTCGCTGGAGCGAGGGTGGATCTAAACCCGCATCAGGTGGATGCGGCGCTTTTTGCCTTTAGCTCACCTCTGTCAAAGGGGGCTTTACTTGCAGATGAGGTCGGTTTGGGTAAGACGATCGAAGCAGGACTCGTTATTTCTCAAAAATGGGCTGAACGCAAACGTCGAATTCTGGTAATCACGCCGTCGAACTTACGCAAGCAGTGGCATCAGGAGCTGACTGAGAAGTTTTTTATGCCCTGCTCAATTCTGGAAACGAAGTCTTACAATGCAACGGTTAAGAATGGCGATGATCGACCTTTTGAGCAGAAGGATGCTGTAGTGATTTGCTCTTACCAATTCGCTCGCAATAAAGCAAATGATGTTGAGCGGGTAGCTTGGGATTTGGTAGTCATTGATGAAGCGCATCGCCTGCGGAATGTTTATAAGCCATCTAATGTGATTGCAAATACGCTGAAGCGAGCGCTGAAGGGACGGCATAAACTACTGCTGACGGCAACGCCGCTTCAGAATTCTCTACTAGAACTGTTTGGGCTAGTCAGTTTTATTGATGAACGAGCCTTTGGCGATTTGAAGAGTTTTCGGGAACAGTTTTCTAATTTAGGTCAACCGCAAATTGCCGAAGTGTTAAAGATGCGGCTTAAACCAATTTGCCACCGTACATTGCGACGGCAGGTGCTAGCTTATATTCCATTTACTGAGCGCCATCCGATTCTCGAAGAATTTACGCCAAGCGAGGACGAGGAGCAGCTCTATACATTAGTCTCTGACTATCTGCACCGCCCAAATCTACAAGCGCTTCCGTCTAGCCAGAGGTCACTGACAACCTTAGTTATGCGAAAGTTGCTAGCTTCTTCAACTTTCGCGATCGCGGGAGCACTCACATCCCTTTCTAATCGGCTTAAAGACAAGCTCAGTCGGCAGGATGCAAAAAAACCTCTAACTGATGAACTTGACGAGGACTATGAGGCACTAGACACAACGGCAGAAGAATGGGAAGAGGAAGAGTGTGAATCGCCGATCGTGGAGGTAGAACGAGCCGCGATAGAAAGCGAAATTCAAGAACTGGATGCCTTCGCTGATCTTGCCTCTTCGATCGAGCAGAACGCTAAGGGCAAAGCTTTATTGAAGGTGTTGGATGTCGCCTTTGGAAAAGCGGCTGAATTTGGGGGGGCGCGGAAGGCACTCATCTTCACAGAATCGCGGCGAACTCAAGACTATTTGCTACGGCTGTTAAGCGATACCGATTGGGGCGACGGACTGTCGCTATTCAATGGCTCCAACAATGATGAACGATCTAAAGCAATCTATGCCGAATGGTTAAAGCGAAATGAAGGGACGGATCGGATTACTAGCTCCAAAACGGCTGATATGCGTTCTGCCTTAGTTGAGTATTTCCGTGACCAAGGCACAATCATGATTGCAACGGAAGCGGGTGCCGAGGGAATTAACCTTCAGTTTTGCTCTCTGGTTGTCAATTATGATTTGCCTTGGAATCCACAACGAGTCGAGCAGCGAATTGGGCGATGTCATCGTTATGGACAGAAGCATGATGTAGTCGTCGTCAACTTCTTGAACCGTAAGAATGCAGCAGATTGCCGTGTTTTTGAGCTGCTGTCGGAAAAGTTTAAGCTTTTTGAGGGAGTGTTTGGAACCAGTGATGAGGTGCTGGGGGCGATCGAGTCGGGAGTAGATTTTGAGAAACGAATTGCTGAGATTTATCAGCGGTGTCGAAAGCCCGAAGAAATTGATGAGGCATTTAATCGACTTCAGCAAGAACTCAGCTTTGAGATCAATGAGGCGATGACTAAGACGCAGCGCAAGCTGCTAGAGAATTTTGACGATGAGGTGCGGGAGAAACTAAAGGTTCGTGCTAGTGAATCTAAAGAGGTGTTGGGAAGATTTGAGCAACTTCTGATTCGGCTGACCCGCCATGAATTGGCACAAGAAGCAGAATTTCTGAGTGATACTTCTTTTCGGCTATCTAAAGTACCCAGTGGGCTAGAAGCAACCAAAGCCCCAATGGGGCTGTATGAATTGCCGCGTCTTTCTGACGCTGCTCACGCTTATCGCTTAGAGCATCCTTTGGCAAAAACACTGATCCAGCGTGCTCTCAACCGCGATTTGCCGCCAACAGAGATTGAATTTGGCTACGAGGGCAAGATCAGCATTTTGAAGCCGATGCGTGGGAAGCGCGGCTGTTTGAGTCTATCGCTGTTCACGATCGAGGCATTGGAGCAGACAGAAGATTACTTGGTTTTTGCAGCGGTTGCAGATGACGGACAGATATTGGAGGAGGAGGAAGCGCGACGGCTATTGTCTCTACCGGGACATGAAGTGGCGCTGTCATCAGCTATTTCAGTTCCACAGTTGGAAAGCATGACTCGCCACAAACTGGGGAAGATTCAACAGGATGTCGCTGAACGGAATGCTCAGTTTTTTGAGGATGAGGCAAAAAAGCTAGACAGTTGGGCTGAAGATCTGAAGGTTATTTTAGAGCGGGAAATTAAGGAATTTGATCGGCAGATCAAGGAGGCGAAACGATCGGCGACGGCTGCTCTAAACCTGCAAGCAAAGCTGGAGGGACAAAAGCAGGTGAAGGCACTAGAAGCACAGCGCAATCAAAAACGCCGATCGCTGTTTGATGCCCAGGATGAAGTTGATCGACAGCGGGATCAGCTAATTGCCCAGATTGAGGCAAAGCTGGAGCAAAAAAGTAACCTTCAGTGCTTGTTTACGATTCGATGGAGCCTTTCATGACTGCCGAAAATCCCATTGAGATCCTACAACTTCCAATTCAGCTACGTGCAATATTTACAGGGAATCTGGCAGAGGCAACATCTGGAACTCCAGACGGGCGTGAAGCTAACTTTTTGTCGAGATCTCTGGCAGCCTACGCAATCTACAAGTTGGCTGGTTGTTCGGTAGAAGAAGCTGCTGAGTCTGTCGTGGATGGTGGGGGCGACGGTGGAATTGATGCCGTTTTTTATGCCTCTACGAATGCAACTCTTTACGTGGTGCAGTCGAAATTCATTGCCAACGGGCGCGGGGAACCTGATTTAGGAGATGTAACTAAATTTAAGACAGGATTAGAGAACTTACTTCAAGGAAAATTTGAGGCTTTCTATCAAAACGCTGCATGGAAAAAACGGCTCCCGCAGCTTGAAGCCCAACTGAGAGGAATGTCTCAAGTTCGCCCAGTGCTTGTGTATTCGGGAATTAACACAGTATCAGAAGATAGACTGAGGCTGTTTGAAGACCTCAAGCAACGCTTTTCTTCTGATGAAGACAATTATGTTGAATTTCAGCTTTGTAATCTCACGACTGTTCACGATTGGCTGATTGGGGCAGATTTGGGATTTGGTGTCCCGCAGGTCGAGTTTCGACTTTTGAAGCCCGGTTGGTTAAAAACTCCCTACGAAACTGTTTTTGGACTACTGCCGCTCAAAGACTTGGCTGATCTCTATAATCAGCATGGGAAAAAGCTTGTAGTGGCGAATATTCGAGCTTATAAAGGTAGAACAGAGGTCAATGATCAGATTTTGACTACGATTAGGAATGAGCCAGAGCGATTCTTTTATTTAAACAATGGGCTGACTGCCTACTGTGAAAGGCTTGAGGTGAATAATCTCGATCGTGCTAATCACGAATCAAAGAGAATTACAGCTTACGGGCTGTCCATTGTAAACGGAGCACAAACGTTAGGCTCCGTGGCAGAGTTTTTCAAGGAAAAGCCAGAGTCTGAGCCAGAAGGAAATGTGTTTATCAAGATTATTTCCCTTCTGAAATGCGAAGACGATCGCGCCTTTGCCGAGCGTATTACCCGTAGCACTAACTTTCAAAACCAGATTGGGTCAAGAGATTTTGTGGCGTTAGATGAGCAGCAGCAAAGAATCGCTAATCATTTGCTTTTATCAGGGGTTACTTACCATTACAAGGATGATGCTGAGACACCAGATCCTGATGAGGCAAATTTCACCTTGCACGAGGCAACGACGGCATCAGCTTGTTTAGCCAAGCAGCCTGATTGTGACAATTTTTGCGCTCTAATTTTATCCAAGCGATCTGCTCTCTGGTCAATGGATGAAATTTACCCTCCGGAGGAGTTGCTTCGTTCTCGATATGCTCGTATTTTTCGTCCTGATAGGTCAGCGCGTACCCTATGGCGAGCTGTCCAGACACAGCGATTAGTGGTCAAAGTGATGCAAGACAGTGGCAGGGCTGAGAAGGGTGTTCGCAAGGAGTTCTTTGTTAATGCGCGTTGGATGGTTTTGAATGTGATCTTTATCAAGCTACACCCAGACCAAGGCAACGAAATAAATCTGACGGATGATGAAGCGAATGCAGTGTCTCAAAGTACGATGGAGTTCGCCGAAGAACTTTGGACTGTGTGTGAAGCTCAAGGATTTGTGTCAGGAAGATCGGCAGCAGGAGGAGTTGAGATCTATGAGCAAAACCGACATTTCCGTTCTGTCTTTTGCGATGCCTCCGACTGCAAGCGACTCCGCACAAGCCTGTTGGCAAAGTTAGCACAGCCTAAGCCAACAGGTTGAATTACAAGTTTTAGTTCATAAACTTAAAGCCCTCAAGGGGTAACGCAGTGACCGTGAAGAAGCAGAAACTCGAGTTGACCTGGATTGGAAAGGAGCGACGGCATAAACTGGAGCCGCGCATTCTGCTAGAGAATTCAGAGAAGTCGTATCACGCAGCGCATCGGGTGTCAGAAAATGACATTTTTGATAATCGGCTGATTTTTGGCGACAATCTGCTGGCACTGAAGGCACTAGAAGCAGAGTTTACGGGGAAGGTAAAGTGTGTGTTTATTGACCCGCCTTACAATACTGGGAGCGCGTTTACGCATTATGACGACGGGCTAGAGCATTCAATTTGGCTGTCGATGATGAGAGATCGACTGGAGATTATTCGGAAGTTATTATCAGAAGATGGATCACTTTGGATCACAATTGATGATACTGAGGCTCACTATTTAAAAGTGTTGTGCGATGAAATCTTCGGGCGTGAGCAATTTCTAAGCACTGTCATTTGGGAAAAATCAGATAGTCCTCGAATGGATGCTCAATTCTTCTCGTCTCGGCATGACTTCTTATTAGTTTATGCAAAGAGTAAAGAAGCCATAAGCTTTTATAAGATTTCATCGGATGAACTTCCAGAGCACTATGACAAACTTGATGATGATGGAAGACCGTACTATTTGAAGCCCCTTCGGGCTATGGGCGGGCAAGGAGATTCTAGAGTTGCTCGCCCAAACCTCTTCTTTGCATTAATTGCACCAGACCAAACAGAAGTCTTTCCAAAAAAACAGGATGGCAG
>Ga0123338_10005467_pt1 | contig 10863 bp, 9 predicted proteins | sample grotaG_FD_89793 | JGI IMG/M metagenome (GOLD analysis project Ga0123338, IMG submission 89793) | Glacier valley bacterial and archeal communities from Borup Fiord, Nunavut, Canada, to study Microbial Dark Matter (Phase II) -... | ecosystem: Environmental > Aquatic > Freshwater > Ice > Glacier ...
CGGCCTGACGCTTGCCAACCTCGGCAATGTCTACCTGCGCGAGGGCAACCCCAGCTACGCGCAACGGCTGCTCAAGGAAGCCACCGACCGCTTGCAAAACGTCCCGGCGGCGTACCAGAGCGGCGCGGTGGCATTCGCGACAGGGCTTTCGGGGCAAGCTGCCTTACTGCTGGGGGACGCGGATCGCGGGCTGCGGCTGCTCACGCAGGCGCGTCGCCTAGCGCAACAAGCGAACGACGCATCACAGGAATTACGTTGGACGAACGCGCTTGCATCCGGCTTGTTCCGCACGAGCCAGTTTCGCGAGGCGTTGGAACTCTACGAGCGCTGCGACGAACTGGCCGCGAAGGTCCGCACACCGGATGAGGATTACCGCAAGGAAGGGATGCTCAACCGCGCGATGATTCACCAACGCTTCGGGCAGAACGACATGGCGCTCGCGGTGGCGCAGCGTGCATTGATGCAGGCGCACGCGGAAGCCGATAGATCGCTTGAAGCGAAAGTGCAGACCCTGCTCGGCTCGCTCTACCGCGCGCTCAACCAGCCCGCCGAAGCGACGCGCGCTGTCGAAGCTGCCGTCGCGCTGTACCGTTCGGGTGTGGTTGAGGACAAGGAAGCCGAAGTCGATGCGCTGCTCACACTCGGCGGGCTGATCGGCAGCGGCGGCGACCCGGAACGCGCGCTCGCGACCTTCAACGAGGCGCTTGCACGGACCGACGGCGGCGCGGCACGGGCGAAAGCTCTGCGGCGTGTCGGTTTGGTCTATCAGGAACGCGGCGACCTCGAAACGGCGATCAAATACCTCGATCAAGCCGTCGAACTCTTTGTTACGGCAGGGCAGCCCGCGACCGCCGCCCGCACCGTCTGCGAGGCTGGCGCGGTGCGCCGACAATTGAGCGGCATCAACAACGCGCTGCCCGCCTATGAGCGCGCGATGATGCTTCTCAGCAACGTCCGCGACCCGGTGACGCGCGGGCTGGTCCTCTCCAATGTGGCGAACCTGTACACCGATCTGGGCGAAGTCGAAACAGCGTCGTCGTTCTTTCAAGAATCGATCCAGCTTGCCCGGCAGACGGGCGACCGCCGCTCGGAGTCGGTGCGGCTCGGCAACTACGCCTGGTTCAACCTCGCGACGGGACGCACGACCGACTCGATTCGGTTGCTGGAGGACGCGCTCGCGATTAGCCGACCGATGGGCGATAGATTGCTGCTCGCGGTGCAGCTTGGCAACCTGGGGCAAGCCTATCACGCGCAGAAGGATTACCCGGCGGCGCGTGGCCTCTACGAGCAGGCGCTCGCGCAGCTCGAGCCGCAAACCGACCGCCGTTGGCGCGCGATTTTCCAGACCAATCTGGCTCGGACGGCGCTCGCGCAGGGCAATGTCGAAGAGGCCGAAACGCTGCTCGACGACGCGCTCAAGGTCAGCCGCGAAGTCAACGATCAGGAAAACCTCGCGCGTGGATTGGCACGGCTGGCAGAGGTCAAGCTGCAGCAGACGGCGCTCGACGAGGCGGATACGCTCGCACGCGAGGCTGAGGTCGGCGCGCGTAAGTGGGGCTATCGCAAGGGTAATGCCGACGCGCTGCTGATGCGTGGCAACATCGCGGATGCGCGCGGAGAGGCCGACGAAGCAGCGCGCCTCAAGAGCGAGGCCGCGAAGCTATACAGCATCCTGCACGATCCGCTGGCCGCCGAATTGCTGCCGAAAGAGGGCGCAGCCACGCGCTAAGAGGGTTCTGCAATGTCAAGGCAGGTGTCACAACGAAGGGAAAACCGCTCATGTCAATTCGTATTCTGCTTGCGGGCGAGTCGTGGGTCTCCAACGCGACTCACTTCAAAGGCTGGGACTTCTTCTCCAGCACCGTCTATGAAACCGGGATTAGCTACTTTCAGGCGGCGGTCGAGGCGGCGGGGATGCAGTTCACCCATATGCCGAGCCATCTGGCTGCGGAACAATTCCCGGCCTCACTTGAGGCACTTGCCGCCTATGATGTCGTGATCCTGAGCGACATCGGTGCGAATACGCTGCTGCTGCATCCCGATACATGGCTGCGCGGCAAGTCATCTCCGAACCGTTTGCGCGTGCTTGCCGACTGGGTGAACGCGGGCGGCGCTCTGGCGATGTGCGGCGGCTACTACTCGTTCGCAGGAGTCAACGCTGCGGCGAAGTATTACCGCACAGTCATCGAAGACATTTTGCCCGTGAACATCCACACCTTCGATGACCGCATCGAAGCGCCCGAAGGTGCGACAGCGGAAGTTATCGAAGCAGCACATCCGATTTTGGCCGGGATGCCGCGCGAATGGCCTGCGCTGCTCGGCTTCAACGAGACTGTGCCGAAAGCGGATGCGAGTGTTCTGGCAAAGGTGAATGGCTACCCCTTGCTTGCTACGCGGGACGTTGGCAAGGGGCGCACGCTGGTCTGGACCTCGGACATCGGACCGCACTGGTGTCCGGCTCCGTTCGCCTCGTGGGAAGGCTACGCGCGGCTGTGGCAACAGGCGATGCAATGGTTAGCGCCGCAAGAGTCAGCCAAATAGAAAGCGCGTCGGCGTGGTCGGGTAGGTCGTCCAGGCCAGCACCTTCGACGGCACGAGCGCATAGGTTGCGCCCTCGCCCGCGCCATACTTCGCGGTATAAATCGCCTCAATTTGCGCCATGCTTTCCGGCGGCACGGCGTCGGCTTTCTCCGCGACTCCGTGCATGATCACGACCTGATCGCCGCTTTCGAGATGCGCGATCAGAGTCGGATTGTGCGCGAGGTTCCGGGCGTGGCGCGTCATATCTCCGCCGCTGAAATACAGCTTGCCGCCGACCCATGCGCCCCACGACGGGACACAGTGCGGACGGCCATCCGGGTAGAGGCTGATCAGCCAGTAGTTGCGCGCTTTCTCAAGCTGCTCGACGACCCACGACCATTCGATCATGCCTTCTTCGGTTTGTGGGACACCATATTCTTTTGGAATATCCGGGCGGGTGCGTTTGGGGGTCATCGTCTCACCTTTTCCTGCAAAGTCGGGGAGATGATTTTACCCTGAAAGTTGTGCGCCCGCCGCGTGATTTCGGGTGTACACTGAGCGTATCGGCAGCAATTAGGGAAATCAACAATGTGAGTATCCTCAACGGTCTCGTCATCAAAACGCATAGCGGCTTCTATACCGTGAAGACAAGCGAAGGCAATTTTATTTGCCACCTGCGCGGGCGGCTGCGCGAACAAAGCCGCAAACACGAAATTTGCGTGATAGGCGACCACGTGCAAATCGAAACCGCGGAAGACAGCAAGGGCAGCATCGAAGCGGTAGAACCGCGCTCCTGCGTCCTCTCGCGTGTCGAGCCGAGCGCTTATGCGGGGACCAGCACCGAGCGCGAACAGGTCATCATCGCTAACCCGACGCAGGCAATATTCGTCTTTTCGGTAGCCAACCCCGCACCACGACCGCGCTTTCTCGACCGCTTTCTGGTGGCTGCGGAAAAAGCGGCGATCCCGGAGATTGCGATCTGTGCGAACAAAGTGGACCTGATCGGAGATGCGGCGGCGCAGGCAATTTTCGGGGACTACGTGCGGATTGGCTACCACGTCCTCTACGTCAGCGCGCATCTCGGCGCGGGTGTCGAAGAATTGCGCGAACTGCTCACCGGACCGGACAAGGTTTCGGTATTCACCGGACCCTCCGGCGTGGGCAAGAGCAGCCTGCTCAACACGATGCAGCCGGGGCTGGGTCGCGCGGTGAGCGCCGTCAGTGAGGCGACCACCAAGGGCCGCCACACGACCGTCAACAGCGAATTGTTCCCACTGGATGGCGGTGGCTACGTCGCGGATACGCCGGGGCTGCGTTCGCTCGCGCCCTGGGATGTCGAACCGGGCGAACTGGACGCTTACTTCCGTGAGATTCACCCGCACGTCGCGGAATGCCGGTTCAGCAATTGCCGCCATATCGATGAACCCGGCTGTGGCGTGCGCGCGGCGGTCGAGCGCGGTGAGATCAGCGCGGCGCGCTACGATAGCTATCTGCGGCTGCGCGCGGAGCTGGAAGCGCAGTACGTATTCTAACCTTTCACGGGTAAGGCTCGATGACCACCTGCGGCATGAAACGCTCCACGTCGGCGGGCGTGACTTCTGCGGTCGCGAGGTGCAATAATGTCGCGGTTGCCGCCGCCACGCCGAGCCGCAACCCTTCCGTAATGTGCTGGCCGCGCAGGATCGAGGACGCAATCCCGGCCAGTACGCAATCACCCGCCCCTGCCGCGCTGACGACTTCGACGCGGATCGGATGCACACGCCACGCCTCACCCGGCACGACCGCCAACGCGCCTTCAGCGCCGAGCGTGATTACTGACGCCGTACCGAACTTTTCCAGAACGTCGCAGCCTGCTTCATAAGCTTCTCTGACCGTATGAATGATCCGACCTGTCAACGCGGAAAGCTCCTCGCGGTTCGGCTTGATATACGTCGGGCGCGCGGCAAGTCCTGCGCTCAGAAATGGCTCGCTGCCATCGAACACCACCGGAATAGCACGGCGAAGCGCCAGCCCAATCAACTCCGTATAGAATGCCGGGTCCATGCCCGGTGGCAACGTCCCGCCCGTGACTAATACCGTCGTCTCGTTGAGCAAGCTTTCGAACTTCGCGAAGAGCGCCGCGATGTGTTCCGGCGCAACACGCAACGACGGGATTGTGACGGTAGACATCGACCCGTCGCTGTCATCCACGAGGATTGTATTGAGCCGTGTCTCGCCCCCCACCGTAATGAAATCAGTCATAACGCCGCGCTCGCGCATCAGTGCGTCCATGCGCTCCCCGAACATCCCGGCTTTGAACCCCGTCGCGCGGTTCGCAATGCCAAGCGTGCCGAGGATGAACGACGCATCTGAGGCTTTGCCGCCCATGCTGAGCGCGGCTTGCGTGGCGCGCATCGTCCCGTCCTTCTTGAAGGCGGGGATGCGCAGCGTATGATCGAGCGTGGTATTCGCTGTGACAGTGAGGATCATACTACTCTTTGAAGTTGCCTATCGTATCTTCCATCGTCGCGCGCTGCGTCTCCATCTCCGCCGCGCCGAAGGCAATCCCGCCCATCAATAGAATGTATGCATTGGCGTCCATGCGCTCCACCGCGTCGAAAGCAGCGTCAATGTCCTTTGCCATCAGGAACAGCCCATGCCAGGGCGCAATCACGGCGGCGGCGTGCTTCTTGATCATTGCCTCGCGACCGCGCATAGACGCGATGATGTGATCGGCAAGGATCGGGCTGTGCGCGGGCGCGAACGGCACAACGGGCGTCACGCCGAATTTACGATTTGCTTCGAGGATCGGCGGCAGTGGCCGATTGGCAGCGGCGTAGACCAGCAGATTGCGCGCGTGTGCGTGGATGACCGCCGTGCCATACTCGCCAAAGGTGCGATGCAGCGCATAATGCGCGTTCGCCTCACGCGAGACCAGCCCCTGCCCTTCCAGGATGTTACGGTCGAAATCCGTCACGAGGACGTCCCCCGGCTCAAGCTGCCACTGCTTCTGTTGCCCGGCATAGCGCGGCGAAATACAAATGCGGTCGCCCACCCGAACGCTGATGTTGCCCCCGGCGGCGTCCGTCAGTTGGCGCGCGAAGAGCATCCGGCCAAAACGGGCAATCGCTTCACGTGCTTTCGCGATCTGAACATCGGTAGCCGTGCTTGTCGTGAACATGAGAATTCATCCTTTTACGAGTGAGCCAAAACCATTTTTGCGGCAAGTATGCCACATGCGCCAACAGAATGCCGCAATACTACGCGCAACGGATGATATAATCGCGTTACCACAGCAGAGAGAACCCCTTTTGGCTACCTTCATCACCGTTGCCGCCGCCGCCGAACTTGCTCCGGGTGAGCGCATGATTGTCGAGATCGACGAGACAAATATCGTGATTTTCAATGTCGATAATCGCTTTTATGCGGTTGCGGATCGCTGCTCACATCAGGACTACCCGCTTTCTGACGGCACGACCGAAGGCACAACCCTCGAATGCGCAGCACATGGCGCAAAGTTCGACCTCGTGACCGGCAAGGCGCTTGCCATGCCCGCGATTGGTCCCGTCCGGCGCTTTGAAACGCGCGTCCTCGACGGCGAATTGCAGGTCGCGGTTTAGTCGGGTGCAGTCATTTCGCTGAAACGTTGATACGCCGCATCCCATGTGGAGCGCGCTTGTGGATCAGGTAGGTAGCGGTCGGTCGTCACGCTGGCTCGGATCACGGCGCGCCCCGCCTCGATTGACGGAATAATCCCCAGCCCGACGAACTGCACCATCGCGTTTCCCAGCGCAGTGGCTTCGGTCGGTCCGGCAAGCACCTCGATACCCAGCGAATCGGCGGCCATCTGGCAGAGCAGACGATTATTCACGCCACCACCGATGATATGCAGCACCTCCACGCGCTGGCCGGAGAGCGCCTTGAGTTCATCCAGCACTTCGCGATATTTGAGCGCAAGCGACTCGAAGATCGAACGCGCGACAGTGGCGGGACTCTGCGGCGCAGGCTGCCCGGTCCGCACGCACCAGGCACGGATGCGCGCGGGCATATCACCCGGTGGCAGGAACTCCGGCGCGTTCGGATCGAAGAATGCAGCGAATGCAGGCACGCCCGCTGCCATCTCGACAAGCTGCGCGTTGTCATAGGATTGCCCCGCGGCGGCCCATGTGCGGCGCGACTCCTGCATGATCCACAACCCGGTGATGTTCTTGAGGAAGCGTACCGTCCCCGCGACACCGCCTTCGTTGGTCAGGTTTGCGACCTGCGCCTGCGCACTCATGATCGGCGCGGAGATTTCAAGGCCGAGCAGCGACCATGTGCCGCTGCTCAAATACGCATACTCCTTGCGGCTGACCGGGACGCCCGCCACTGCCGACCCGGTATCGTGCGAGGCGGGCAAAATCACCGGGATGCCGCGCAGTGGATGATTCAGCGTGATCGGACCGATGTTCGTGCCGGGTGGTTTCACAGGTGGGAAGATCGCGGCGGGGATGCCGAGCCGTGCGAGGAGTTCCGTCGCGTAGTTCCCGGTTGTGGCGTCGAATGCCTGCGAGGTCGTGGCGTCCGTGTATTCGTTAACCTTGACGCCTGTGAGCCAGTAATGAATCAAATCCGGGATGTAGAGCAGCGTCGAACCCGCATAAACCTGCGGGGTGTGTTCGGCGTGCCAGTGAAGCTGGTAAAGCGTATTGATCGACATATTCTGAATGCCCGTCACGCGGTAAATTTCCGTGAGCGGGACCTTCGCGGTCAGGTGGTCGATATTCTCCTGAGAATTGCGGGCAACGTCCCGGTAATGGATTGGGTCGAACATCAGATTGCCGTCGCGGTCGATGAAACCACTATCGACGCCCCACGCATCCACGCCGACACTGAGCGGATGGTATTCCGCTGCGAGCGCGAGGCCGTGCGCGATCTCACGCTGGATGTGCGTCCAATCCCAACGCAAGTGTCCATCGTGCAGCCGCGGCGTATTCGGGAAGCGATGCAGCGCGTGCGTTTTGAATGTCGCGCCGTCATAGGTGAAAAGCAACACGCGCCCGCTCTCCGCACCGAGATCGACCGCGACCACACTTTTTTCGTCGGCCAAAATTAGATTGCTCCCGTCTGGAGTAAAAGAAAGATGACTGCCCGTTCGACCAGAAGCCGTACCGCCGGGCGGCCTTGATAGCGCAACGGCGCGGAGATTTTGTAGCGTCGTTCGACCAGTTCAAGATCGCGGACCGTTAAAAATGCGCCGATGACTGTGGGTATCAATTCATCGTTTACATTCAAGAGGACGTTTCCCACCCCTGCAAATGGCGCAGCGCTCTCTGTATACGGTACACGGTTCTCGCGCGGCGTCGTATCCTGAATGAGGAAAGGCAGGTGCGAACCGAGCGGATTGCTATCCATTTGCGCGGTGATCCATTCCAGCCGCACACCATCCGGTCGCGTGCGCCCGCCGGGGACCGCAGCCGCGACTTCGTACCCTTCTGTGCGCAGGCGCTCGACATCTGCGTGAACATCTGCGGAGCGCACTGCATACGCGCAGACTCCGACATCGGCAGCCATGAACGCGCCCCAGGTGTGCGTGCTGGCATCGCGTCCCGGCACAGGCGCGATCAGTTCAATGTACGAACCATCTGCGAAGCCAATCAGCGCATTGTGCGTGAGACCGTCGGCGTGCGTTCCCCCCGCATCGGGGCGCAGCCCGGCGGCGCTAAAATCAGCAACCAGCTTATCAAGGTTTGACCCGGCGACGACGATATGATCGATCTGAAACTTCATGCGTTGCTTTTCCATGTACATCATTTTAGCGCCAAATCTTTCACTTGTGAAAAATGAATGAAATGCCGCTATTTTCGACACATCTCACAATCCTATTCCAATTTTAGGCCAATCTAAATCTGGTGGTTGACAGGTGCAATTTGGGGTACTACACTGTGCATATCGATGGCTACTTGAGATCGCGATGGACGACACTCTGGGTAACGGGCGCGAGGAACCACCCTCAACGCAAAGAGCGTTTGTCATAAACATCTCCCGCACTCTGCCCCGTTAACCTACCCGGCAGCATGGGTGATAATTTGTGACCCGCTCTGCTGCACTGGTTCCCGCACCTCCTCATTCAACTAAAGGAGCGTGCAATATGATCTTCCGCAAGGCGGTCGCGCGATGAATGCGCTGCGTGACCGGAATATATTTGCGACCAATCAACGGGGTGGGCCGCTGCTCACCATTGCCGATATTCTGGTGCTGCTGGCGCTCGCGACGGCGGTGCTGCTGGGTGTGACGCTGGCAATCCGCTCGCCGGAAGTGTTGAGCGGACCGACCCTCCGGCTAGAGTTCGGGGCTTTGCCAACTTACGCGCTACTATCTGTGCTGCGCATGGCGGCGGCCTATTTCCTCTCGCTGTTCTTCTCGATTGCGTATGGCTACTATGCCGCGAAGAACCCACGCGCCCGGCAAATCATGCTGCCAATCCTCGATATTCTGCAATCGACGCCGATCCTTTCCTTCCTGCCGGTGGTCGTCCTCGGCCTGACCGCCGTGCTGCCGCAGGGTCTCGCCGTCGAGATCGGCGCGGTGCTGCTGATCTTCACCAGCCAGGCGTGGAACATGACGTTCAGCTTCTACCAATCGATGACGACGCTCCCCAACGAACTGGGCGAGGCAGCCAGCGTCTTCCGCTTCAACTGGTGGTGGCGCTTCCGGCGGCTGGAACTGCCCTTCGCCTCGATTGGGCTGCTCTGGAACAGCGTCATGAGCTGGGCGGGCGGCTGGTTCTTCCTGATGGCTGCGGAGACGTTCCGCGTCGGTGAGCGCGACTTTCGGTTGCCGGGTCTTGGTTCGTTCCTGCAATATGCGGCGGAACAAAACAGCGGTCCGGCAATCCTCGCCGGGATCGGCGTACTGGTGCTGATCGTCGTTGTCCTCGATCAGTTCATCTGGCGTCCGCTGCTCGCGTGGGCAGACCGTTACAAGGTCGAGTTGGTGGAGAACGACAACCCGCCGACCTCCTGGTTCGGGGATCTGCTCGATAATTCACGGCTGTTCGGATATTTTCAAGAGCGGGTCTGGTTCCGGCTGATTGCGCGGATCGACCGTCGTTTTGGACGCGCTTCCTCGAACCGTGAAAGCATTGATGGACCGCGCACGATAGTCCAAACATGGCTGCGCCGGATTTTGCTTGGAGTGCTGCTGCTGATCCTCGCGTTCGGGGCATTCAGCCTCGCGCGATTGCTGTTTGGCGTGTCCCTTGCGGATTATCTGCGTATGTTCGGCGGCACGCTCGCGACCCTGTTGCGGGTGGTGGTCTCGCTCGTGATTGCGCTGATCTGGACGGTCCCGGTGGGGGTCCTGATCGGCTCCAACCCGCGCGTCGCCAACATCCTGCAACCGCTGGTGCAGATCGCCGCATCAATCCCGGCGACGGCCTTCTTTCCGTTGATCATCGCGGCGCTGATCGGCTTTCAGTCGGTCCCGGACATCGGTGTGAAGCTGAACGCAGCAGCGATATTGCTGATGCTGCTGGGGACGCAGTGGTACGTTCTCTTCAACGTGATCGCGGGGGCGACTGCGATCCCGCAAGATTTGAAAGATACGACAAACCTGCTTCGCTTCACCAGCATTGAGCGTTGGCGCAAGTTGATCCTGCCTTCGCTGTTCCCCTACATGGTTACCGGGTTGATCACGGCGGGCGGCGGCGCGTGGAACGCCAGCATCGTCGCGGAATATACGACCTTCGACAACAAGACTTACAACGTCACGGGGCTGGGCGCGCTCATCAAGGAAGCGACCGATAAAGGCAACTTCCCGCTGCTGGCAGCCAGCACCCTGACGATGATCATCACCGTCGTCCTGATTAACCGCTTTTTCTGGCGACGGCTCTACAAGGTGGCAGAAGACAAGTACCGGATGGAGTAGGAGCAAACAACATGCTAAACGGACACACACTCGCTACAGAACTGGTTACGCTCCGCTCGGTCGGCAAAAGTTTCGGGCGGCGTGGCAAGAAGACGGAAGCACTGCGCGGCATCGATCTGACCATCCGTGAAGGGGAGTTCGTCGCGCTGCTCGGCGCGTCTGGCTCCGGGAAATCGACCGTGCTGCGTATCATCGCGGGACTTATCGACGCGACCGCAGGCGACGTACTGTATCGCGGCAAGCCGCTCAAAGGCGTGAACCCGCACACCACGATTGTCTTCCAGAGCTTTGCACTTTACCCCTGGCTGACGGTGCAGGAAAACGTCGAAGCGGCGCTGCAACCGCTAGGCGTCCCGACACAGGAGCGGCAGGACCGCTCCGAGCGGCTGCTCACGCGGGTCGGGCTGGCTGGCTTCGAGACGGCATATCCGCGCGAACTCTCCGGCGGGATGCGCC